>ENA-ORXI01003672-ORXI01003672.1-sediment-metagenome-genome-assembly--contig:-NODE-3672-length-10178-cov-3.708445_pt1 | contig 10178 bp, 12 predicted proteins | sample MGYA00237861_ERZ511468 | MGnify/ENA primary metagenome ERZ511468 (study PRJEB26299, sample SAMN06266213) | sediment metagenome | isolation source: Hudson Canyon methane seep mesocosm | place...
CAAGCATGTTTTCTTTTAGCTTAGGGTTGATCTCAATTTTTTCTCTAAAATCATCATTAGAATATGCTGTTAAGATATGTGATAAATCATCCATAGTTTTTTCAGTAGAATCAAGCATTTTATTCATATTTATTTTTAATGTCATTAGCATTGGGTTTTTTGTATTTGAGTTAACTCTACATTTAAAAATACCTTGTTCTATTTTATCTGTAGTAAGAACAATTTCTCCCATAACTCTTGTATCATCTTTCATTCTAGTGTCTAATTCTTTTGTTTGTTCATCTACCATTTTTTCTAAATTTTCATCTTCAGTTGCAATTCAATTTTCTCAAACTAATTTTTTAACAATAGCTTTTTTTCAAATACTTTGAATAGTTCTAGCAGCAAAGAGTTCACTTCTAACTGAACTAGATTTAACAACTATAGGAAAATCTTTTTTAAAATACTGTCTCCAATTAATAGAATTAACCAAATCAAAAAGAGTATCAAAATCTTTAACTCAATCTTTTTCAGCTAATGATATATATACTTTATTCCCTACTCTAGACCAAAAATTCATTCTAGGCATTAATTCTATAGGTCCAGAAAAAGTAACTAATCTATCAATAGTCTCTTCTATTTTTCAACCTTGTTTTTCTATTTCTTTTAAACGATGCACTCCAGTTGTTGTTTCCTCTGAAAGACCTCTAATATTTTTTAACAATTCAGGATATTCCTCATGGACAATCTTTGTAGCATCACCACCATCATCAACAATCAGGTCGGGTCCTTCATTACCATTAAATGTTAATGCCTGCAGCGTACACCACCAATACTCCTCTAAACTCTCGCCCTTCCAGGCATAGACAGGTACACCTGATTCTGCAATAGCAGCAGCGGCATGGTCTTGGGTAGAAAATATATTACAACTGGCCCAACGAACATCAGCTCCAAGCTCAACTAATGTTTCCATAAGGACCGCCGTTTGGATAGTCATATGAATGCAACCCATAATTTTGGCACCTTCTAGGGGTTTTGAGGTGTTGTACTTAGCTCTAAGTGCCATCAAAGCTGGCATTTCAGCCTCTGCTAACTCTATCTCTTTGCGTCCAAAGTCTGCAAGACTGATATCAGCAACTTTATAGTCATTATTATCAATTATTGAATTACTCATTTTATTTCCATTTAAATTGAAAAAAATGAGCGTCGTTTTGAATGCCAAGCCTGATCGAGTTAAATCTCAATGCAACGCCCCTTGGCAGGAATATGATTATACCAAAAACAAACGAAAAAGAAACTATTTTAGTAGGTCAACTCTGTCAATCTTTTCCCAGCTAATTGAGTCTTCGGTTCTTCCAAAATGACCGTAACTTGCCGTTTGTTGGTAGATTGGGCGTTTTAAATCTAACATTGCAATTAGGACTTTGGGGCGTAAATCAAAATGTTCTCTGATTAGATCTACAATTTCATGATGAGGTAACTTCCCAGTTCCAAACGTATCAACACTAATACTAGTCGGTTCTGCAACTCCAATTGCATAGGAAACTTGAATTTCACATCGCTCAGCAAGTCCTGCTGCAACAATATTTTTTGCAACATAGCGAGTCGCATAAGCTGCACTTCTGTCTACCTTAGAAGGGTCTTTTCCAGAAAATGCACCGCCTCCATGTCGAGCCATACCACCATAAGTATCAACAATAATTTTTCTTCCTGTAAGTCCGGCGTCGCCAACAGGACCACCTATTTCAAAGTTTCCAGTCGGATTAATGTGATACTGCGTATTATTTGTAAGCCATTTTTCTGGCAATATAGGTTTAATGATCTCTTCCAGTACCACCTCTCTCAGTTCATTAAGAGAAATATCACCGTCGTGCTGAGTGGAAAGTACTACTGCATCAATTCCAACAATTTGATTGTTTTCATAAATACAAGAAACTTGAGACTTAGCGTCTGGCCTTAACCAAGGCAAAGAGCCGTTCAACATTAAGTCAGCTTGACGCCGAACAAGCTTATGGGCAAGCATTATAGGGGCGGGCATTAATTCATCAGTAGAGTTCTCAGCATAACCAAACATTAGTCCTTGGTCACCAGCTCCTTGTTCATGACTTTCACTCTCAGTAACACCTATAGAGATGTCCTGAGACTGTGCTCCAAGAAGATTAGTTACTGAGCAGGTATTGCCATTAAAGCCATACTCTTCTTTGTTGTAGCCAATCTCAAGAATAGTTTTGCGAACAATATCAGCATAATCAATTTCAGCATTGGTAGTTATTTCTCCAGCTAATACTACTTGGTTGTCTTTTACTAAGGTTTCAACGGCTACTCGTGAGTCTTTGTCTTGAGAAAGCGCAGCATCAAGGATAGCGTCAGAGATTTGATCACAAACTTTGTCTGGGTGGCCGGCTGAAACAGATTCGGAAGTAAATATCATGGCATAGTCCTAATAAAAATTTAAAAATCTTAAAGTTGGGTTTTTAGGAAAACACCAGCTTTAGCTTATTTTAGCCATCTAAGTGGCAACGCTAGCAATCGGAACAAATCAGCGTTAAATAATTATAATCTTTAATTCAAAAATGTAAAGCCTATTCAAGGCTAATTCTTAGTGCTAATGCACTTACAAATGGTGATGTTATTAAGCTGAGAATTAGAACAGAACCTAAAAAATAGAGCTGACCATCAATTGGAAGGTTGAATTGTGACTGAGATACTGCACTAGTGCCAAAAATTAAGATTGGGATATAAAGAGGCAAAATTAATAAGGATAAAAGCATTCCAGAGTTTTTAATACCAACAATCAATGAGGCTCCTATAGCTCCTATTAGACTTAGACAGGGAGTTGCTAGAAATAAAGTTAGGATTAAAATGTAAATATTTTTAGAATCTAAGAAGAGAGCCATACCAAGTAATGGGGAAAGTAATATTATTGGTAGACCTGTAAGGATCCAATGAGCAGTTGTTTTAGCTAATAAAATAACTGGAAGTGAGTGATGAGAAATGATCATCTGTTCAAGCACTCCATTGTCGTAGTCATAATGAAATAGAGCATTAAGTGACAGCAGTACTGACAGCATAGAAGTAACCCAAATGATTCCCGGCGCCATATTTGACAATGTGTGAGATTCTGGGCTGATAGCTATTGGGAATAGAGAAATAGCAATGACAAAAAACAACAGTGGGTTAAGGAAACTCGACGGGTTCCTTAGCGCCATTTTTAAATCTCTTCTCAGGGTTTTTATAAAGATACTCATAAAGAAAGCTCTCTTAAGTTTTCTATTTTGCAGTCTTGGTGAGTTGTTAAGATGCAAAGTCCACCTTCATTACAGTGCTTTTTTATTTGATTTTCAATGATTTCAATGCCATCGGAATCGAGAGCAGTAAAAGGTTCATCTAAGAGCCATAATTTGGAATGAGATATGAAAAGTGCTGACAAGGCTACTCTTCTTTTTTGTCCCGCAGAAAGAGTGCCAACAAGTTCATTTTTATAGTTATTTAAACCAACCTTTGATAAAGCTCCATCAAGATTAGATTTAGATTCTTGGTTGCTGAGCTGGGTAAGGTATTCAAGGTTTTCGATGCAACTAAGTTCAGGACTCAAGGCCGGTAGATGCCCCAGATAAAATGTATCTAATTGATATTGATAGGTTTTGATATCATTTTCATTATAAGAAATAGAACCTGATTCTGGTGAATTAAGCCCAGCAATCATCTTTAGTAGTGAAGTTTTACCTGAGCCATTAGCGCCTGAAATTCGAAGCACTTCTCCAGCATGTAGCTCAAAAGAAAGGTCAGTAAAAAGCTGGTTGTAACCTCTTTGACAGCTTAAGTCATTAATGATTAATTTGGACATGCCTTTATTTTAGTGGATAAGCCTCGTAAAGGCGAAAAAATGTAAGTAGCATCTGAATAACCCTAAAGAAAAGCCTCTTTATTGATTACTACTAAGTCCATCTAGGCCACTCTTGTCAATTTCAGATAAAACATCCCCACTAAAGACTAGTTTTAAGTGGTAATGAATCTCCTGCTCACCATTGATAGTTGAATGGTTAATATAATCCCACTGATATTTGTGGAAAGGGTCGCTAATACTTGGTGAGCCGATAAGGTCCATAACGGCGCTCTTTGACATTCCTAATTCGAGCTGATCAACATCTTTAATATCAAGGATAGAGCCTTGCAAAATTGTCGGTTTGTAAATGTCGATTGAAGGAAGTGAGGGCTTGGCCCAGCTAGGCATAGAGAGTTTTGGCATTTTTGGTAACTCTGGCATAGAAAACTTTGGCAATTTAGGCATCTCGGGCATCTTAGGTAGAGAATTAGAGCACCCACTAAGAACCATAAAGGCAAGCATAATAAAAGTTAGTCTCTTCATGTTTATCGAACAATATAAAATATAAATAGGATTTTACCTTAAGGATTTTTATATGGATGCCGAAGATTTAAAAAGTGCTGGTCTAAAAGTTACTTTACCGAGACTAAAGATTTTAGAGGTTTTAGAGAATTCACCCAATCATCATTTGAGTGTTGAAGATATTTATCGGGTACTTATTGAGCATCATGAAGAGGTTGGAATTGCGACTATTTATCGAGTCTTATCTCAATTTGAAGAGTCAGGTATTGTTCACAAATTAAACTTTGAAAATAACCAGGCTGTCTATGAGCTTTGTGGGGTAGAACATCATGATCACCTAGTTTGTGTTAAATGTAATACGATTATCGAATTTCAAGATGATATTATTGAGCAACACCAACTTCAAATTGCAAAAAAACATGGTTTTGAGCTAACAGATCATTCCCTTTATCTTTATGGGCTATGTAAGGATTGTCAAAAGGCTTACTAGGGTTTGAAAAATTATGGATGATTTTATTTATAGGGCTTTAATAGCATCACTTGGTGTTTCAGTTATTGCAGGCTCGCTCGGATGCTTTGTTATATGGAAGCGTCTTTCGTATTTCTCTGATTCAATTTCTCATAGTGCACTTTTAGGTGTTGCTTTAGGCTTGGCAACAGGTATTGGCGTTAACTTTGGACTACTTATTGTTGGCGCTTTATTTGCAACATTGATTGTTATTCTGCAGCAACGAAATTTCTGGTCAAATGATGCAGTTTTAGGCATCTTCTCTCATGTTTCTTTATCACTGGGAATCGTTGTTTTAGGTTTTATTGGAGATCAAAATACGGATTATTTTTCCTATCTTTTCGGTGATATTCTCTCTATATCTATTCAAGATATATATTGGATTTTTGTTGTAATGGTTGTGGTTATTGTCCTTCTGGTTTTTAATTGGAAAAAGTTATTACTGTTAACTTTAAATGAAGAGTTAGCAAAGGCTGAAGGTATTAATAAGTTGGCTTATGAGTTGCTATTTATGTTCTTAATAGCCCTTGCCGTTTCAGTATCAGTTCAAATTGTAGGGGTTTTATTGATTACATCATTGCTTATAATTCCCCCAGCCATAGCAAGAGTCTTTTCGAACTCTCCAATTACTATGATATTCAGCTCAATAGGCGTTTCAATTGTCTCTGTTATGCTTGGGTTATACTCCTCAATGGCCTTGGATGTAGCTACAGGTCCTGCAATAGTAATTACTTTAGGTTTTTTCTTCTTTATTGTGCAGCTAATACCGAGTCAAAATTAATCAAAGAGTGTCATTAAGTTCTGTTAATTGATTTGTTTGTTGTTCAAGTATCAGCGGGTCAATGAATACCTGTAAGTCTCCTTCCATAACTTCACTTAACTTATAAAGTGTTAAATTAATGCGATGATCAGTGACCCTTCCTTGAGGGTAATTATAAGTCCTGATTCTTTGTGACCGATCACCACTTCCAACTAACTCTTTTCGCTGAGAGGCCTGTTCTTGTTGCTGTTCTTGTTGCTGTGAATCAAGAATTCTAGAAGCAAGCACTGACAAAGCTTGGGCTTTATTCTTATGCTGTGATCGACCATCTTGGCACTCAACGACTGTTCCAGTAGGGATATGGGTCACTCTAACAGCAGAATCAGTTTTATTGACATGTTGTCCGCCAGCTCCTGAAGCTCTAAACGTGTCTACCCTGACATCACTCATATTAATATTAACTTCTTCAATATCGGTTACCTCTGGCATAACTGCAACAGTGCAGGCAGACGTATGAACTCTCCCCTGAGATTCAGTTTCGGGAACTCTTTGTACTCGATGAGCGCCTGACTCAAACTTAAGTTTAGAATAAACATTTGATCCACTTATTCGAGCAATAATCTCTTTAAATCCTCCATGTTCGCCAATATTTGAACTCAAAATTTCAATTTTAAATTTTGACTTCTCTACATAACGAGTGTACATTCTATAAAGATCACCAGAAAAAATACTAGCCTCATCTCCACCAGTGCCAGCACGGATTTCAATAATAATATCACGTGAATCATTAGGGTCTTTTGGCAAAAGTAACTTCTTTAACTCTAATTCTAGTTGGTCTAGTTTATTTTGACCTGAGCTAATTTCTTCTTCTGCCATTTCTTTTATATCTTGGTCATCTTCAGTTAAAAGTTTTTTAGCTGTATTAATATCACTAATGGTTGATAGATACTGATTATATTGATCATTAATTGGACTTAGCTGAGAGTGCTCAATTGAAAGTTCTCTAAATTTATTTTGATCAGAGGCAATTGACTGTTCAGAAAGCAATGCATTGATTTCTTCAAGGCGCATTGATAATTGTTCCAGTTTAGTAATAATTGATTGGTTCATTAGTTACTAATGTCGGTATATTTCTTTTTTGTTTCGCTACTAATATTAGTGGAGTCCAGTTTAATATTTTTAGAGTTTTTAATATTCTGAAAAGTTTTGTGTAATAATTTATTGGTTAGTTTGTCTGCTAGTTCTTCTACTACTAGATCAGGACTCGAGCCGGACTCGAGCTTTCTTATTGCAATTTGAAGTAGCTCATCTTTAAGTAAGTTTGCTTGTCTACGATAATTTTTAATGACTTCTTCATTAGGAATATTATTTAGCCAAACAATAAAGTTTAGGTTTTGAACTCGAATAATTTCTTGTGCAATAACTTTTTCTTTTATCCTGTCTTCAAGATGGCCATCAGCCACTTGTTGTAAATCGTCAACGGTATAAAGAAAGACATCTTCTAATTGATTAGCCTCTGGTTCAATATCTCTTGGTATGGCAAGATCTATTAACAACATCGGTTGATGTTTCCTATGTATTAGCACTGTCTCAATAAGTCCTTTACCGATAATTGGGATTGGTGCCGCGGTTGAAGAGATAACAATATCTGCTCGATGAAGATTCTCGGATAAGCTTTTCAGTGTAATGGCTTGTGCATCATGCTTCATTGCAAGAGATTGTGCATTTTCTAGCGTTCTATTGGCAAAGATCATATCTTTAACACCTCTTTTACTGAGATGCTGAGCACTTAACTCGATCATTTCCCCTGCGCCAATTAATAAAACAGTTTGACTAGCTAAATTAGTAAATATTTTTTCACTTAACTTAACAGCACAGTAGGCAACTGAAACTGGGGATGATCCGATACTAGTATCTGTACGCACTTTTTTTGCAGTTTTAAAAGCATGCTGGAAAAGTTTTTCAAGAATTTTATCTAAAGCACCTAGATCTTTTGAGAACTGATAGGCCTCTTTTAGTTGGCCAAAAATTTGGGGCTCTCCTAAAACTAGTGAATCAAGGCCAGCTGCTACATTGCAAATATGTTCTATAGCTTGATTTCCTTCGAAATAACTGACATATTGTAATAAAGAAGAATATTCAATTCCATGAATAGACGCTAAGAACTTTGTAAGAACTTCGCGAATATTTTCTGCATCATAAGTTACATAAATTTCAGAGCGATTACAAGTAGAGAGAACAACACAAGCTTTAATTTCTTGGGTCGATAATAACGATGAAATAGCGGGCGCAAGTTCGCTTTGAGAAAATGCAACTTTCTCTCTAATTGCTACTGGAGCAAGCTGGTGATTTACACTCAGAATTGCAATATTTGACATTTCAAAAAAACATATTAAATTAATCTGTCAATTATACATTGCCAGATTAATTTCATCAAAAGATAAACTTTAATTGCGCTACGGAAAGTTTTTATTAAATTATGGTTTAAGAGCCTCATTTATTTTGAGATTAATTCTTTTTAAAGAGTTTTTTGATTGTATTAAAGTGATATTTAAATAAAACTCATCTTATCCTCATATTTTCTTCATAAAACTTTGTGTCTATTGGTCTAAAATAAACTTAATAATTTACTAATAAACTTATTATTTATGATTGAAGAGGACAGCCTAGTTGGTGGAGAAAATCAAAACAATGAAGATCTAAAGGTTTCCTCAGTTAGACCAGTCTCTTTTGAAGAGTTTATTGGGCAGGAGGACGTCAAATCTCAGATGTCTTTATTTATCCAAGCGGCAAAATCACGAGGCGATGTTCTGGACCACTGTTTAATTTATGGACCGCCAGGTTTGGGAAAAACAACACTCGCGCATGTTATTGCAAATCAAATGAATGCTGGTATTAAACAAACATCTGGCCCTGTTCTTGAGCGATCTGGAGACTTGGCAGCAATTCTTACTAAGCTAGAGCCGTTTGATATTCTTTTTATTGATGAAATTCATCGACTCAACCCTGTAGTTGAAGAAATTCTTTACCCTGCTTTGGAAGATTTTAAACTGGATATTCTTGTAGGTGAAGGTGTGGCAGCTCACTCTGTTCAATTAGAATTACCTCCATTCACACTAATTGGTGCAACAACTCGGGCTGGAATGTTGACATCTCCTTTGAGAGATAGATTTGGAATAGTCCATCGTTTATCTTTTTATAATATAAAAGAGCTTGAAGAGATAATAGAGAGGTCAGCATCAATTTTGACGATCACTATTGAAAAAGAAGGCTCTGAAGAGATAGCTAAGCGCTCAAGAGGAACACCAAGGATTGCTAACCGCTTATTAAGGCGTGTTCGAGATTTTGCAGATGTTAAGACCAAAGGTATTATCAATAAAGAAATTGCCAAAGAGGCGCTTGAAGCGCTCAAAGTTGACGAGTTGGGGTTAGAGAAACTCGATAGAGATTATTTAAGCTTAATCATTAAAAAGTTTTCTGCTGGGCCTGTAGGTCTTGATACTCTTGCAACAGCAATTGGCGAAGAAAAATTGACTCTTGAAGATATGGTTGAGCCATACCTTCTTCAGCAGGGTTTTATTATGCGAACTCCGAGAGGCAGAGTTGCAACAGACCTTGCTTTTTCTCATTTGGGAGAAGTTCGTCAAAAACATCACACTCAAGATTTATATGGAAAATGAGTCAGCTAAGTATTAGAATCTATTACAAAGATACGGATGCTGGGGGTGTTGTTTATTATGCTAATTATCTAAAATTTTTTGAGAGAGCTAGAACGGAGCTTTTAAGAACTGCAGGTTATGAACAACAGGCTCTATTGGAAGCAGGAGCTATATTTATAGTCAGAGATCTTGACCTTTTTATTCAGAAACCGGCAAGATTAGATGATGAAATAGCCGTTAGAACCAAGCTTATAAAATTAGGTAAAGTTTCATTTGATTTTCAGCAAGAAGCTTACAAGGGTGATATGCTACTTTGTAGTGGTAATATTAGATGTGGATGTGTTGATGGTATTAAGTTTACTCCTTATGCGCTTCCCTCAAAATTGTATTCAAGAATGAAAAAATTACTCTAATCTCTTAATATTTATTAATTATGGATGCTTCAATATTAACTCTATTCTTAAACGCAAGTTTTGTAGTCAAATCAGTAATTGTTATATTAATGATTCTTGGAATAGGGATAATATCTGGGATATTAGCTCCGAATAATATAATCGGCGTTCTTGTAACTTCACTTTTCCAATGGATAGTGGTTATGATTTCTGCCAGTTTAATGACAACGTTATATGGACATATTATTGAGCGTCGCCCAATCAATTAGGTTGCAATACTTATCTTTAATTGCCTTTTACTTGGCATTTAACTGGATTTCCATCATTATCTAAGGCATTTACAGCCATTGCTCTGTTCCCTAATAAAATGGTGTAAATCAATTGCTCTTTAATACAAACTTCAGACCACCTTTTTTGATCTTCAATTGCAGTTTTTGCAGTAGATGATAAAACTTCAAGTCCCCCAAAAATGACAACAACTGAAACTAAGATAACTATTAACGGTTCTTTTATATACCCTTTCATATTTACT
>ENA-ORXI01003673-ORXI01003673.1-sediment-metagenome-genome-assembly--contig:-NODE-3673-length-10175-cov-2.606556_pt1 | contig 10175 bp, 9 predicted proteins | sample MGYA00237861_ERZ511468 | MGnify/ENA primary metagenome ERZ511468 (study PRJEB26299, sample SAMN06266213) | sediment metagenome | isolation source: Hudson Canyon methane seep mesocosm | place: USA:Hudson...
TACTAGAGGATAATAAGCAGATAGATCAAGAAACAAGATTATACGATACAAAAAAGAATACTACGAGATCTATGAGGTCTAAGGAGGATGCTCATGACTATAGATATTTTCCTGATCCAGATTTATTACCACTCAATCTAAAACAAAGTTTGATTGATAAATTAAAAAAGGAATTACCTGAATTACCAGATGAAAAAAAAGAAAGATTTATAAAAGAACATAATTTATCTGCATACGAGGCAAACATACTAGTATCAGAAAAGGAAGTTTCAGATTATTACGAAGAAGTAATTAAGGGGTGTGATAAAAAATTAGCAACTAATTGGATTACAGGCGATTTATTTGCCGTATTAAATAAAAAAAACATTTCTATTTCTCAATCTCCAATTAGTGCAAAAAATTTATCAACCCTAATTAAGATGATAACTTCAGGAAAAATCTCCGGAAAAATAGCAAAAGATGTTTTTGAAAAAATGCAAGAGAATAACAAAGATCCCCAACAAATTGTAGAAAAAGAAGGTTTAACACAACAAAGCGATCCCAAGGAATTAGAAAAAATAATTTCTGAAGTACTTTTGAAAAATCAAAATAAATTAACTCAATACAAATCTGGAAAAGTAAAACTTTTTGGTTATTTTGTTGGTGAGGTTATGAAAGTTTCTAAAGGAAAAGCTAATCCTCAACTTGTCAATGAAATTCTCACAACAAAGTTAAAATAATAATGCTGAAGAATATTGAAGTTACTCAAGATTTGTTAGATTACATTTATGACCATACTCACCCTTTACATCCTGTACAAAAAGATATTTTAACACACAACAAAACTCTTGGAGATATTCAAAGAATGCAAATTTCTGAAATCCAAGGTCATTTTCTTCAGCTAATTATTAAGATCAATAATGTTAAAAGCTGTTTAGAAATAGGAACTTTTACTGGATTTAGCACTTTAACAATGGCTTTGGCATTGCCAAATGGGGGCAAGATAATAACTCTAGATCATGATGAAAAAATAGTCCATGTTGCAAAAAATTTTTTTAAAAGGGGAAATTTAGAAAATAAGATAGAAACAGTTATTTCACCAGCGCTAGATACATTAAAAAAATTTTTGCAAGAAGGGAAAAAATTTGACTTAGTCTTTATAGACGCAGACAAAGGTAATTATAAGAATTACTATGATCTATCTTTAAATTTGATTAATGCAAAAGCTCTTATAATTTTTGATAATGTTTTATGGCATGGAGATGTATTTAAAAAGACTGTTACAGATAAACAAACTAATATAATGAGAGAGTTTAACAAGTATATTAAAAATGATAATAGAGTTGAAAAAGTTATATTGCCATTAGGAGACGGTTTAACAATTTGTAGAAAGGTATAATGTTTAATATTCAAGGTTTTTATAAAATTAAACCAATAGTTAACTGCAGCCTACATAAAGAAAAAGTAAAAACATATCTTTTATCACAATCTGTTAAAGGTACAGTTATTTTGTCGCCCGAAGGCATTAATGGAACTATTGCTGGTAGAAGATCTAAAGTTAATAGTTGTATAAGATTTATTAAAGATAGATTTTCTATTGATACTTTTGATAGTAATAACTCCTCAACTTGCAAGTTTTTGCCTTTTTATAGAGCAAAAGTTAAAGTTAAAAAAGAAGTTGTTCCAATAGGATTAAAATTAAAAGTGAGCGCAAAAAAGAAAAGTTGTTATGTCGACCCAAATCAATGGAACAAATTAATCAGCAAGAAAAATGTTACATTGATAGATGTAAGAAAACCTTTTGAGCATAGAGTTGGAACATTCAAGGGTGCGGTAAATCCAAAAATCAATAGTTTCAGAGAATTCCCAAAATATTTTAATAAACTTAAAAAGAATAATAAGGTGGCCATGTTCTGTACTGGAGGAATACGTTGTGAAAAAGCTTCTAATTTTTTAAAGCAAAGAGGATTTAAAAATGTGCTCCAACTTAAAGGAGGTATTTTTAACTATTTACATAAAATAAATATCAAAAAATCCTTATGGAAAGGGGAGTGCTTCGTTTTTGATAATAGAGTTTCAGTCAAACATAAGTTATCAGTGGGATCTTATTCAATGTGTAGAGGATGCCGAATGCCGGTCTCAGTACAAGAAAAAAAATCAAGTAAATATAAAGAAGGTATTTCTTGTCCTTACTGTTACAATAAGTTAACTAAATCACAAAAAGATAGATTTTCAATGAGACAGAAACAAATTTTAATAGCAAGAAAATTTAATAAAGCTCATATCTATCAAAAAGAATATTAATTCTTTTTTCATGAATCCAACTTTAAGTTTAACCAAAGATCCTATTCCTAGTTTAATTAAGAAAATAGCAATACCTGCTAGTGTGGGTACTTTTTTTCAAACAATGTTTAATATTGTTGACACTTTTTTTGCTGGAAAAATTTCTCCTGAAGCATTGTCAGCTCTTGCTAAATCTTTCCCAATTTATTTTATTATAATAGCAGCTTGTGTTGGGGTTACCGTAGGTGGCACCTCTTTAGTAGCAAATAGCATTGGTGAGAATAACAAAGAAAATATTCTAGGGTATTTTGCTCATACTATTATTTATGCTGTCTTAGTTTCAATATTAATTACTATAATTGGTCTGCTCTTTTCTCCGAGTTTGTTTGCTCTAATGGGCTCGGCAGATGAAGTAATTGTATTAAGTCTTAAATATACAAATGTAATATTTGCTGGATCATTTATTTTTATTATCTTAGTTGCTTTAAACTCTTTACTTCACGCTGATGGCGATACCAAAACTTACAGAAATGTACTTATTTTAAGTTTTTTTCTGAATATAGGTTTAAATCCATTATTTATTTTTGGATATGGCTTTATTCCAGCTATGGGAATTGCTGGAATCGGGTTGGCAACGATCGTCGCTCAGTTTATCGGATTGCTTATTATTTTTAATAAAGTAATTAAATCAAGCAGGATTAAAGACATATCTACAAAATATTTTTTTCCAAAAGTTTATTTATTAAGAAATCTGTTTTATCAATCAGCACCAATTTCGGCTGCTTTACTATTAATCTCTGTAGGTAATTTCATAATACTAACTTATATCGGAGTTTTCGGTGAATATGCGACGGCTGGATATGGATCGGCCGCAAGATTTGAACAAATACTTTTATTACCAGTTTTAGGACTGAATACCGCCATCATATCGATCATTGGGCAAAATTTTGGAGCTAAAAATTTTTTAAGAGTAAAAGAATCTTATTTTAAGGCTGTGATTTACGGTTTTACACTCATGATAGTTTCAGGATTAATAATTTTTATATCTGCAGATAAAATTGTTAGTATTTTCTCAGATAATCCAAGTGTAATTAGTTTTGGAACAACGTACCTAAAAATATCAGCTTTAATTTTTCCAGCATATCCAATTTTTTTTATAAGCAATGGCTTCTTTATGGCGATAAAAAAATCATCCTATTCAATGTATTTAAATATAATAAGAAATGTTATTCTGCCTATACCTACGATAATAGTCGCAATAATGATCGACGGTAGTTTTCAAACCTTTTTTTGGAGCTATTGCTTTTTTAATTGGCTTTATGTGATTTGCTTGTTTATTTTTGTAAGCTCTTATATAAAAAGAAATTTAAACTAATTTAGCCGAGTCTTTTAACCAATCCCATAAATAACCGGCAAACGATCTCCTTACATATAAATCAACATCATTTTCACTTTTTCGATGAATGGTAACATCGACATGATTTAATATTGTTTGGACGACTTTATTATCTCCAAAATTTTCTGAGCTAAAATCAAAAGGGCACCCTTTAGAAAGGACTTCAAAAATATTCGATCCCGACAATTTAAAAATTGTGAAGTGATCAGTAACATTTGTTATTGCACCTAGGTTAGCTTTACTAATATTATCAAATAGCACTTGTTCAAGTTCATAGGTATTGGTTTCTTTTGGTATTTCGTCATTAGAAACTAAGAGCCATTCATTAGGACCAAGCCATAATGAAGTAATTTTTTCTTTACTAGAAGTACCACAGGTCTCCTTGGGCAATATCATTCCCAGAATTTTTCCTATTTTGCTTGCAAATTCTTTATTTTCTAAACTACCCCGTAAATTAATTTTGGCTACGGGAGTTTTTTCTTTCATAGAAAAATTGTTGTAGGATTGACTTTCGCTAACCGGTGTAAAAAAATCAAGCATTTAATCTTTTTCCCTCTTTATCTAAAAAAACTGTATCTGAAACTGTAACCTTAATAGTTTTATCCGGCATAGGCACAAAAAGTTTCTTTCCTTTCAATTTCTTTCCATTTTTTATAACAGCCAGAGCGATTGATTTATTTAAATTTGGACTGTAGTAGCTAGAAGTGACGTGGCCTAACATATCCATCGGAGGTTTATTTTTAACCTCTTCAACAATTTGAGCTCCTTCCTCTAGAATTTCTTTAGGATCATCCGTAAGAAGTCCAACAAGCTGTTTTCTATTTTCTCTCATTGTATCAGATCGATACAAGGATCTTTTTCCTATAAAATCATATTTTTTCTTGCTTATGATCCAATCCATTTGCAAATCAACTGGAGTGATTGTGCCGTCAGTTTCTTGACCTGCAATAATAAAACCTTTTTCAGCACGTAATAAGTGCATAGCTTCGGTACCATAAGGAGTTATTTTGAATTCTTTACCTGCATCCATACATTTTTTCCATGTAGCTTGTCCATAGTTAGACTGAATGTTTATCTCGTAACTTAATTCACCTGTGAAACTTATTCTCATTACGCGACACTTTATGTTATCAACTACACCTTCTTTAAAACTCATATGAGGAAAATTTTGATCAGAAAAATCTACGTTTTTGACAACTTTTTCTAATATTTTTTTGCTGTGTGGACCACAGACACTTACAGTAGCAAAATGATCAGTAACGGAAGTTAAATATACATTGAGTTCGGGCCATTCTGTTTGTAAAAAATCTTCTAATTTACTCATTACTGAAGCTGCTCCTCCTGTAGTTGTTGTCATTATATAATGGTTCTCACCTAATCTCGTAGTAACACCATCATCGTAAACCATGCCGTCATCATTAAGCATTAAACCATATCTACATTTCCCAATTGCTAATTTGCTCCAAGCATTGGTGTAAACACGATTTAAAAATTCAGATGCATCGCTACCCTGAATATCAATCTTACCTAATGTTGAAGCATCTAAAATTCCTGCATCGTTTCTTGCAGCCTTCGACTCTCTTTGGACAGCTTCATACATGCTTTCATTCTTATTTGGGTAATACCAAGCTCTTTTCCATTGACCAACATCTTCAAATTTTGCTCCATGTTTTTCATGCCATGCGTGAATAGGCGTTTTTCTTACAATATCAAAAAATTGTTTTACGTTTCTTCCAACAATAGCTCCAAAAGTTAATGGGGTGTATGGTGGACGAAAAGTTGTAGTTCCTAATTCACCCATTTTAGTATTAGTAATTTCGGACACAATTCCTAATGCGTGCATGTTTCCAATTTTACCTTGGTCAGTAGCCATTCCTGTTGTCGTATAACGTTTAACATGTTCTATAGACTTATAACCCTCTCTTAAAGCAAGCTTAATATCATTTGCTGTTGTGTCATTTTGATAGTCTACAAATGGTTTGGTTTTTCCAGAGACTTTATCTGATGGCAACAACCATATGTTTTCAAAATCACCACTCTTGGATTCAGTAATATTTAATTGGTCATTATGGTTTAAATTTAAAAATTCATTTGTTTTTGTTTGAGTCTCTTCAATAATTTTTTTTAGATTAAATACTCCGTTACAGGATCCTACAGAAATTTGATTAAGTGATGTTGATTTTGGTTGAAAATAATATTTTTCTTCATTATAGATCAGTTTGCCACCAGATTGAGTAAATAGATGAACAGCAGGTGTATAACCACCCGAGACACATAGTAGATCACAATTAATTTTTAATTTATTTGCAACTATACTGCTATTGTCGTTTGACAGTTTCATTACATGAACTTTATTAATTTTTTTGTAACCTTCTGTATAAACAATAGTATTTTTCCATAATATTTTTATTCCTAGTTCATTGCATTTTTTAGGTAGAGTTCCGTTTGACTGTTCTCTGATGTCGACAATTGCTTGTATTTTAACACCTCTATTATGCAAACTTATTGCCGTTTCATATGCATCATCGTTATTTGTGAAAATAACAACATTATTTCCACATTTTACGCCGTAATAATTAATGTATTTTCTTACAGCCGACGACAACATTATACCCGGTCTATCGTTACAATCGAAAACCATTGGTCTTTCGATAGATCCAGTAGCTAAAATTACCTTTTTTGCTCTAACTTTCCATAAACGTTGTCTTATTTTTCCTTTTTTTTCTTTTTCAGATAAATGATCAGATAAATTTTGCATCATAATTAAATAATTATAATTATGATAAGCGGCTACACTTGTTCTATTTAGAATCTTAATATTCTTATTATTTTGTAATTCAGAGTAAGTTTTTTTTATCCAATCCAAAGGTTTGAGGTCATTTATTTTAGTAAGTTCTTCTTCAGCAAATGAAAGATCTCCACCAAAATGAGGTCTTTCGTCAACTAAAAGAACTTTTTTTCCTGTTTTTATCGCGACATTTGCTGCAGATAAGCCTGCTGGCCCAGAACCTACTATTAGGACGTCACAATGATAGTATTTATGATCATAAATGTCCGGATCATTTTCTGTAGGCGACTTACCCAATCCAGCAGCTCTTCTTATAAAATGTTCATATTTTTCCCAAAGATTTGCAGGCCACATAAATGTTTTATAATAAAAGCCTGCAGGTATGATAGGGGAGAATAGATTATTAATAGCCCCCAAATCAAAATTTACCGTTGGCCAACAGTTTTGACTTTCAGCATTAAATCCTTCAAAAATTTCAATTTGTGTTGCCCTTAGGTTTGGATCAGTTTTACTTTTCCCATTAATAACTTGAACTAGCGCATTTGTTTCTTCAGCTCCAGAACTAAATATTCCTCTAGGTCGATGATATTTAAAACTTCTACCAACTAAATGAACTCCATTAGCTAGAAGTGCTGAAGCTAAAGTATCCCCCTTAAATCCAAAAAAAATTTTTCCGTTAAATTTAAAAGAAATTCTATCAGTTCTATTTATTTGTCCTCCAGAAGATAATCTAAATTTATTTGACATTATTTTGCTGGTTTTTCTCCCATTTTATATACAGAATGAATTTTATCATTTGATGTATCTCTAGCCATATTAAACCAACGTCTACATCCATGAGCATGATTCCATCTTTCATATTGAAGACCTTTTATATTTTTCCTCATAAAAAGATATTCAGCCCATTGATCATCACTTAATTCAGTAGGTTGTTTTGGTCTAACTATATGAGCTTCACCACCATAGCTAAATTCACTATGATCTCTTTCACCACAATATGGACATTTAATTATAAACATATTAATGAGCTACCGCAGCAGCACCATGTTCATCAACAAGATCACCGCTAACAAATCTGTTAATATTAAAAGCTGCATTTAAAGCATGGGGCTCATCTTTCGCTATTGTATGAGCAAACAAATGTCCTGATCCTGGAGTAGCTTTAAATCCTCCAGTTCCCCAGCCGCAGTTAAAATAAAGTCCTTTTATAGAAGTTTTGCTGATTATTGGACTTGCATCAGGACAAATATCAACAACACCTCCCCATTGTCTAAGCATTCTAAGCCTGCTAAAAATTGGATAGAGTTCTAAAATTGCATTAAGGGTTCCTTCAACAATCTCATGAGTGCCTTTTTGAGTGTAGGAAACATAAGAGTCTGTTCCAGCTCCTATAACGAGTTCACCTTTATCAGATTGACTTACGTAAGCATGAACGGCATTAGACATAACAACTGTATTGATAATTGGTTTAATTGGTTCTGAGACTAGAGCTTGAAGAGGTTTACTTTCAATTGGAAGTTTTAAACCTGCCATATTAGCAATAATGCTCGAATGACCTGATGCAGCAACACCAATTTTTGAAGTTTTAATAAAACCCTTCGTTGTTTCTAAACCTTCGATAGCATCTCCCTTTCTTTTAATTCCTTTTACTTCACAATTTTGAATAATATCAACTCCCATTGAATCAGCACCTCTAGCATAACCCCATGCGACAGCATCATGTCTCGCTGTACCGGCTCGTCTTTGTAATGTACTACCCATTACTGGATAACGGATATTAGGTGAACAATTAATAATAGGACAAAACTCTTTTACCTGTTCTGTATTTAGCCACTCACAATCTATGCCGTTTAATCTATTAGCATGTGTTCTTCGTTTTAATTCTCTTACATCATGTTGATTATGAGCTAAATTCATAACTCCTCTTTGACTAAACATGACATTGTAATTTAATTCTTGTGATAATTTTTCCCAAATTTTCAAAGCATGATCATAAAGACCAGCACTGGCATCCCATAAATAGTTTGACCTTATTATAGTAGTATTTCTTCCAGTGTTACCACCACCAATCCATCCTTTTTCTACTACAGCAATATTTTTTAAGTTATGTTCTTTCGCCAGATAGTAAGCAGTTGCTAATCCATGACCACCTCCACCAACTATTACTGCATCGTAACTAGGTTTTGGTTCAGGATCTCTCCATGCTCGTTGCCAATTTTCATGATAACTGAAAGAGTTTTTAATTAGTGAAAATAATGAGTATTTATTTTTCATTTCTATAAATTATACCAATTTTATTGATTTTCAATACGGCAGTATGGCAGACGACTGGTTTAAACCGCTCACCCACATATAATTTAACGTACTTTTTCTCCGGATAGATCATGTAGATAAATTGTTACAGCAATCCAAATAATAACAAAACTTATTAATTTGTTTATATCCAGATATTCACCATAGTAGAAAATACCTAACAAAAATTGACCTGTTGGTGCTAAGAAAAAAATCATACCAGTTGGTCCTAATCCTGCTAATTCGACACCTTTTAAATATAGATATAAAGGTATTAATGTCATAGCTCCTGCAAGGAATAACCAAAATGAAATTTTTAAATCACTTGGAGAAAAGAAATTATTTCCATCTTTTGATAATAAATAGAATACAATAATAGCAAACGGGGTCATAAAAGCACTTTCAATAAACAGACCTATGTCAGCAGGAACTTTTAATTTTTTTCTAATTAAATTGTAGGTACTCCAAGTAATCGCAACAATTAAGCCAACCCAAGGAGTTGACTGAAAATTAAAGAGCAAAAAAATAATTGAAGTAATTACTAGTGCTATAGCAAGCAACTTTTTTTTATTGTACGATTCTTTTAAAAAAATTATACCAAAAAAAACACTTAAAATTGGGAAGATATAATAACCAAAGCTAGCATCCACAAGTCTATTAGTTACAACAGCATATATCCAAGTAAACCAATTGGTAACAATTAGTATGCCACAAATAAATAAAATTAAAGTTTTTTTTATGTTTTTTAAGACAAGAAAAACATCATTCCATTTAGAATATATGGTTATTGTAAAAAGAAGTAAAAAAGCGGTCCAAACAGTTCTGTGAACAATTAATTCTATTGGATCAACAAAAGATACCGACTTAAAGTATAAAACACCTATAATTCCCCACCATAAAGAACCTGCTCCACTAAACAGAATTCCATGAAAAGTATTTTTATTCATAAATTATTGCTATCAATAAATTGAAAACTGACTAAAATAAAGATAAATAGATCAATAGGAGAGGTGGGTGAGCGGTTTAAACCAGTCGTTTGCTAAATGACCGTACGTGGAAACATGTACCGAGAGTTCGAATCTCTCCCTCTCCGCCAATTAGAATTATTTTTCGGCGATAGCTGTCCAGCTGTATTTGTGGCGGTTAAATATTTTAAATTTTGCAAAACCAGATTTAGTAAGTAAATCTTCGACGTCTTTTTTTGTATAATATTTTGAATAAGAAGGATTCAACTGATCAAAAATTATGTACTTTCTATTACTAAAAGAACATTTTTTTAATACATTTAACATATAATATCTTAAGGGAAGATTTATATATTTACATAAAAAAATATAAAATGATAAAAAAAGATTGATAAGAAGAAAAAAAAGATTGGGAAAAAATGACAAAAATAATAAATAAACAAAGATCTATAGGTTTGGAAAATAAAATAAT
>ENA-ORXI01003675-ORXI01003675.1-sediment-metagenome-genome-assembly--contig:-NODE-3675-length-10172-cov-7.341357_pt1 | contig 10172 bp, 7 predicted proteins | sample MGYA00237861_ERZ511468 | MGnify/ENA primary metagenome ERZ511468 (study PRJEB26299, sample SAMN06266213) | sediment metagenome | isolation source: Hudson Canyon methane seep mesocosm | place: USA:Hudson...
CGGCAATCAAAGCATTTCTCAGTCAGACCGTAGATGATGTTCGTCTGCCTTATGAGGCTAAAGCATCACGATTCCCAAGACAGACGCAGTTCATTGGGACAGTAAATAACAATGAGTTTCTACACGATCAGACTGGTAATCGCAGATACATGCCACTGCTCGTTAATGAAATTAAAATGTGGTCGGACGACGAATTAGACCAATTATGGGCTGAGTGTTGGGAGCGTTATGCTGGAGGTGAGCAATGGTGGCCAACTGCTGATGAAGATGTCATTTTGGCACTTAAGGCTGCCGCGCATACAGAGATTGGACCATTTGAAGCTGAAATGCTGAAGCGCTATGATTGGGATGCCGACATAATCAGTGGTAGGCGCTTAACTGCAACTGTTATTTTTAATAACACAGTTGGTCACAGCAGTCACATTGTCAGTAGCGGTGAAAATAGGGTGGCTGTTGATGTGTTACGCAAATTATTAGGTCTTAATCGTGATCCCAACCGAAAGGTAAGTGTTGACGGCAAAATTCAAGCTGTCTATGCCAGTGGTGGTAGAAATGCTGGTTATATGCTTCCACCCTTGCTGGATGAAGTTAAATATGCTGAATTTGATTAAATAGTACCTTAAAAGTAGTAGGTGGAAGATGACTGGAAGGCGTTAGTTTTACGCAATCTTCCACCTGTAACCCTTATGTATAGCCGTTATCCTGGCAAGTGGAAGAGTGGAAGGCCAAAAGTGAAAATTTCCACAACCCTATAGATAAACCTATTGTACTGGTCAAGTATTAATGAAGTAACTTTAAGCCGCTTTTTTCAATTCTGCCATTTTTTGCACAGGGGTAATGTAACCAAGCGTGGAATGTAATCGCTTGTAGTTATAAAAATAAATATAGCTCTCAACGGTGCTAACGGCTGCTACATGATGAATAAAAGTTAAATGATTGAGTCGTTCCGATTTTAAGCTTCTGAAAAAACGTTCCATTACGCTATTATCCCAGCAATTGCCTCGGCGACTCATGCTCTGGGTGATATTCAATAACGTCAAATACTTAATAAATAGTTTGGCTGAATATTGCACACCTTGATCTGAATGAAACATCAACTTGGCGGCGTCAGGTTGCTGTCTTCGGATGGCGTGACTTAATGCTGTTTTTGCTAATTCAGCATTAGGGATTTTTGACATGGCCCAACCTACGATTTCTTTGGTGGCTAAATCAAGTACGCAAGCAAGGTAACTCCAGCCTTGATGGGTGCGGATATAAGTAATATCACCGACCCAATGCGTATTGGCTTGTTCAGGGTTAAACTGACGTTTAAGCAGGTTCGGGGAAATAAGATGTGCCTTACCTGCATTAGGGTAATAATGTTTCCTCGATAGCCTAATCGCTTTTACTGCCGCTTGCTTCATTAAGGTGGCAGTTCGGCATATTCCAAGATTAAATCCTTTCAGTATCAATGCGACCTTCATTCGTCGCCTACCGTAAGTAGAGCCCGTTTCAACGGCGATGTCTTTGATAGCAGTCATTATCATTGCATCTTCAGTCTTGATTGTTTTTGGACGAACTTGAGCGTAATAGGTACTTTCACTTAGCTGGAACAGTGAACACAGTTCATGAATCGAATAATCTGGGTTAGCCTTCTTCATATCGACAATCAGTTTAGATTGCTGTTTTCTCGGGCGAAGAAGGCGGTAGCCTTTTTTAGGATCTCGTTATCCCTTTTGGCTCGCCATAACTGCTTTTCCAAGTCTTGGATCTTTTGTTGCTCTGGCGTCAATGCCTTCTTACCTTGTGGTGTATGGCCATCAACTTCTGCGAGATATTGTTTTTTCCAGCGTGATACCGCTGTTGGGCCTGCACCGGAAATATCTTGTATTTGTTTATTGGTATAGCCTTCATTGACCATCAATTTGGCATACTCAAGTTTTTGTTCTGCTGTAAATGTTACGCGTACTTTTCGGATCATTGTAATTCCTAATAATTTTGTAAATTATAGGCTATAAATTACTTCACTTTTATTAGACCACTACAGTTGTATTCATGAGAAAACTATATATTAGGAGCCTATATCCAAGCGTCCCAAATATGGGCCCACAGGGGCTTGCCCCTGGAGAACGGGATTATGAGGCGCCATAACCATAACAACCTAAGTATAAGATTGTTATGGTTCAAAGACTATATGTGGCACGTTAGCGACAAGTTGTTTAAAGGTCGTTATCGACCCAAAGCTGACAGATAGGCTATTAAATTTCTGGAAAGGGTTCTCAATAATGGAGCACATTTCACTCTTTCTGTTTAGGGAAATTAACCTGTTTCTGTAAGGTGTTAAGCGAGTCCAATACTTTACTTTTAAGTGCGAGTAAATCTTCAGCTAACAGCACTGCTTCATCTTTTCTATCATCGTTATACAATTGAATTATCTGGTGCCCTATTTTATGAACATCAACATGAATAGCCTCTAATTCCTGAAATTCCTTTAAATTACCATAGTGCTTCTGACCGTGACCATAATACCAACCGCCCAAACGACACTCATAATGATTTGTTAGCTCACGATGCTTTAAGCCAAGCTTATGACCATCTAAAGCATGAAATATTTCTTCTATCCATTTGATGTGATCACTTTGAGCTACCACTAATGGTAGATTACTCATTTCCCAGTCAGAATTAGACCAAATTGACCATGATTCATTAGGGGAGAAATTATCCACCCAATCAATCATGCTATCAGATGGCATGGGACGTGCTATACCGTAGCCCTGAGCACAATTACAGCCAACCCGCATTAGTAGCACACCGTGTTCAATTGTTTCTACACCTTCAGCAATAATTTCACGGTCAAAAGTATTGGCTAAGCCAATGATACCTTCGATTAATGCTAAATCCTCTTCATCTTCTAGCATGTCTCGGACAAAGCTTTGGTCTATTTTGATAGTATTGGCTGGCAAGTTTCTTAGATGAGTCAATGAAGAATAACCTGTACCAAAATCATCTAAAGCGACATTTACACCAAGTACATTTTGACAGCTTTTAATAATGCCGCTAATAGCATCAATGTCCCCAAGCGCACTACTTTCTAAAATTTCTAGCTGTAAATCTTGAGAATTAACATTGGGATACCTATCTAATGCATCATTTAACTGATCGAAAAAGATAGAAGATTGCAGATGATGAGAAGAAACATTAATACTGACTTCAAGGTTAAGTCCTTTCTGTTGCCAATTATCGAGTTGCTGTAGTGCTTCATTAATGACCCAACCACCTACCTGAATTTCTAAATCAGTCGACTCAATGAGTGGTAAAAAATCTAAGGGAGGTATTAACCCTTTTTCAGGATGTATCCATCGAATTAATGCTTCAGCACCAAATACCTTACCTGTTTTCATATTGACTTTAGGCTGGTAATACAACTGGAATTCTTTATTTGTTAAAGCCTGTTTAATATTTAAAAGCTGATGCTGCCTTTGCATCACTTGTTTATCATCAAGCGCATTGAATAGCTTTTGTTGATTCCTGCCTGATAGTTTAGCCTGATACATGGCTTGGTCGGCATGGCGTAGCAAAGTATCTAAATTAGCATCATCTAAAGGGTAAAGAGTGGTGCCAATGGATACAGAGATTTCATGGGGGTAGTCTTCAATGACATACGGTTTGGCTAAAGAAGTGCGAATACGTTCCAGTAATTGCTCACACTGTTCAAACGATTCAATGTCACGTAATAACAAAGTGAACTCATCACCTCCTTGCCGTGAAGCAGTATCTTCTTCTCTAATGAGTGATTTAATACGTTGTGCTACTTCAATTAATAGTTTATCTCCTACCTCATGACCATAATTATCATTAATTGGTTTAAAGTGGTCTAAATCAAGAAAACAAATGGCGAGCATGCTTTCGGTACGTTTACTATGAGCTACTGCTTGATCAAACCGGTCGAGAAATAGTGCGCGATTTGGAAGTTTGGTGAGCACATCATAGTGGGCCATTAAATTAAGCTTTTCTTGCTGTCTTTTACTGTTAGTAATGTCAGTGAATACGCCCACATAATTGACTGTTTTTTGAACATCATCTTTTAGTGCTGAGATAATCAGCAATTCAGCATACAACTCACCACTTTTCCTTCTGTTCCAAACCTCTCCTTGCCAATAACCTTTTTCTTCAAGTGTTTGCCACATTTCGATATAAAACTCTGGAGGCTGTTGACCTGAACTAAGGATTCGGGGATTTTGGCCAATAACTTCTTCACGACTGTAACCTGTGATTTCACAAAAGGCAGGGTTAACATCAATGATTTCTTTATTGGCGTTGGTGATAGTAATGCCTTCATGTGTATCACTAAATACTCGTGCTAATAACCGTAATTCATCCTCAGACTTTTTACGCTCAGTGACATCTTGAAAAACAAGTATTACTCCGTGTATTTGTGCTGAAGCATTACTTGAGTTTCTGATAGGGGCAGCACTATCAGAGATATGAAAGCGCTCACCTGTTTTAGAAATTAAAACAGTATGATTTGCTAGTTCAACAACATTTTTTGTGGCGATAACTTGCTCAACTGGGTTGGCTACCTTTTCATTTGTTGATTCATGATAAATATCAAAGACAGTCGCTAAATCGAGTCCGATTGCCTCATCTTTTGACCAGCCTGTTAATTGACATGCTTTGGGATTTATTCGAGTGATTTGACCATGTTGGTCGGTGGCGATAACAGCATCACCGATAGAGTTGAGAGTAATACGAAGGTTTTCTTCTTCAGCATGCAATATATCGCGATTGTTCTTTAGTAATCGCATGATTCGAGCTTGCTTTTGAAGCTCTTTATTTAATGTATGAAATTGAGAGCTAGAAGGTTGGTTTTTTTGTATTCGCAGCACAATCTGTGCAGTTGATGTTGTTGTTGCAGGACTAAATAAAAAACCATTAGCCATGGAGCATGATTTATTGCTGAACTTAACGGCTACTTGAACAGGGGTGCGGCTACGGGAACAGGGCCTTAATGCTTGAATTATCCTAGATTCATCTTCATCGGTAAGTATGCACAAATTCTGATTAATCAGTTCTTGAGCTTTTATCTGTAACAATTGACTCGCTTTACGGTTAGCTGCGAGAATTTGTCCTTGATTAGTTAGAAGTAGCATCCCTTCGGGAAGCTTGTCTGCGAACTGTATAAATTGCTGGTAGTCCATCTTGGCTTGTTTATTCTTTAAAGTATTCATTACCTTCCGCAATCATTGATTCATCATTGTCAGTTAAATAAACTACAATTCTGCAACTTGGTGCCCCAGTTGCAATGGTTTCCTCCAGAGAGACCTTTGCGTAGCCTAAGTTCTCAGCAGCAATCGTACCGAACACATTGGAGGTCATCATACAAAGTGAAGGACGACCTTCCACTTTATCCTCAAAAGGGCAAGAACACCCTTCTATGACTATCTTGTTGGCATCTTCAGAAATAATACTGAAATCCCCATTAATACGCTGTTTCAAGTCTACCAATACTGCAGAGACTTGTTCTTGATTCAGGTTGCTGACATTAAGTGCTGCACGGTAATTATCGCTAATTTCCTCGCCCATCTTTTGTCCCACTACACTGATAAATCCAGCAGCCTCATCAAGGCCTACGACATCCTGTAGTGTTCCAGATAAATGTCGCAATAATTCACGTAGAAATCCATCTCGTTCAAGTGGTAACTTTAGCTCTGATACACTTGCAATAGTTGAACTCATGCTCTACTCCTTCGCATCTAATTTGATATGAGCTAACAAACCGGCTACAGATACCAAACAATTTAATTAATATTTCTAAATAATATGCCTTTTCTTTATAAGTGGGTACCCCCCACTAAATAGGGGGGGGGGCTCCGTCCCTATGTGCTCATCAAGCAAAAAACAAAAACTTACCATTAAACGAATGACTGATTTTGGCACGTTAGCGACGAATTGTTCAAAGGTCGCTAGTCGACCCTCAGCGGACGGTTAGACTCTACTTAAATGGACTAATGTATGTATGACTATGTTTTAACCTGTATTTCTACCAATGAAATATCATCTGTAGAAGGAGCTGACCCCATGAATGATAGAGTCCTAGATTTAATATCTGAAATCCTGCCTGATTTTGAAGTAGATGTCATGAGCATATTTTCAAACGCTTCCTCACCTAACATTTCTCCTGTTGAATTTTCAGCCTCAACTATTCCATCGCTATACATGTAAATTAAATCACCGTCATCCAGGTAACCTGTAACACAATGTAATTCCTCCTTATCGTAACTCACAATTCCAAGTGGTAGATGAGTTGATGGAAATCGCTGTTTAACGTTCCCTTTAGCGTCGATTATGAGCATATCAGGTAAACCTGCATTCCATACCCTAAATTTAGTTCTTGAGCTATCAATGTCAATACCACAAGCACAGCTAAAAATATTCGTAGGGAGTAGAGTCTTCAGTTTTTCATTTACTTCTGCAATTAGAATTTCAAGAGGCAGATCTTTATGGGCTAATGCAGTAAATATTGATGAAGCAGGAATTGCTCCGAGAGCAGCAGGCAGACCATGCCCAGTAAAATCACAAAGTAAAACGCGTAACTTCCCTGATGGAAGTATAGTGGATAAAACTAAATCACCACTAAATGATTCCATTGGTTTACACCAAAGATTAATCTCAGAAGAATCAGATTTATTTACTGATGTAATACTCTCGAATACATGGCGTGCAATCAATTCTTCCTGTTCTAGAATATTTTGTTTTGCTGTTAAATCTTGATGAGCTTGCTCTAGTTTAGCTTGCATATCAGATATTCGTTGCATTGCACGTAATTTAGAGTTTAGAACAATAGAATCAATTGGTTTTGTTAGGTAGTCATCGCCACCGGCATCGATACCGCGAACTATATCTTTGGGGCTAGCCAAACCAGATAAAAAGATAATAGGAATCCAGCTATCTACAGATTGCTTTCGAATTTCTTGGGCTGCAGAAACCCCATCCATTATTGGCATTGAAACATCCATAAGGATTAGATCTGGTTTCTCAGAGAGAAAAAGTTCTACAGCTTCCTGTCCATTATTAGCTATTACTACTTGATAATTTGCTTCTTCAATGTAACTTTTTATTACGAGTTGACTAGATTTTGAGTCTTCAGCTAATAGTACCTTCATTATTCTTTCCAAATTCCATTTTTATTCGATAATTTTATTGTAAGATAGGGTTGATATATCTGTAACTCTACCTTTTTTCACCTGATTAAGCTATTATCAAATAATCATTAAATTATTTAGGATTTTAATGGCACAGCAGCATATTATTACTATTTTGATTGTAGATAGCTCTAGCTTGTTTCAAACTATGCTGTCTGACATTATGCTACGTTATGATTTTGAAACAGTCACATGTAAGAGCGGTTATGAAGCGCTAGAAATCATTGACAAACAAGACATTGAGATGATTTTTTCTGCGTATCATTTGGTTGATATGAATGGTGAAGAATTGTGTACAAAACTTCGTGCTCAGACCAAGAGTCAACATGTCCCAACTATTTTGTTTACTTCGGAAGATAATCAGCTACTTTTGAAGCAAGCACTTCTTGCCGGTGCAACTGATATTTTCAACAAACAGAATTTCTCTCAATTTGAAGTATATTTACAGCGTATCTCTCAAAATATTACACAACGGACTAACCTCGTTGGACGAGTTCTCGTCATAGAAGATTCACCATCACAGCTTTTATGGATGGAAGATGTACTGAGCAGTAGTGGTTTGGACGTTGATTCATTTTCTAATGCTGAGGAGGCATTGGAATCATTTTTATTTAATAATTATGACATTGTAGTTACAGACATAGTACTAGAAGGAAACATGTCTGGATTATCATTGGTACGAGAAATACGCCGGCAACCGACAGATGGAGGGCTGATACCTATTTTTGCGGTTTCTGCTTACGATGATGGAGCAAGAAGAATGGAGCTTTACAATGTAGGTGTCAACGATTACATGTCGAAGCCTATCATTAAGGAAGAGTTACTCTATCGTATTGCGACACTTATCCAAAATAATAGAACCTTAAATGAGTTAACGAGAGAAAGAGAGCAATTGGAAGCGTTGGCATTATTGGATTCTTGTACAGGATTATATAATCGAAATGCCTTTGATCAATTTTCCCCCAAAGAACTATCCAATGCAGAAAGAAACAACTCTCCATTCAGCCTTGCGGTACTAGATTTAGATAACTTTAAACAAGTCAATGATAATCATGGTCACGATATAGGGGATAAAGTATTAGCAGCAGTGGGACAGTGGTTGAAGAAAACGTTAAGGCAAGGTGATATGATTTATAGATGGGGTGGAGAAGAGTTTGTTATGTTGCTATCGAACTGTACACCTGAGAATGCAGTTACAGTGATAGAGAAGCAGCGCGTTCGATTTAATAAGCTGCCCTATGCCGGTATTGAAATTACCGCCAGTATTGGTATCAGTGGTGTAAACTTTGTTAATCAAGAAGTGACGATAGAGCAACTCTTCCAGCAGGCTGATAAGGCACTTTATAAAGCTAAATCATCGGGGAAAGATAAAGTCTGTTTGTATGAAGAGGAGCTTAGTAACTGAAATATTTCAGTTTGGTTTTTTGACCATAATGTCTATAACATAAAGTATATCATTAGGAATCAACTAGTCGTCGTTAAATTAGAGACTGTAAATTAAACTGCTTTTGGCACTTTAGAGACGGATTGATTAACAGTCTCTAGTCGACCCACAGCAGACAATGGTTAAGCTGGTTTTGTGATGTTGGATGTCAGCCCTGAGATGCACTATTTTTCAAATAAAATAGTCTTACCTCTATTCTCTTTTGCTTGATATAACGCCTCGTCTGCTTTTTTTAGTAAGCCTTCAGCATGAGAGTCATGTTGTGGATATAGACTGACTCCAATACTGGTTCCAATAGATAAGGTCTTTGCTTTTATCTCATACGGAAGAGAAATTGACTGAATTAAATCGTTGGCAATGTTCATTGCTTGTTTTGATGTAGACATCACTTCTAATACGATGACAAATTCATCCCCACCTAATCGTGCGACTAAATCAGTCTCTCGCAAACCGTCCTGCATACGTCGTGTCGCCTCAATCAAAACTAAGTCACCATAGTCATGACCGTAGGTGTCATTGATTGCTTTGAAATGATCAAGATCGATAAAGAGAACAGCAAATGTTCGTTTATGCTGTTCTGACTCCAAAATTACCTTGTCTAGATGATTCATAAACTGTCTGCGGTTAGCAATGCCTGTTAACTCATCGACATAGGACAATTTATGTAGCTGCTCTTCAATTTTCTTACGTTCAATAATGCTTGCCATCGCTTTTGCACTGGAACTTAAAAAGTCTTGTTCTAGCTTATTTTGATGATGACCATGCTTTACATAAAGATTGAGTACCCCCAGTGTTTTATCTCCTGAAATGATGGGCATATTATAATGTCCATGTGGTTGCATGCCTTCTGGACGTATATCATGGTCATGGTCAATGCAATCACGAAAGATAAGCGCTTGCTCCAAAGCCGCTTTACCGCATAAGCACTGTCCAAATTGGATGTGGTCACACATGCTGAGTAGTGACTCTCCAAGGTTAAGGTAAGCCACCATCTTGAGTCCATCACCACGTTCATCTGTCAGAAATACACAGCCTTTCTTATCTAATGCCAGCCACGGTATGTTGAGCACCAAGGTTAAAATCTTCTTCATTTGCTCGTTAAGGGAAATATGCATTAAAGAGATAGAAAGCATTTCATTAAGAGTGTCTTGAATATCACTACGCTGTTGTAGCTCAACCATCCTCTGCTCATAGGATTCAACTTGTTGAGTAAGATTGGAGATTTCCTGTTGGAGTTTGTGAGATTCTTCAGTCACAGCATTAACTTTGCATTAGAAGAGCTCGACATCATCTTCAACATCATGATTTGAACTCGAGCTAGTTGAAAGTGCCTCAGCATATTCTATTTCCAAATTATCAAGAATACGCACCACATCATCACTTGCAATCTCCATCTGTCTCAGTGACTCAATACTCTGCGCTCGCATTCCTTGAGTGTGGGCTTGCAGTGCCAAAACACCATTCACATGAACACGTTCATGTGGTGGTTCAAGGTTTTGAAATACTATTGAATTTGTAAACAGCTTTGAGCCATCTCCTTCGTAATA
>ENA-ORXI01003676-ORXI01003676.1-sediment-metagenome-genome-assembly--contig:-NODE-3676-length-10172-cov-4.810005_pt1 | contig 10172 bp, 8 predicted proteins | sample MGYA00237861_ERZ511468 | MGnify/ENA primary metagenome ERZ511468 (study PRJEB26299, sample SAMN06266213) | sediment metagenome | isolation source: Hudson Canyon methane seep mesocosm | place: USA:Hudson...
TGATGGAGAACGTTATCTAACAGGTTCTAGTGAAGGACTCTTTCTCTCATTTCAGACACAGGATATGACGTGGCTTAATGACCCTACTGCTCAGGCCGCAACGGCAGCAGATTTTATTCAGACCTACACTGGGGCTTTTTTAAATATTCCGAATGCGGCGGTTACGGTAAATCTGGCTGACGCACTCAATGGAGTTGATCGGGTAAGAACAGAATATATTGATAGAGGGGTGGGGTTGTTCTAAAACCGTATCGGAAGTAATCAGCTGGTATTCGCCCCTTGAAAACCCAAATTTATCCTATGGGGAAGGCTGTTTCCTATCTAAATAGACCCTTGCAATCAATACATGAAAGTGGCATATCAATCCACTTATGCTTATGGAAATTAAGATAAAAATAACGCTAAAATAGACCTACAACTCCCCTATCATCTTCTGGTATTGATTCACTTTCATTGTCTGCTGACGTTTTTGAAATTCTTGCATTAATACCTGACAGGCTTCTTTAAGCACATCAGGCGTAACATCAGGGTGCTGTCGTAAATACCCAAACGCTCGCTCAGCGTCTTTTACTGAATCATGCCTTAAACAGGCGTAAAGCACTTTGTTATGGTACACCAGCGCTAACTGACTACTCTCACCTACTTGATTTAAATAGTCTTTATAAGTATCTAACACTAGGCTAAAGAAGTTTTTCTTTAATGCGGCATCAATCAGCTGTTGTGCATGGGCATGATACCCATCTCCCGAATGATCCAGTTTTTCAAGGTTAAATAAATGCTCCAACATGCCGGTATTTTCTGGGTATTGTTCATAAAGTTTTTGAAACTGAGTCTTGGCATTATCGAATTCCATTCGCCCCACCAAAGCCAGAGCCTGAGCGTAAGATTTACGAAAAGCATCATCTTGCTGCTCTTCATCTGGCTCATTAAACTCTTCTTTTATTTGCAACCAACTTTTACCCAACAACCAGACCATTCCTGCCCCGGCAACCAAACCACCTGCGTGAGCCATATAAGCTACTCTAGAAGCTTCACCCAGCCAGTTTTCATAAATTTCTTTGCCAATCCACACGGGTAAGATGACTAAAGCAGGCGCTTTGAAATAGTTAAAATAAACACCTACGAAATAGAAGAACCGAATTTTTTGTAAACCAAAAATAGCAACGTACATGCCCATTAGACCAGATATGGAACCGGAAGCGCCCACTAGAGGGACCAAGCTTTTGCCATCAAACAGGCTGTAAAACAAACCGGAAAACACACCACACATTAAATATGCGATTAAAAATTTACTTTTACCTAAAGCTCTTTCAACAGTGAAGCCTAATAAAAAGAGAAATATCATATTTCCAAGCAAGTGCCCTACGCCACCATGCAGAAACTGGTATCCAATAAGGTCGGACATTTGAATATTGGCAGGTATAAGACCTAACCGTAGCGAGCTAATATTATTAATATATTTTTCAACAATTTCCGCCCGTTCATCTTTCCAGGCGAAATAAACATCGTTTTGCCAAAACAGGGGCCCTTCATCCACCAGCATCGAATAAAAACCCGGATCAAGCAGAATCACATAAGCAAGCCACTCTTCATTTTTTTCATCAATCGCCGTTTGAACTTCCTCTGCCAGCTCAATTCTATCATCAAGCTGCAAGCGTATGCGACGCTCTAAGTATTCCTTATAAACAGGGGCTTCCAGCGGTGCAAAGTCAGCATCAATGTATTGGTCGACCCCTTGTTGGAGTAATTTTGCATCTTGAGATTGATAGATAAAAAAGATTAGTACATTAGCCAGGATAATAGCCAAGGTCATTAACGGAGGTTTACGCCAATTTAGCTGACGCTCAACAGGAATTATAAGCATTTGAATATGAGTCTATTTTTGTGGAATGGCTATTTTATACCATTAAACGTCTTAGTTTTGGAATATTCATCCCCCTGCCACATTTCATCACTTTGTTTTACTTTTTTGCCATTTCCTTCCCACAAGCCTGCCACATCAGTTTTGTTTAATAGTTAGCAACAACGAAAAGCCAACCAAACAAAGTGTCAGCTTGCAGGAGCAAACATTATGAACAAACTAACACAGCACCAGAGCACCATTCTCACTCATTTTCAGTTAAAACCCTTATTAATTGCCATCCCAGTAACCATATTAGCCGCTTGCGCAAATACTCCGGAAAGTGAACAACCTAACGACCTTAGCAGTGCCTCTGTTTATGAAGAGGCTACTTACGAAGAAACTTTGATCTCTGAGCCAGAGCTAACAAGTACAGACCTCACAACCGAGGGAAACGTAGCAGAAGACAATACCATCACAGTAAATGACATAAGTGATGCAACAGAAGGAAGCTCCCCAATGACTGTATTAGTAATAGAAAATCCAGAGTTACTGGCAAAATTAGCCCCTAGTGAACTTATTCAAAGCCAATTAACTGCAGGCCAACAGCAGCCTAAGAAAACCTTACCTCAAGTAAATATGACTGAATCAATGCTCCGCCCAAATAAGCGGGTATTTCATTTCGGTTTTAATCAAACCTCCCTGAGTGAAGAAGATATAGAGCTTATAGAAAAACATGCTGATTATTTAAAAGCTAACCCTGAACTTAAGGTCACCATACATGGCCATACCGATACACAAGGAAACTCGGACTATAACCTTAAGCTTTCTGAAAAACGGGCGCTTATGTTAGTAAATCAACTTAAAAAATTCGGTATCAACAAAAATAGAATCGAGACAATTGGCTGGGGTGGAAATTATCCATTAGTTAACAGCCTCAATTTTTCTGAAAACCGTCGCATAGAAATTGAATATTCAGAAACCAACTACGCAGCCAACCACTAAACCTAAACTCGTTTTTTAAAGCATACCCTAAGCCCTATTTACCACCTCGCAATGAGGTGGTTTTTTTCATAAATTAATGACACAGAGTCATATTCACGAACAGGCAACCATCTGATTTATTGCACTATTTAACCATTTCTTAGACATTCGTCTTATTTTCAGTTTTTTATCTTAAAAAGACTGGCCATTTCCTAAAATCTAGACTAAATAAGGTATATAAAAATAAAATAATAAAACGAGCGATGCTATTTTGAAGATGCTGGAAATGTTCACCCAAAACGATATTCCCGTTCATTCCCACGTAGGATTAATTAGCAACAGCAAGGGACCTGACCTTTTTATGCCGGATATTCAATTAACACATACGGGCGTTTTTCACCTTGAGCGCCTGGAAGATCTTATTTACGATCGTTATCAGAAAGAGTTCGATATTGAGGACGAAAACTCACTGCGTGAATTAGTCCGTTTTGCGTCTCGCCTGCAAGACCAAGAGATACAGCGTGAATTCCTGCTGTTTTACCTGAACTGCGGCCCAGACACACAAACTAGCCTAAAATCAGGTGACGATATAGATAAGGCTAATTACATTCAACAAAACTAACCCTGTCGCCCCCTCCAATTTGATCACAGAAGCCGCAGAATGACATGATGAATAAATAATTAGACAATTTGTAACATTTCATTCATTTTAATTGTTTCAATCATCTACAGCGTTTTTTATAAATCTCTGCAAGTTTTTTGTTTGTCAATTCTTACATTTTTTTAATTGCGCACTATAATTGCCGACCGTTTCATAAACTCAAAATTTTTACAGGTCGCTGTGTGATTGTTTTTACTGTTACTAATAATGAGTCTGGTCGTGTTTTTGTTGCATCCAGTCGCAATGCTCCCGAAGATCGCTGGGAACAACTAATCTCACAAGCCTTAGACGGCTCTGAAGGTGAGATTTTCAACGAAATAAGAAACTTTGACCCAACCGTATTCAGCGTTGATGAATGGGGATTTGGAGAAGATCCTAAAGAAATTCGCCAATTAATGCGCGAAGCACAACATGACTTAGATGCCACGGTTATTAATACGGGTAAAACCGACCGTTTACCGTCAGCTAACCGAAAAAAAATGACCGACCTTGAAGCTTCAAAACTACTTGAAGATCTTGAGAAGTCTATTGCTGGTGGAAGTGAGTTCGACGACATAATTCCTACGCCGTCACCTCACCCTGATGAAATTGCTACAGATGAGAGCTTAAGCCAAGCAGAAACGAGCACACAAAGCACTACACCTCCCGTTTCGAAAGAACCTGCAGTGTCAAGGACGCCAGCACCAGCAATAAGTGAATCGCTTATTGAAAAACTGGCCCGTAAAGTTGAGCGTGAGAAAATTCAGGCCAATGCGAAAAAGCTGACACAGAAAAAAGCTGCAGTATCCGCTAAGCCAAAAAACACAACAAGCGAAGCTCCCGCTCAAGATAAGCTCCCTACCGGCCGAACCTCGTCCAGAGCTAAAGAGCAAAGAATAAAAGAAGGGATAGAGCAAGCACGCGAAGACAGAGCTCAAGCTCGTCAGGCAAGCGAGCGACGTGAAGCGGTTGAAATGAGAAAGGTCATTACCGCTATAGAACTTCGCAGAAAAACCCAAACCCCTGCGAAAGTTAAAGCCAAAGCTAAGGCGGCAACGAAAACATTAAGTAAAAGCACGACCTTAAGCAAGAGCGCCACATCAAAGAATGCAACCACTGAAGACGCACCGTTAACAAAGACCAAAGCGGCTAAAATGGCATTAATCGCCAAGGCGTTTCAGGATGAAAGCCCTGTAGAAAAACCGGTTGAGCCATTATTTAATCGAGCGATGGCGGTTAAATCAGCAAAAGTACTTAATGGAATAATTAGGGCAAAAAGGGCTCAACAATACACGCCTAGAGCCGTCGAAAGCCCAGAAGTGGAAGCAAAAACAGTAACGATTTCAGCACCAAAAAGTGATTTAAGCTTTCAAGATAAGCGTCTACAGCGCATGATCGAAAAAGAAAATGCTATGCTTGCAGCAAAAAAAGCTGCAATGAATTCCGCGTCAGCTGAAGAAATGGCTTCTGTTGTAGCAAGAATTGACTCTCGCTCACAAGAAAGTAGCAGGACGCTTAGAAGGCGTTAATAACGCCACATTTTCAACATCTTAAAACCGCAGAGCTGATATCAGCTCTGCGGTTTTTTTATTTCCAAAACGGCTTATCAGCTTCTTTTAAGGCATCAGCCCGACTAATGCCTATATCTTTCAGAAGGTAATCAGGTAATTGTGCTAACTGCCTACGCTGCCTCGATGCGTCACTGTATTCTTTTAACCGCTTCAATAGCGCACTTAAACGACCTAGCACTGAAGGTTCTTTTAAATCGGCTTTAACTAAAATAATTTGGTAATAACCAAACTTAAATAATGATGTCATTTTAATACCCTCAATCTCGCTCAATTTTGCTATCTCTATTGTTTCTTCGACGTAATAAAATGATATAGAAAACAGTTGAACCGAAACAGATTCAAAACTAAACTAATTGAACCATAACAGTTTACTCATCAGCCATCTGTTATGGTTCAATTCATTCCTATCTGTATAGGTACTAACGATGGAACAACACCGTTACAGCCAAATTGCTAACCAAGTTCAGCAACAAATTCGAGATAGCATTTATAAAACCGAAGACAAGCTCCCCTCTGTTCGTGCATTAGCAAAGCAGCAACAGGTAAGCGTTTCTACCATACTCTCTGCTTATGGTTTACTTGAAGATCGAGGTGTTGTTGAAGTTCGCCCCAAGTCTGGTTATTACGTGCGTCGCGCAGCTAGAAAACTACCCGATTCACCATCAATCACGCAGAAAACTTGTCGCCCGGGAGAGGTTTCAACGCCACAACTCGTAATGGAAGTAATGAGCGAATCAAGCTCCCCTAATCTAATAAGCTTTGGTGCAGCGGTTCCTGCTAGTGATTTTCCCGTTATTAATCAGTTAAAACGAATTTTTGCCCAGAAAGTACGTACAGAACCCTTTCTGGGAATAGGTTACGACTCTAGTAAAGGCAATGAGCCGCTAAGACGTCAACTGGCACGCCGTGCCGTAGACTCTGGTGTTTTTGCATCACCAGATGAGATCGTTGTAGCAGAGGGCTGTCAGGCGGCGGTTGGGCTTTGCCTTAGAGCCCTGACAAAAGCAGGTGATATTGTTGCAGTGGAAACACCTAGTTACTACGGGCTACTGCAACTGATAGAGGCTTTAGGGCTTAAAGTCATAGAAATTCCTTCCAATGCAGAGCATGGCATGAGCATTGATGCACTTAAACTAGCCTTAGAGCAGTGGCCAATTAATATTGTGCTTAGTATTCCCTGCTTTAGTAATCCCGTTGGCGCACTCATGCCCGACGACAATAAAAAAGCCTTGTTAGAACTCATTTATCAATATGACATTCCTTTGGTGGAAGACGATATTTATGGTGACCTTGGTTATACTTCTCCACGCCCTAAAACAGTAAAAGCCTTTGATACAAAAGGACAGGTTCTTTTGTGTTCATCTATATCCAAAACCCTTGAGCCACAATTGGGTATTGGCTGGGTAATGCCGGGTAAATACCTTAAGCAGGTTGAATATCAAAAATTCCTAAGCAGCACTGGCAGTTTTCGCTTACCACAAATGGCGGTTGCTGAGATTCTGGCCAAAGGGGGTTATGACCGCCACCTAAGAATGGCACGAGAAGCGTATAGACAACGTAGAGACCGTCTCATCGACCTTATATCGCAACACTTCCCTGAAGGCACACGCATGTCCTCTCCTCAAGGAGGCTTTGTTGCCTGGATTCAATTGCCTAAAAAAGTAAATGCAACAATGCTCTATAATGACGCAAAGGAGAAACGTATTTTAATTGCTCCTGGTGAAATTTTTTCTTCTGACCCAAAAAAATACCCCCACTCAATTCGAATTAGTTATGCCAATAGCTGGACACCTGAACGAGAGGCAGCCATTAAAACATTGGGAGACTTAGCAAAGGAACAACTTTAACTAAATCACCTCTGCCGTTACCACATAGCGCATGGGCCCTCCGACCTGAATGGCATCAAACGGGTAGCAGGTTACCAGCATCAGCTGAGCCTGCTCCAAATCACCAACACTCATATCAATCATATGAGTGTTGGTATCAACGATAGATATATCAGACACCCGGTACGCAGTCCAAGCACCCTCTTCGTTCTGAATTGATATTTCATCACCCAATACGAGTGCTTTTAAGGAACTAAAATGGGTATCACGATGACCCGCCATGACCACCAAGCCATCCTCAACTTGCCCCGCCCCATGCATACGCCCAGGACCAAAGGCCAAAGCATTACCACTCACTCCATCCAACACAATCATTTCATTAGACGTTCCTAACTTCAATTTAGCTACAGGCCAAGTATCAGCCCAGGGCCAGGGTTTTTGGGGTGAACTGGCATTTAGCGAGTGCCGTTCAAGGGTATTCTCCCATGCTCTCTCAAGCATCCATTGAGCCGCAATAGCTTTCACTTGTATATAGCTACCAGAACCTAATAGCACTGACCCCATTATAAGCAATAACATCCACACTTTAATCATCACATAACTCCTTGAAAGAAGCCGTAGAACGGTGCTGATAAAGCATTCCAATACTTATCATGTAACAGATCAAGCCGAGTAGTACATATAACCGAGATGAGGTCGCTGTTTGAGGGAAGTGTGCCATTCGCGAGCTACTTCCTTTAGGTAATAACTGTGGTACAGCATCTTTCCTGAGTATTGATTCAACAGGGCGTGAGATTATTTTTTCTACGGCCACCAAACTGGTATAAGGACTCACTAAATGATGTTTAAGAGCCACATCAAGCACTTGCTGGCGAACTTGCTCTGTATTAGTTGTACCCAGATTTTGAGCGTCCATTAAGGATTCAATTTTCTGTCGTCCCCAGAAAGTGGCAATCCCTTTCGCCTGCTTTGCTCCTGCAATATTAATAGCCTGTTCCCATAAGGGAGTATTACTGTGATGCAGACCAATACTATTTGCTGTTAGTTTAAGGTTTTCCGTCTGTTTGTTTTGTTCCCCCTCTTGAGCCTTATGTTTAATGACCTGAATCACAGGCTCCCCAAGATAGAGATCACCCGCTAATGAAGGGTAGCTTTCAAATGGCTCATTTTCTGAATCTAGCCCAGCACTTAACGACAGATCACTCAAAACAGGGGCACTTAGTTTTTTAAATAACCCTTCCAGCTTACGCTCAACTTCATTCAAGTCGCTTATATAGGTAAAACTACCTCGACCCATTTCTGCGGCCTTTTTCATAAAGTAGCTATTAGGTGCCGAGCCAATCCCAATCGTGAATAACCTGGACTCACCTAACTCTTGTTCAATCTGCTTAAACAATGCGGACTCATTACCTACGCTGCCATCAGTGATAAAAACAACCTGACGAAGATAGCCGGGATAAACATTGCCTGACAGTGCGGCATGAAGAGCTGAAGCCATCTCGGTTCCCCCATCGGCATTCAAGCTGCGAACATAATTCAGGGCATGGTTAATGTTTCGAGAATTAGCAGGCACCGAAGATGAATACAGTGAATGCGTAGTGCTATTGAACTCAATTACATTAAATCGGTCACTGGGCTTTAAACTATTCAAGGCCTTATCTAGCGCCGTACGCGCCTGGCGAATCGATTCCCCTCCCATAGAGCCGGAAGTATCAATTACAAAGACCTGCTCTCTTGGAAGAGTCATATCACCGGATAATTGCTGGGGAGGCATAACCATCAACAGTGAATATTGCTCCCCTTTCCACGTTTCGGTAAAAAGGGCGGCTTTTGGGCTTGCTCCCGTCTGCGCTTCCCACGCCAATACAAAATCTCTGTCCATTGCAGCCTCTCCCTCTTTCAACGAGACTTTATAGGTGTTTTGATTTCTACGTTCTTCCGACTGAACAACAATAGCGTGACTAATACTGTTGATTGCTACCACGGGAAAACCAGCATTAATTTCGGCACTTAATCTGACTTTATGACTAGATTTGGCCATTGAAGCTGAAGGTATGGTTAAAGGTGAAATTAAATGGGCATCAGGTACCTGGTCAGTCGGTAGAGCCCAGCCAGTAGACGTATCTATAGCAATCTCTTGTCCTGATATTTTTTGTCCAGGGAAGTAACGTGGCGTCGTAGTTAATGGAAAGCGAAGCTCAAACGCTCCCTGTTGATAATCAATCACTTGGTTATATTCCAATATAATCTCAACCGTTTCGCCCGGGGGGATATTTGCAATATTATTAGTAAACAAATTGGGGCGGTGCTGTTCAACCAGCGACGCTTTTTTTCCTGCTTTTTTAGCTTGCTGATAAATTCTCTTTGCCTGGTTTTTTTCTTTAATTTCTCCAGTAATCACCCTCTCACCGATTTTCATTTCCATTAAATAAAGCGCTGAATTTTCAGGCAAGGGAAATGCGTAGATAGCTTCAAGCCAGTCATTAGTATCATTTTTAAATTGCTGTTTAAGTCGAGCCGTTACGATAAGTCCTGAAACTACGATATCTACGTCTTCACTCAGCAAGGTAGCTGGATAATATTTTATAGGGTTGTTATTAGCTTGTGCACTCTTAGTTTGCGTACTCTTAAATAATAAGCGGCCGCTTTCAACCTGATTCATAGACATTGACAGTGCTTTTGACTCAATAGCCTGAGCACTAAAACTATAACCCGTCAACAACAGAAAAATAGCTAAGGCCATTAATACATCGTCCCTTCGGCTCTGCCACCAACATATTTTTTTATTGTTACTCTTATGTATATTGTCCATCACTCAACCCTCATTTATTTAATCTACCGTTGCTCTTCTACTTCTTATTACAACAAGTAAATTTGTCAGGACGGTGGGAAAAAATGTCTGTATGAAGGTGAAATATGATGAATTATGGCAATATCTATTTAAGGGATAGTCGAGAGCAACAACTCATGCTTTAATCACCATTAACCTGTCGCCTAAAAAACCTCTAAACGTTAGCTGAGAAGATGAATGAAACGTAAGATTGCCATTATCGAAGATGAGCCTGAAATTCGAGCTAACTACTGTGATGCGCTCAAAAAATATGGCTATGATGTCGTAGACTTTGATAATCGAGCTGATGCTATGGCACACTTTGAACACTCATTACCTGATTTGGTGATTATTGATGTAGGCTTAGGTGATGACATTGAGGGTGGTTTCGAAATTTGCAGGCAATTAAGGGTGAGATCTCCAGAGCTACCCATGATATTTCTAACGGCAAGAGACAGTGAACTCGACCAAATACTGGGAC
>ENA-ORXI01003678-ORXI01003678.1-sediment-metagenome-genome-assembly--contig:-NODE-3678-length-10169-cov-3.877527_pt1 | contig 10169 bp, 9 predicted proteins | sample MGYA00237861_ERZ511468 | MGnify/ENA primary metagenome ERZ511468 (study PRJEB26299, sample SAMN06266213) | sediment metagenome | isolation source: Hudson Canyon methane seep mesocosm | place: USA:Hudson...
AGAAGTCTACTTTTTAATTTGTCCGCTTCCTCTTTTAACTCTTCAAGGGATAGAATATTGGAAGAAATCGAAATTTCTGCTAATCGTCTTCTTACTTCTAATGCAGTTACAATTGGGTCATCCATATCACTTGGGAGATTACTTTTAGTTAAATTTACAACATCTTCAACTTTTTTGGTCATCTCAAATCTGTTTTCACCTTTTTCAAGTTCTAATATAATAGTAAATTTACCTGGATTGATTATAGAAGATATAGTATCAATTCCATTAACACTTTGTAACTCATCTTCAATTTCACGTACAACCATTTTGTCAAGTATATCGACACTTGCACCTGAATAGTTTCCTTTTACTGAAATCATTTCAAGATCGAAGTTTGGAAATATCTCTTTTGGAATTTTATTATATGAATAGATACCTGCAATAAATATCATTAAAAACAGTGTATAATTTAATCTTGAATTATTGACAAAAAATCTTAGTATTTGCTCGAACATTTTTTCCCTTGAATAAACTTTAATATATGATGATAATCAATTGATATTAACGACAGATTAATAGATACGTACTAAGGCATAAAAAGTGAGTAGTTTTTACAGTTTTTTCTTACTACTCACTATTTAGGTGTTCTTATCGACTCGCTCCATAAAGGTTTAATTTTTTCACGTATTCAAAATCATTGTCGTTTTTAACATTTTCTGCAAAGACTTTGATATTTAAAAGTGATGATAACTCTTGCAATGCTTCAACAAACCCTTGTTTACTACTATCTTGACTAATGTCATTTGTATAATCTCTGGCTAATCTTATGTAATCTAGGTTAAAGCCTTTGATATTATCAAGAGGTATAAATTTTGTTTCAAATCGTTTTATTATTATTTTTGATCCAACACTATGTACTGCATCAGCAAAGTTTTTAAAATGTGTTACGTCTTTAGCAACGCCATATGCTGTAATACTAAATACAAGTTGGGCTGCAATACTTTGGTTCTGTTCTATCGTTGTTTTTAACCAATTAATAAAAGGACTATTTTCAATTGAGTCTAATGAAAGATTAATTGAAATTTTATGTTTTATTGCGCTTGTATGGATATGGTTAATAACTTTTTTAACAACAGCTTTATCAAAATCAATAACTTTATCGTATTTTTCCGCAATTGATACAAAGGTTCCAATAGGAATGGCTTTGCCATCTTTATCTTTTGTTGATGTAAATGCCTCTTGCATTAGCAGAGTTCCTACATTATCTTTATTTAAAGAAATCGCATCTCCTACATAACTTATATCAAAATTTGCATCTTTAATAATAGTAGTAACTAAGTTTTTCCAAGACTCCATATCTCTTGCTAAATCTTTTTCATCTCGGATATGAACTTCGTTTGGTCCTATTTGTTTAGCTGTTTGATAGGCTTCATTTGCTGCATCTAACATCTCTGGTGTTGTTCCGATAGGATTAAATGGAGTGGCCCCAATATGAGCAATGTCAGATTTATTAATTTTGTGAGATAACTTCTCAAATTCTGCTTGAATTTGTTTCGTTAATTTTTGAGTTCCCTCAAACGTTAATCCTTTTGCAATAATAGCAAACTCAGATCCGTAAAACCGGTAAGCTTCAATTTCACCTTGGGCATCTGCATCACTTTCTTTTAGAGTTTTGGCAAATGATTTAATGAAATTATTAACATCAGCAGAACTATTAGATTTGGCAAATGAACCTAAGTTATCTATTTTTACAGTTAGAATATAACCACTAGATTTAGACATAAACATTTTTTTCATATCTGTTTCAAATGTTTGTTTTAAACTAAGTCCTGTTAAACCATCAATAGATAATTTTTGCGTCATATTTTCTAAGTTTTTATTTAGTTTACTCATGACACCTTCAATTTTTGTTGACATTTCATTCATCGCAATAGCAACTTTTCGTATTTCTGTTGTCCAAGGTAGTTTTTTGATGGTCTCAAATTTTCCTTCTGCAATGCTGCTTGCTAACTCCTCTATACTATGAAGTGGTTGCAAAATAAATCGTAAAAAGATGATTAGAAGTATGATAGATATAACAAAAGCGACAATGGCATAATAAATAGCACCTTGAGCTTGTTCATAAAGTTTTGCGTATGCTTCTCCTGGGTTTGCACTTACATAAATAGTTGCAGTAGTTTTCCAGCCATCACTAATTTCACTCTTTTTTTCTGGCATTTGCATTAACAATCTATCAATAAACCATTGAGGAACACTTTCAAATTTAACATCCCTTGAAATTTTCACTAAGATATTATTCAAATCTAAAGTGGCAATTGAGTTGACTAATTTTCCTTCAAAAGAAGCAGAAAATTTAATGGGAATTAATCCACCTTTTACGTAATCTTTTGATGGAACAAAGGTATAAATGTTGTTTACTTCATCTTCTGAAAAGACTTCGTTATCATCTTTATCTTCATTTTCAAGTTCAAGTAATTCATTGCCAAATTCATCATTGTCACTCTCTAATTGAATTGAACCATATTTAACATCAACAGATACATCATTTACTTTCCACAAATCATCTTGTGATAAATCTTTTGAACTTTCAATGATTTGGGCATCTGTAAATGTAAAAGCCGTGTCTTCTAGTCGTATTTCTTTGTAAAAACCTCTATTTGCAATTGCTTTTAAGATACCCTCAATTTCAGGGTCCTTTTTATTCTTTAACAGTGCTTTTAATGTCATACCTAAAGAAGTTGCAGTATCTTGTGCTTTTGTCACAGATTCTGTTTCTAAGTATTCTTTGGTATTTTTAACACTAATTACAAAGTTTCCAGCAAAAATCATAAAAAATATTAGTGATATGATTAAATAGAGCTGTTTTGATAATGACATTGTATATCCTTTTTTAAATTCTTGAAACTAAATTTTTCCACGATTTGAGATTGTTTTTTCCTACTCTTTGAGAACTTTTACCTTTGTTTTTTGCTTTCCAAAGTCCTTGAGCATTAAAGCTGTAAATAGGTTTTAAATCTTTTCTTTTTGATGCTAATTTTAATTTTTTATTAATATTATCCAATACAACTGGTGTAGAGTTTTGTTTGTGGTAATACGTTAATACCATGTGAGCTTGTTCAAACTTACTTCTCTTTTTAAGATACTTTACATATGTGATTCTTAATTTATTTTCGGGAATTCCAAGTTTTCTAAGTGTATAGTATTTTGCAATTGCATAATCTTCACAGTCGCCAGCTCCTGTACCCATGAATTCAAAAGGAGTAGCCCAGTAGTCTTTTTTACCCCAATGTTTTTTGTCAAGCCTATAGGGAATGGTATTAAAAAAATCATTTACTAGTTTCAATTTTTGTAGTGTTTTTTTTCCCTTAGCTGATTCAACTAAATTGTCCCAAATTTTTACTCTTTTTTCTGCTTTACTTCCGTATTTTTGAGTAAAAGTCGCAAGGTTTTTTTCGGAGATATTAAAGGTTGTTTTTGCAGTTGGATACGTTAGTAGTATTGTAAAAGTTAATATTGCAGAGATATAAAATATTTTCACAACATACCTACCTTTTTAATAAGTAGATACATTGTACTGTAAAATTATTTTAATATGTCTTGTATATTAGATTCAGTCGTTTTATCTTTGTTATATTTTACAATCAATAGGTTTTCATTTTCATTGATGTACCACTCATCAACAGCTTCTATGTCATGCAGTTTATTTGTATTTTCTCTCTTTAAATCTTGAAGTGAAATATATAAAACTTTATTTTTCATTGGATTGGGCATACTATAAATTAAAATAATCCAAAGAAAACATATCACAGCAATAGTTATTACAATGGTAACTAAAGAGACGTTTTCAAAAAACATTCCCCCTAATACCCCACCTAGAAAAGTACCTAAGTAACCAAAAGAATTAAAAACACCAAGAACAATACCTCTTTGGTGAACTTTTGCGTATTTAGTTGCAAGTGATTGCATAATAGGCTCATGCATATTAAAACCAATAAAGAAAATTACAACACCAATTGCAAATACTGTATCAGAAGAACTTGTACCTATAATTAAATAAGACAGGGCAAAGAAGAAAATACCTGCCATTAAGATTTCTTTGAATTTTCCCTTTTTTTCAGCAATAATTGCAGCTGGTGCCATTGCTAAAACTCCAAATACCATTGCAGGAGCATATACTTTATACAATTCTTTTAAGTCCCAGCCAAAGTTTTGAATTAAAACCATCGGAATAATCATAAAAGCAAAAGTCATTAACCCTTTTTGTAAGAAGTTAGTAATGTTCATTTTAATTAAATTGGGATCACTTAATATAACGCTAAATTTACTTTTAGCTTCATAAGTATGTGTTATTTTCGGAGGATTTGGTACGGCTTTAAATAAAATAACAATTGAAGCTATTGCAAAAACAGCAGTAACCCAAAATAAAAATTCAATCCCTAAATAAGCACCAACTGTTGGACCTGCAATCATAGATATTGCAAAACTAGCTGCAATTGTTCCACCCATCATCGCCATGGCTTTAGGTCGTTGCTCTTCTTTTACAATATCACTTATCATTGCAGTTACTACTGCTGCAATTGCTCCTGAACCTTGTAAAAAACGACCAATTATAAGGGTATATATATCTGATGAAATTGCACACACCGCTGAACCAATAGCAAATAAAATTAGTCCAAATACAATTGTTTTCTTTCTTCCTACTTTGTCACTCACCATTCCAAAAGGTACTTGAAATATCATTTGTGTTAACGCATAACCACCAATTGCAATACCTACTAAAAATGTAGATGAGTTTTCCAAGTTAATTGCGTAAATAGAAATAATAGGTAAAACTAAAAAAAGTCCTAAAAAACGCAAAGCGATGATTGAACTTAAGGGTAATATTGTCTTAATCATTTATAATCCTAAAAATAGATAAAATACATATCAAAATCAAATTTGATAATAAAGTTTGGATTATATTATAACAATTAAAAATATAAGATTAAGGATTTAGTTTATGAGAATAGTTTTAGCTACGGGAAATAAAGGGAAGATAAAAGAATTTAAAAAACTTATGCCAAATGATGAAGTTATTGCATTTAGTGAATTGTTAGGTGAAATGGAAATTATTGAAGATGCCCACACCTTTCAAGGCAATGCAATAATAAAAGCTCAAACAATTTATGAAAAATTGTACAATGAAAAAAACAGTGATGATTTAATAGTAATTTCAGATGACAGTGGAATTACTGTACCTGTTATTAACAACGAACCTGGTGTTTATAGCGCTAGATACGCTGGTATTAACGCAAGTGATAAAGATAATATAGATAAATTAATAAATGAGTTAAATAAAATCCAGTTGAAAGTCTCTCCTGCTTTTTATACTGCTTGTATAGCAATTGTTTATAAAAATGAAACGTATAGTGTTCATGGTTGGATGCATGGAAATGTTATAAATGAGGTAAGGGGAACGGGAGGGTTTGGCTACGATCCTATGTTTATACCAAATGGATTTGATAAAACTTTGGGTGAATTATCTCAAGATATTAAAAAAGAATTTTCACATAGAAGTAAAGCTATGAAACTTGCAAAAAGAGTTTTAGATGTAATATTATAGTTTTTTTAAAAATCTTTCATGAAGTTTTATCTTAAAAATAGAACTTCTTGACTCTACATATAAATCAATAGTTGCGACTCCCTTACTATAAGTTGAATTTAAATCTATGTTGGTTGCCTTTGTACAATCTGATTTTGTTGATATATATGAAATATCTGCTGTGATTTTGAACGTATCATTATTTATTTTAATTTTATTAATACAGGTCTCCTTTGGATTGTTCAAATTTAAATTTAGGATAAATTTTTTTGCAAATTCAAGATGTAGATTTGCTTGAATCTTTTGATACTGTTTTGTTTGAGTATCACTTTGAAAGGTTTTAATTCTCAAGGTATTTATACCTAAAAATGAAAAGGTGACTACTAACAATATCACAAGTAACATTGCAAAGGATTTTTTTGAGTTTTTCAACGTTTAATCACCCAATCATAACAAGCACTTTTGCAAAGTTTAATACGTATATGTTTGTGGTTAAGATTCACTTCAAATATTTTAATGTCATTTAGTACAATGGAATCATTAAACATAAGCTTGTCGTTTTTAAGATAAATTTTTGACTGACCTTTTAAAAGTTTATATTGTTCATATATTTTTTTTTGTGATACTACGTCTTGAAAGTAAATTTTATTGTTCTCACGTTTTTTTTCTATTTTGTACATGTTATTATTTTCAAACCAAATATAGTTAGCATCTACTTTTGAAATGACAGTGTTTGGGGTTGTCACGAATTCTTTTGAACTTTTTCCAAGTTGTATAAAACCGCTATAAAATCCATTTTTGAAACTGTTGATATCTTCTTCATAAAAGGAAACTCCAGAACCTTCTTTTGTAATTTTTACACTAGATTTTAATTTATTTTCTATAAATAAATGTGTGGTTTGCAAGTCAAGTTTATTGTTGAGCATTTGGTAGTTTTGTGTATTTGTTTTATATAAATCGTTAATAAAAACCAGAGAATATATTCCAACTATAGATAATATTGCAAGGCTAATAATAAGCTCCAATAGTATTACAGACTTTTTCATTGAAACACTTTTGAATTTAATGTACTTTTATTAATAAGTAGGTCATGCTTTTCAAAAAAGATATGATTTTTATCATAGGTTATTTTTTGATGATTACCTTGAGTACTAATTGTTACATCAAGTTGGGAGTTTTGTACATAAGAAAAACCAAATTTTGAAAGAGTCATATTTTCAAGTTTATTAAGTGAGAATTCATTGTTGATTTTTTGTAAATGAGTTGTGTTGAGTGGCGTTTGATTGGAAGACTTTATAAAGCCTCCAATCAATATTGATATAATAGTAATTGCTAGTATAGTTTCAAATAGTGTAAAACTATTTTTCAGCAAGTTCTTTAGCTTTACTATATGATGCCTCTACTGCTTTTATCATGGCACTTCTGACTCCTGCTTCTTCAAGTTGAGCATATCCTGCAGCTGTGGTTCCACCAGGACTCATAACCCCATCTTTTATAGAAGCTGGATGCATTTTTTCTAATAACTCTGCTACTCCACCAAATAGTCCTTGAACAAGAGCAGAACAATGTGAACGCTCAAGTCCTGCTTTAACTCCACCATCTGTTAAACCTTCTGCAACCAATGCTAAAAATGCAGGTCCACTTCCAGCTATCCCACTTGCAATATCAAGTTGGTTTTCAGTATTAACCCAAATTGTTTTACCAATTTCACCAAAAATTTCAAGAGCTATTGATTTTGCCTCTTTGTCTCCTGTAATTGTGGTAGTTGATTTTTGAACTGATGCTGCAATATTTGGCATAATTCTTATATAATGATTTGATTTTATTTGTCTTCTTAATGTCTCAAGTTTTGTTCCTGCTAAAATTGATAATAAAATTGAAGCTTTCCCTTGTAATCTAACGGATACACTTTGAAGTGCATAAGGCTTAACACAAAAAATGATTATTTTATCAGTGATATCTTCATCATCTCCAATAAGTTTAGTTGTAATTTCTGGTATTTTTTCTTGCATTGCATTGAGTTTTTTTTCATCTCTTCCAAAAACTTCAATTTCAAATTTTTTAACTAAACCACGTGCAAGTGATTGAGCCATAATACCATTTCCAATGAGCGTTAATTTCATAATATAACCTTTTTATTTATCTGGTCTCATTATACCAAATGAAGTTTAAAGATATCAGATTTGTAACATTGGTTTAATAATGAAATAATTCCTAAGCAACTATTTGCTAGAATACTTTCGTTTATAACGTAAATAAGGATTATTTGTGAAAATGTTGAAAATGTTTAGAAGTTTATTGTTGCTGTGTGCAATTAGTTTTATTTTTGTTGCGTGTTCAGCTAAACAAAAAGAACAAGAATACAATAAACCAGCACTATACTGGTACAACAAAATGTTAAAAGAAATTGCTATTGGATATATAGAAGAAGCTGATGATACGTTTACTTCTTTGGAAAGTGAACATAAAAATTCACCTCTAATCTCAACATCTTTATTGATTTTAGCCAATGCTCATATTGTTGAAGAAGAGTATGAATTAGCAAATTACTATATCGACGAATATAACAAACGTTACGGCTTGAGTAAAAATATTGATTATGTCCGATATATGAAAATTAAAGCAAATTTTTTATCTATTGGATTTCAATTTAGAGAACAAAAGCTTTTCAGTGATACTATTGTTGAAATAGAAGAGTTTATTAAAAGATTCCCCAATTCACCATATATACATTTAGTAAGAGATATTAACTCAAGATTACATATGGGGAAAGCCTCTTTTGATAAGGAAATATCAGAATTGTATGGTAGAATTGACAAAAAAGAAGCTGCCAAAATGTATTTAGAAAAATCGAAAAAAGACTGGAATAATCCAGAAGAAATAGAGTCAATTGAAGTACCTTGGTACAGATCAATTTTTGAATAAATGATATAAATTTTAGGAGTTATTATGGAATTAAGTAATTACGATTCGTTCCCGCAAGAAATACCTTTAATAGTTGAAGATGATATATTTTTATACCCATTTATGATTGCGCCACTTTTTTTAAGTGATGAAAATAACATACAAGCAGTAGAAAAAGCTATTGATGAGAATAAACTAGTAATTGTAACGGTAAGCAAACCTGGATTTGAGGGTGCACGAGAAAAAGATGGATTTTATGATGTTGGTGTTGTTGGTAACATTATGCGTAAGGTTTCACTACCTGATGGAAAGATTAAGATATTATTTCAAGGTCTTGCAAAAGGTGAAATTAAAAAATTTAATGAAGAAAATAAAGTTTTAGCCAGTGTTGATATTTTACAAACAGAGGCGTATGATGAAGAAAAGATTTCTTCAGTAATTGATGTATTAAGAGAACAAGTTAAACGATTATCAAAAATGAATAATAAGTTCCCTGTTGATTTGATAAAAACGATTGATGAAAACTCTGATGCCATTAGAATTGCAGATTTAATTTCTTCTGTGTTGAGAGTTAAAAAAGAAGATGCTTATTTACTTTTTAGTGAAACGAATGTTGAAAAAAGATTATTAAAACTTATTGAAACAATCAAAAAAGAGATAGAAAGTTATAAAATTCAAAAAGATATTACTAATAAAGTAAATTCAAAAATTGAAAAAACACATAAAGATTATTTCTTAAAAGAGCAAATCAAAGCTATTCAAAAAGAACTTGGTACGGATAATAAAAAAGACCAAGAAATAAAAGTTTATAGAAAAAAACTAAAAAAACTAAAACCTCATATGCCTAAAGATGGGTATAAAGAGACAAAACAACAAATTGAAAAACTATCAAGAATGCAACATGATTCTCCTGATGCTTCGCTTCTTCAAACATATGTTGAACAAGTATTAGAAATACCTTTTGGCAAATATGCAAATGAGAAAATTTCAGTTGCTAATGTTGAAGATCAGTTAAATAAAGATCATTATTCACTTTTTAAAGCAAAAGAGAGAATATCTGAATTTTTTGCTGTTAAACAATTGTTAGAGCAAAGAAATATTAAAGAGTCTCAATCAAAAGGTACGGTTTTATGTTTTGTAGGACCTCCAGGAGTTGGTAAAACATCACTTGCAAACTCAATTGCTAAAGCATTAAAAAGACCATTGTGTAGAATTGCACTTGGTGGAATGGAAGATGTTAATGAGTTAAGAGGACATAGAAGAACTTATGTTGGAGCAATGCCTGGACGAATTGTTAATGGTTTAAAAGATGCTAAAACAATGAATCCAGTTGTAGTATTGGATGAAATTGATAAAGTAGGAGCTTCACATAGAGGTGATCCCACTGCAGTAATGCTTGAAGTTTTAGATCCAGAACAAAACAATGAATTCAGAGACTTATATCTTAACTTTTCAATTGATTTAAGCCAAATTATTTTTGTCGCAACAGCAAATGATGCAAGAAAAATTCCCGCTGCACTTAAAGATAGAATGGAATTTATAGAAATCAGCTCATACACTCCAAATGAAAAATATCATATTGCAAAGAGTTATTTAATCCCTCAAGAATTAGAGAGACACGGGCTTAAAAAAAGTGAAATAACTTTAAGCAAAGCAACTATTGATACTATTATTTCTAAATATACAAGAGAAGCAGGGGTGA
>ENA-ORXI01003679-ORXI01003679.1-sediment-metagenome-genome-assembly--contig:-NODE-3679-length-10167-cov-17.872250_pt1 | contig 10167 bp, 8 predicted proteins | sample MGYA00237861_ERZ511468 | MGnify/ENA primary metagenome ERZ511468 (study PRJEB26299, sample SAMN06266213) | sediment metagenome | isolation source: Hudson Canyon methane seep mesocosm | place...
GGATCAAGCCGAGGCCTGATTCTGAGTCTGTTGCTTGACCATTGCCTTCTCCTTCACCCAGAGCAAACAGCCCGCATAGGGAACAAATTACCTGCGTGTACCGTCGGTAGCTTACAAAGAAAGTCACAAATGGATGTTTTGCTAGGATTTATCAAAAGTTTATTGGATCACCCAACACCTGGAGACAAGCTCAAAGAATTAGCTGAACTCATTGATGGCACTTTTCAATTAATGCCCTCTGACAAGCATATGGTTGGAAAAAATTTAGGTAGGCTAGAGTCGACTCCTTCACTAGGTCACCGTGCCTTCGGATGAATCACTTGAGAGTCAAGCTGTAAAAAATTTAAAAACTGGAAGATCGAGTTTAAAACACCAGCCTATTTATGGCAGAATAGACACGGAACATATTTTTTAGGGCAAGGATACCGACTACATTTCACAAATACTTCGGTAAATCAGAGTTAAAGAAATCACTTAAAACGGACAGTAGGCGGCAAGCAATCAAACTTGCACGAGCCTATCGCGTAGAAATGGATAAGGAAATGGCAAAGTTAGAAAATGGAATTCATAATGCTTTTGAAGTAACTCTAGAGGGGCAGATTCCTCACCCCACAAAACAAGGTGAATTCATCACCGGAAAAATAACTCGCACCTTATCAAGTCCAGAAGAAGATACGTATCGATATAAAAAGCAACTGACTGAGCAATTACGAGAGGAAGCACTGCATCAGTCAAAGCTTGAAAGTATCCATTCTCAAGCACAAAAACTTACAGAGCAATCAATCACCGGTCTTCTATTGTCCGAAGTGATTAGTGCCTATCTGGAAGAGGGCGAAGCTTTACAGCGCTGGAATGACAAAACATTACCCCAAATCGAAGCCACTCTGAAATTGCTACTTGAAGTTGTCGGTAATATGACCATAGGTTCTTTTGATAAGCAGGTTGCTAGAGGGTTCAAGCAGCAATATATAAAATTACCCGCTAATATGAATAAGAAGCGGGAGTATAGAGGTAAGTCAATTGGTGAGTTGCTTGATATGGAAATACCTAAAGAGCACACGCCATCCCACAATACCATCAATAATAATATCATCAGAATAAGCACCTTTTTCAAATGGGCGGAGGATAACGGTTATGTGGATAAAAATCCAGTGAGTGGGCTAACACTAGGAAAGAAAAAGAGAGCGTCAGAAGAACGGCATGCCTTCAATCAATGTGATTTAAAGAACCTTTTTGAATCCGGTGAATATAAAAAAGGTTTTAAAGAAATGCATCGCTACTGGGTTCCAATAATTGCACTATATACAGGTGCAAGGCTTGAGGAAATTTGCCGTATTAGAGTGGAAAACTTCAAAGAAGTTAAGGGTGTCAAAATTATTGAAATTGCACCTGCACCTGACAAAAAATGGAAGGGAAAAAGCAAAGCTGCAATGCGACCAGTGCCAATGCATCCAAAGTTAATTGAGTTAGGTTTATTGGAATTTGTCACCAATCAAAAAGATAAGGAAACTATGCGGCTATTTCCTGAATTAAGCGGGCAGCGTGACGGTTACAGTGCCAGAGTTAGTAAATGGTTTGCTCGTTATCGTATAAGATGTGGCATTACAGAAAGCGGAAAGGTGTTTCATTCTTTACGACATAGCTTAGCAAATGAGTTCAAGCAAAGAGGCGTTCCTCTTGAAGTTGCAGAGGCTATTATGGGCCATGAAAGCAGCTCAATGAGTTATGGGCGATATGGGAAGAATTATAAAGTAGATGTTATGTTCGATGCTATTAAGTCTGTTGATTACGGATTGAATCACCCTAAATACAAAATTTAAAATAAGGATATTGCCCTATGAGAAAAATATTACTTTTACTGGTAAGCCTTAGTTGTTTTATTGTAAGTGGATGCGGAGTAATGATAATCGTTCCAGTCGATCCAACACCCTTATCAGAAGAAAATGCAACATTAATCATCTATCAAAATCAAGGCTATAGAGATCCGTTTGATGTATTCATTGGTCGCACTAAAGTTGGTGAGGTCACATCTGAAAAGCCAATCAAAATGTCTATAAATCCTGGACAACATGATCTGTATGTCAATATCCCTTCAAGCCCTTTTATTAGAAGAATCACTTCTCAAAACTTTGAAAAGGGGAAGGTGTATTTTATGCGTATTTGGCTTGAGATTGGAGTGTGGGTCAGTTCTATGAGAATCAGCCCCACCCATGAGATTAATAGTTACGAAGTAAAAAGCTACAGACAATAAGCATCACGTCATTGAGTAGAGCGGCTAAAAACCAACATTTTAAAATAAGGACATTACCTCATGAGGCACTTAATTACTTCAATCGCAATTCTAATGTTATCCGGCTGTTCAAACACCGGAGCAAGGTTTGATTTATCCAGTCTTGAAAATGCACCTGAAGACAAAGCATTAGTCTATTTTTATAGGCCATCAGGCTTTTATGGTGGCGCTATTGATTTTCCAATAATTGTAAATAATATGGATATAGGTTCATTAGATAATGCAGCTTATTTCAAAAGGATAATGACTCCAGACACCTACAAAATTCATTCTGATACAGGTGCTATAGATAGAATAGCCAGCTTTGTTTTTCAGGCTGGAAAAACATATTTTGTAAAAGCCTATGTTGATATAGGGCTATGGGTTAGCTCAATCAGATTCAAAGAAGTTCACAAAGGTAAGGCTCTACTAGAAATGAGTGATACAGGGATACAAATTGATGACTTCATTAATAGTGAGATAATAAAACCAGCGGGGACATCATTAATCACAACCAAATTAAATATCCCCCAGCCTCGTATTGAAACAAAGAGTGAAAGCACTGAGTGTATAACCCGTATTAAAAGTTCAGCTTGGTATTCAATAAGCCTGAAAGACATAAAGCAAAACTATCAAGGTGAAGAATACAGGCTGCAACTGGATGGATTAAACAAAAAAATGAAAGTATCATGCTCCGAGCAGGACAGTTAATTTCTAGCCTGATGTATTGGCTCTATGAGTGAATCCTAATTGTTCTAAATTGTGGGCTTTTATCTATACACGCCCCTACACAAAAAAACATACGTCTTTAAGTTTAGGATCATATCCAAAAAAAATTTTAGCAGAGGGGCATAGCAAACGTAATACAGCCCGAGAATTTCTTGCAAATACTAATGACTGCTTTATCCCAAGCCAGTATTAAATTAATCACGCGATGCTTGATTGTATGACAATTACAGACAATGGTAAGACTAACTGAAACAGCAGGATGACGCTGGGATGAAATGGATTGTGAAATTAGCTCATCATATTAGTGATATATTACAATCCACGCTGAGTAATAGATTCAGAAAAACAACCTGCTTTTAGGCAATTTAATGAAAACGAAAATAATACTGTTGATGATAGGTTTATTGGCACCACCTGCTAGCTATGCTACACGATATGCATTAGTTATTGGGAACAGTAATTATGACCCAAGTATTGGAGCATTAAAAAACCCAGTAAATGATGCCAAGGATATGTCGGCCTTATTAAAAAGGAAAGATTTTAAGGTCACGACATTAACCAATGCAAATCAGCGAGAAATGAAAGATAGTATTACTAAATTTACCAAACAATTGAACGAAAAAAATGCGGTGGGTCTGTTTTTTTATGCAGGGCATGGGATTGAGGTGGATGGCAGGAATTATCTGATTCCACTCAATGCTAATATTAATGGTGAGGGGGATGTTCAATATGAAACAGTGGATGCTGGGCGAGTTATGAGCGGTATGGAATACGCCGGTAACAATCTGAATATGGTTATTTTAGATGCCTGTCGAAATAACCCGTTTGCACGCAGTTTTCGATCAGCAAGCAGAGGCTTAGCCAAAATGGATCCACCTAAAGGTTCATTGATTCTTTATGCGACGTCACCGGGTGATGTGGCTGCAGATGGTTCTGGGCGTAATGGGATGTTTACCCAGCATTTACTAAAAGCCATCGATACTCCTGGGTTTACTGTAGAAAAGGTCTTTAAAGCGACGGCTAATCAAGTCTATAAAACCACCAATAAAAAACAGTTGCCGTGGCAGTCCGGTGTGATGTTAGGTGATTTTTACTTTACCATCAATGCACCACAGGCAAGCACTGTTACAATTAATTCGCCAGCATCCAATTCAAATCAGGCAGAAATAGTGTTTTGGGAAAGTATTAAAAAGGAAACAGCCCCTGATTTTTTTAGAACGTATCTTCAGCAATACCCACAAGGTATCTATGCCCAATTAGCCAAGCTTAAAATACAACGGGACGGAACAATCATAGATGAAGAAGCACTGCAACAAGCTACAGTAGAAAAAGTCAGTTTTCGTATTAAAACGAGTCCAGAAAATGCAAAAATTAGAATATTAAATATAACGCCTAAATATCAGCATGGCATTAAACTCAAACCGGGGCGTTATCAGATAGAAGTGATTCACGAGGGGTATCAACGATACTTGAAATGGATAGATCTGAAAAATGAAGATACTGTTTATAGTGTGATTTTAGAAGAGCAACAGCAAGTAGACTTTATAAGACCTTCGGTGCAAGCCAGCCATAACAGAATATCATCGCCCACGATAACAGATAACTACAGTGGAGTAAAAATGGTTAGCGTGCCGGCGGGCTGTTTTCAAATGGGCAGTAATACTGGGGGTAGTGATGAGCAACCTGTGCACCGAGTTTGTTTAAGTACTTACGACATAGGAAAATACGAAGTGACCCAGGCACTATGGCAAAAAGTGATGGGTAATAATCCTTCATCATTTAAAGGCAGTAATAAACCTGTAGAAAAAGTTAGTTGGGATGATATACAAGATTTTATTCGCAAACTGAATCAAGAAACCGGTCAAAAATTTCGATTACCGACAGAGGCGGAATGGGAATATGCCTGTCGTAGTGGGGGAAGAGATCAAAAGTATTGTGGTGGAAATAATGTCAACAGTGTTGCTTGGAGTAAAAATAACTCAGGAGATACAACACATAATGTCGGCCAGAAACAAGCGAATGGACTGGGTTTGTATGATATGAATGGAAATGTATGGGAATGGGTACAGGACAGATATGATGAAAGCTATTATAGTAGTAGCCCAACCAATAACCCTAAAGGCCCGTCAGGTGGATCCTACCATGTCGGCCGAGGTGGTGGCTGGTTCGACGATGCCAGTTACCTTGGATCGGCGGTTCGCGGCAGCAATAGCCCTGAGGTCGGCGACGATGATTTGGGCTTCCGTCTAGCCATAACTCGTTAAATTTTACATTCTTCAGGGACTGCTTTTAGTTATTGATTTCTAAGTAATATAGTTCCATATCATTGATTTTACATCTCTATTTATCATGACAGAGGTACAAGCTCTAAGCCTATAATTGTACTGCTTTTTGTTGAAGTTGTTTTAAAATACGTTGTTTATGAGCCTTGTCATATTCTTCCTGACTTTGAGAAATATAAGCCATCTTGTTTTTTAGTCTGTTATAAAAGATAACAACTATTTTTCATGCTGTGGCATTAATGGCTTTAGGGGCTCCTATACGAGCTCTTAGTGGATAATCGGCTTAGTCCCCATGCAGCCAATTTAAATGCCTGTTTTGCTCTATTGCGCGTTTTAACCGTTTTACTGCTCAGCAAAATTCCGCCTAAAATTTTATTATTTGGGCTTAACCCCATCCATGAAACAAAATGGCTGGCTGTTTTCCATTTCGTCATATCAATACCTGTTTCTGATATAACCTTTTAGTGCACTGCCTTGATCTAAACCATCAATGTTCGTTAAATCAGTACCTCATCAGTTCTGTCATGCTCTGCTCCCGTGCACATTGTTGAATAGTTTGTTTGCTGATATGTCGGCGTATTGTATTGCTTCTAGTGCAGTTTTCAGGTCTATTCTGATGTGATAAGAAAAAATTTGGTGTATCTCTCACTTGACGACTAACTAATCTATTGTTTGTATCCATCCCCTGTACCTAATAAAGCAGCAATAATATTTTTTTGTATTTCAGATGAACCTGAAAATAAGCGGCTTGCAAGGGCGTCATCAACTAAGCCAGCAATGGCACTGTTTTCAAGTAATCCTGCACTTCCCAATATTTGTACTGCATCAAGACTTGATTGTAAAAAGGCTTCGGCAGCAAATAGTTTGATTTGAGCACTGGCAAGGGTAATCCGTTTGTTACCATCTTTTAATCGAGCACATTCATTTAACCATAATTGAATGGTATCCAGTCTCAGTTTCATCTCAGCAATTTTATGACTAATCGCTTGGTTTTTACCCAAATGCGTACCATTTACTTGCCGCTGACGGCTAAATTTAATAACGGTTTGTAATTGTTGCTCCATTACACCTGATATTCCCGCAAAAATAAAAGCACGTTCCAGTTCCAGTGCCTGTTGAACCATCATATTTCCGGAACCTGTTTTACCTAGCTGTCTATCAGCAGGAATAAAGCAGTTTTCCAGAATAACATCGCCCATGGTGGCAGTCTTACATCCAGTCACTTCAGGGCCACTTTCAAATGCTGCACCCATATCTTCTGAATGAACAATAAAAGCAGATAGCTTATTATCTAAACGCGCATAAATAACCAAAATATCAGCAATAGGTGTGTTGGTTATGTAACGTTTGTGTCCGTTAAGCATAAAACCTTGGTTCGTGATTTCAGCTGTCATTTCCAAAGCATTTAAGTCTGATCCTGCTTGTGGCTCTGTAATAGCATGCCCTGCAATTAATTCACCTGAGATGAGTTTTGGCAGATAAGTGTTTTGTTGTGTTTCATTGCCATAATTGCGTATTGGAAAAACAGCTCCCCAAAGATGAGCATTGATGGATAGAACTAAACCGCAATCGACAGAGGATTTTCCTAATGATTTGTGAGCAGTTACCAAAGCACTAAAATCATCCCCAAAGCCCCCTTTATTTTGTTCTATAGCATGCTTAAATAAGCCTTGTTTAGCACAATGTAAGAATCGTTGTTTTGATGCCTGAATATCGCCAATAGCAGGTAGAGAGCTCATGAGTGTTCCCATTGGAATTGTAAGGATTGGTAGTCAATTTTACCATTACTCAAATAAGGCAGTGAATCTAGCACAATAAAATTGTTGGGTTGCATATAGGCAGGTAATTGTTGTCTGAGGGTTTTAACAATGATCGCTAGTTCAGCATCAGGCTCTAATATAAGCGCAGCAAGAGGCCGTTGACCACTGGTTTTATCTTTAATGCCAATAACCGCACATTGTTCGACACCGTCACATTGTTGAAGCTTTTGTTCAATTTCAGCGGGTTCTACACGATAGCCAGAACATTTCAGCATTCTGTCTAAACGACCATGATAACAATATTCTTTATTATCATTGATAGAGACTTTATCGCCGGTATGATAATAATTATCTGCTGTTATAACCGGTAATAATTGTCCATTTTGCCAATATCCAGATAGGTTATTGCGACTGTTAACCAATAACTCGCCGGTATTTTGGTCGATTTTTAACTCTGCCCCCGCAGCTGGAATGCCAATAGGAATTGTCTGCTCAGCTTTTAATCGTTTTCTATCAATCGGCCAATAACAACAGACATTGGTTTCTGTAGGGCCGTAAAGATTGTAGAAATTTACTTCAGGTAATAAATGACAAAGTTTAATCAGTAAAGGGGTAGGGAAAACCTCACCCGCAAATAATATTGTTTTTAGGTGGGGCAGGGGAGTGTCAGCTAAAGCCCCTTTTAATGCGATAAAACTGAGTATGGATGGAACTGTATACCAGACTGATATTTTCTGATTCTGTAACCATGCAGTTAAACGACTGGGCGACATGGTTAAGTGGTTCGGTACAAAAGACACGGTTGCACCTTTACTTAAGGTACTGAAAAGATCAAATACACTCAGGTCAAAATAGAAAGGTGCTAAAGAAGCAATATTGTCACAGTCAGTAATTTTAAACGTATTAGCAGTCCAGTTTGAAAAATTATGTAGCGCTTTGACACTCAGTGCAACCCCTTTTGGATGACCTGTAGAGCCGGAGGTATAAAGTATGGCTGCTAATGATTCGCTGCTTATTGGGCGAGGTTTTACTTTTGAATATTCAGCAGGTAGTTGATTAATATCGATCCATAATTGTGAATTATCAAGCCAGGTAGGGCAGCACCCTTGACCAACGACTAGCTGCACATCTGCATCATCAATAATAAAACGTAAGCGATTCTCTGGGTTTTTGATATCCAAAGGTATGTAACAGCAGCCAATATTCAGCACAGAATAAATAGTGATTGCCGCATCAATCCCTCGCTCTAGAGCAATGGCGACTCGTTGTATAGCGGGTTGCTGTGTTAATAATTGACAGCTAAGGTGTTCAACTTGTAACTGTACTTGTTGGTAACTCAGTTGTTTATCACCTTCTATAAAAGCAATGTTATCTGCTGAGTCGATACATTGTTGTTTAAATTGAGTTAATAAATGCATTGGTGTTATTTATTTCTTGAACTTAATAGGCGGTATGAAAGATAAAATTATTTGATAAAGCGTACTGTAGCGTATATATTTTAACTGTCTGATTAAAATTTAGCGAAAACTATAATGATTACTAAAACATCTGTACTCAAACACGTCACAGATATTCATGAATGGAAAAAGCTCGGTGAAGCTAATATTTTCCCACCTGAAAGTCACCTTGAACTGATTAATGGAGAAATATTAGAAATGGCACCGATTGGGTTTAATCACGCAGGGCATGTTACTCGTTTAATGAATTATTTTGGACCCTTATTAGCTGATAAAGCAATAATGACAGCACAAAATCCAATACAACTAGGCGATTTATCTGAACCTGAACCGGATTTTATGTTGTTACGACCAGAAAAGGATTTTTATACCCAACGCCATCCTACAGCAGAAGATGTTTTGCTATTGGTGGAGGTGGCTGACAGCTCGTTAGATTATGACCAAACGATTAAGCAGAGTTTGTATGCGCGTTACAATATTGTTGAATATTGGGTGCTTAATTTGAATGATAGCTGCCTTGAGGTTTATCGGGAACCCAAAGATAGTTTATATCAAAAAAAAGATACTCTACATAAGGGGGATGAAATTACGCTTTCTTTATTAAAAAGTCTAAAGATTAAGGTTGGTGAAATACTCTAAAAATAATGGAGTGAGTTTTATGTTCAACCTACCCATCGTCTAAGACTCTAATTTTATTAGCTAATATTTTTCTTCTCTTCCAATAACTCTGCTAATACTAACTGATGTAACGTTTCAATTTGTTCTGTGTTAATCAAAGGCTCAACAAAACTATAGCTGAGAGTTAACTGCTCTTGGTAAATACAACATAGTAGTGCAAATGCCGGCGGTGTGGTTACCTGGCAGAGATGGAAAATACTATTTATTTCAGCGCCGAGAAAATTTTGTGCAGGACTCTCTACTTTTCCAATATCAGAAAACCAAAATGAACTACGTTCTTTTCCATCGCTCGATAAGCGCAAAATTTTTCCATATTCATCTAATGACAACCAACTTCCCGCCCACATTAATGGGAGAAAGGCATAATCGAGTTGCTGACGAATGACTTGTTTATTTTGTTCTTTAAGGTGACTAAATAATTTTTCACGATCTTGGATCATTGCTCTGGGAACTTGAGCAAATAATGCACAGACATGATTTGCAACGACAGGACTTAAAACACGCTGCTTACGTAAATTAAATGCATAAGGCGCACAATAGGCATCGCCTTCAGCATGTGGGTTCATTTTATCTAAAGCGCGCATAAGGCAGCCAATATAATAGAGACTGGTGCCTGTCAGTCCAACGTGTTTTCTAGCTAATTGATTTACCCGTTGAGTTTGCTCTTTACTGAGCCTGTTAATTGTAAAACTAAGCTGCTCTGGTGCTTTTTCTGAATTAAAGGCTTGTATGCTTTGCTGCTTATCTATGGTTGCTACATAGCGTTTACCTTTGAGCAATAGAATGACTTTTTGCCACCAGCGGTATTTATCTAATTGAATATTAACCAGTGGTTTTGTTTGTTTTTGACAGAACAGCTGACGCTGTATTTGATCTTCTGTTAATAAATATTTTAAAATTAAATCAACGCCGCGCGCATCACAAAAAGGGTGAATCCAGCGGATAAAAAAAGTGGCTTGCGAGTGATGGGTGATTAAATGAAACTCTATCGG
>ENA-ORXI01003680-ORXI01003680.1-sediment-metagenome-genome-assembly--contig:-NODE-3680-length-10166-cov-7.542076_pt1 | contig 10166 bp, 7 predicted proteins | sample MGYA00237861_ERZ511468 | MGnify/ENA primary metagenome ERZ511468 (study PRJEB26299, sample SAMN06266213) | sediment metagenome | isolation source: Hudson Canyon methane seep mesocosm | place: USA:Hudson...
GGCTTGATAACGGCCACCTTATTAACGTTATTTATTGTTCCATTATTATGGGATATGGTAATGGCAAGACAAGAAAGGAAATTAACTCCAGTAGTGGAAGAATAATTAATAAACGGCATCTTTCATTTTTACTAAAAAGTAGTTGACACCTTTCGGTATCAAAACTAAACAGGAGGAAAATTCTATTAAGATTAACCGGTATTATAACTTTTAATTTTGTTAGAATAATTATGTATAGTTACTTATCTTCTTCTGATACAGCGGCCTTCCTAAACGCAGTATAAACTTCAGGAATCATTGTAGGCATAGCCTATTCCTATAAAAATAACCTAGTTAATATAGCTTTTTATTATATGCTCTTGCATATAATAAATAATAGCTCAAACCCCTTTTATGAAAACCTGTCATCACGAACTGTTAAAAAACTGACACATTCTGGCTGCCACCCCTACCACCTAGGACTACAGTCAATGAATCAGCTACCAGAACCTATACAAAACTCATCAACACCATTAATCCAGCCCAGATCCAGAGAGGATTTTATCGCCTAGCCGGTTTTCAAATAAACACAGTGCTTATTTAAACTTGAAGTACAAGTATTTGTAATTGATGCAATCAATTACAAAGCATCAAGCGACAACACTACAGCATAAACCGAGTAATTTAATTTTTGAATTATAATATCTTTATTTCTACTAAAATCAGAATATCCAATGGAGGCGTCTAAAGCTTCCTTCACAAGATAATTAAAACTCTCAAATTTGGGTATTTAACCAGCACGCCTAATTTTCCTATAATCCATCATCATTTATCAAAAAAATAAAGGGAATCAAAATGATCCATAACAAAATCAACAAAAGTACTCTTATAGCATTAGCAATAAATTGTTCGGCATCGCCCTTAATCATGGCTGCAACATACAACCCTCAAAGTGAAACAAGATCAATTTATGACTTCTCTCCTTTAGAAGGCCAGTCTGAATTAACGAGCCTTTTTTTAGATCCTGTTCAGCAACAAGATACCAACATACAAAAAAAACACTATATTGAAACTCTTGATCTAATAAAGGAAAATAAACTACTCGAAGCAAAATTAAAAATTGATAATTTAATACAGCAGGCCCCAAATGAACCAGAAAATTATAATTTACAAGCCCTTTTAGCAACACAAGAAAAGAATAGCAGTAAGGCTCAGCAAAGTTATCAAAAAGCAATTAAGTTAGATGCCAAAAATCTAATCGCACATCTAGGTTTAGCCAAACTTGCTTTAGACAAAGGAGACTTATTAATCGCAAAAGAATACTCTGAAAAATCGCTGATCATAAACGATAAATCAGTGTCAGCTTATCTTTTGCTAGCAGAAATTGCCAACACTAAAAAAAATGCTAAAGAAGCAGAGAATATACTATTAACTGCCATTAAAAAAGTAAAGTATGATGAAATTAAAGCTATAAACCTAGCTGATAATTTAGCTAAATTTTATGCCTTTCACAAACAGCCAGAAAAAATTCTTACTTTAAGTGAGAATCTACTGAAGCAGTACCCTAATAACAAAAAAATGCTATCAATGCTGGCTAAGGCTCAAATATTAAATAATCAAACTAACTTAGCTGAACAAAGCTTACAACAATTAATTAATCAGGATAAGCAGGATATCGGACATAGGCTATTATTAGCTCGCATCCTAATCAATCAACAGAAAAATGAAAACAATATTTTAAAATTATTGAATGAAACATCGGCAATAGATCCAAATGACCCAAGAGCACCTGCGTATAAAGCGGCTTATTTAATTCAACTAAATCGCTACAAGGAAGCATTAAAAATTACAGACGAGCTCGAGTTACAATTTCCAAAATTAACGATAGGAAAATTATTAAAAGCCGATGTCTACTTAGCAGAAAAAAAGTTTGATAAAGCACTTAACATCAAGTTACAGGCTTACCAAATAGAGCCTAATGAAAGGTTATTATCCAGCATAATTTCCTTGATGAATGTGCAAGGGCAATTACCGAAGGCCGTTGAGTTACTTAAGCAAGAACTAACAAAAAAACCTAACAACAACGCAATCCATTTTGAATTAGCTATTCTCTATCAAAAGATGGGTAACTTAACGCAGGCTACTAAGCATTATCAAGCTGTTCTAAATAAAACTCCTAAGCATGCTGTTACCCTCAACAATTTGGCTTGGATTTATGTACAACAAGGTAATCCACAAGCTCTACAATTTGCAAAAAAAGCTTATAGCATGGCACCAGAATCCGCTAATATTACTGATACATACGGGTATATACTACTTAAACAAGGACAGAATAAAGAAGGATTAAAAATTTTGCTAATAGCAGAAAATTTATCCCCCAAACAACCTGAAATTCAATTCCATTTAGCTCAAGCTTATTCTGCTAACAATGATACGAAGCAAGCTATAGCAACATTGAAGCCTATCGTGGTAGAGGGACTAACTTATTCAGAAAAAGAATCAGCCATTAGTTTATTAAAAAAATTAACAGCTGACCAATAAGTATCAAAAACTCAGCCGCAAGCGACCGAGTTTGACAAAGCCACAGCTGATTTTATTTAAAAACCATTAGTTTCCAAATTTTCCGATCAAATCAATATTAAATCAGATTCAAATAAAGCAAAGTGCAGGGTTTCCCTCACTTTGCTAACTTAGAGATATAATTACGACGCCCTAAGTTCTGACGTCTCGACACCACTGATAACTCGAAAGCATAAAGTACGACAAATATTCATTAATATATTGTTTGCAACTGTACTTTCGTACTTTAATAAGCGAGACATCGCCGCTTCATCAAGACTTAAAACCCGAACATTTCCTGTAGCCGCCACAATGCTTGCCGTTCGAGGCACTTTTAAGAAATATGCAATTTCTCCTATAATTTCTCCAGGCGCTATAACTGCCTGTAGCTCCTTGCCTCGTCTAACCTCTACAACACCTGAAAGTAGTACAAATATTGTTTTTGCAGAGTTATTTTTTTCAATAATATGATCACCTAATGAACATTCAATGATATGGCTCTTTTCAATGACACGTTTAATTTCATCATCTCCAAGTTCATCAAATATTTTTGGCTTCGTATTTGAAAGTAACTGAGTATCAGCATAAATCTGACTCAGATATTCTCCTTGCCCTTCAATAGAATAACTAACAATATTAGTCGTATGATCAATTTTATGAATCAATTCATTCGTATGCAAACAATGACTCAGATCCTCCTCTCTCGTTAACATAGCAAATGGAGAGCCAACTTTCTTCAGATGCTCATAATCACCTGTAATTAAAATCATGGGGATAACCAACCCTATGCCTGGATAAGTATAAGTTTCAGTAAAAGGACGAAATCCCAACTTTAAATAAGAGTTTAAATGATGAGGTTCGCAGTCTAAAAAAACAGCTTCAACGTAATGATCCAATACAAAATGCATTACCTCCTTATACATTCGTAGAGTTGTAGTCGATCCACGATGTGTCTCATCAACCATTAAGCGTTCAACTATGCAAATTTGTTTTGCATCCAGTAAATTAATAAATGGGGATAAGTGATAGGCTTCTATTAGTGATTGAGAAAAATCAGTATCTCCGCCCCAGAAGAGCCTAAGCGTACCAATAGCAACTCCATCCTTAATTGCAATGACAGCTCTCGCTTTTTCATCATTCTCATCACGTAACTCTTTTTGAATATGGTCACCTTTATCTTTGAGCCTACCCATACATTCTACATAAACCTTGTAACGTAATTGATAGGAAGCACGAAGCTCTTCTTCGGTTTCCGCAAATCTAACGCCATCTTCCATATTTATCACACCTTTTAGTTTGAATCGTAGCCTGCTTGTGAATCACAGAATTTTGATTATGAGCACTCTAGAATAGTGAAAATCACCCTAGCCAGTCAATAAAAGTAACTGTTACTCTGCATATAACTCACATTCAAAACATTTATTACTAGCTTATTATTAAACACCTAATAAGTTGTTTTTAGTGCTTTGTATTTTAGCAATAAGATTGCAAATTAGGAATGGCGACAGATCAATTAAAGCGGCATTCAAGAATATAAAAATAGGCTATGTCTGCATTAACTGTTGGTTTGCACTATATATACTATTGAATAGAAAAAGAAAAAATTGGAGACATAATCATGAGAAAGCAAGATTTTCAACATTGGCTAGGTCAGGTAACGCAACTGATAAACCATCAAAAAATACAAACCACAGACGAGTTATCTGGCAATACCCTCAATCGATTAACGGAAATCAATTAAGTGAAGTTAACCATTGTCCACACTGTGACTCATCTTTATTCGGTCACTGGGGCCAATCGAAGATTTACCACGATACTACTGTAAAACATTCAACGCCTTAACGGGGGGCCTTTAGCTAGACTGTGGCATCAAGATCAATGGGTGCAATACGCGAATACGATGATTCAGAGTTTTAGTATTCAAAAGTCGGCACGATTGGTAGGCATTGATAAAAACATTTCATTCCGCTGGCGACACTGATTATTAATGTGTCCAACCTTCGATAAACCAGAACATTTAACGGGTATTGTTGAAGCTGATGAAACTTTTTTTCTCTAATCACACAAGAGAGAAAAGAACCTATCACGCCCAGCTCGCAAGCAAGGTGGAAAAGCCCATAAACGAGGTGTATCTACAGAGCAGGTTCCTGCCCTTATTATGCGTGATCGTAGCGGTGTTACTTCTGAAGCTCTATTGCCCAACGTAAGTGCGGATGCTTTGGCCAAGGTTTTAATGCCTATTTTAGAACCTGATGCTATTTTATGTTCGGACGGGCACAGGAGTTATTAAACCTTTGCTAGAGTATCGGGGGGTATTCATCAGCCTGTTAATTTGGCTCCTGGTATCAGCGTGGCAGATAAAGCCTTTCATGTTCAAAATGTAAATGCATACCATCACCGCTTTAAATCTTGGCTAGACCGCTTTCATGGTGTTGCAACCAAGTATTTACCTAATTATTTGGGGTGGTGCAGGGTAATGGATCAGAACCACAATTTAACACCAGAGAAATTGTTACATTCTGCTCTTGGTGATTTTCAATACTTAACGGTGACATAGCCAATTTATTTGGAGGAAAATTTAACTTAGGAATGGACATTTAAAACCCGAAAATTTTATTATGTAGAGCTGCTAATATCTAAGGAACTGATAGTGGTTTCGGATATTATTTAACTTTTATTCCTTAGTAAACTCCCGCTAAGTAGACTGAGTTTATTTGCAATAACTCGATTTTCCAATGAAAATCATTATTTATGGGAATAAGTAGTATGATTTCAAAAAAAAACCTCATGCGGAAAAATCATGAGGTTTTCTTTGGTCATTGTACAGGTATATATTATTTAGCTTGCTTGCGATGTCTTAGACCTAAGCCAATCAAACCAAAGCCTAAAAGAGCAATACTTGTTGGCTCAGGTACAGCCACAAACTCACTATCTTGTGAACCAAGTAAATATGTTGTTGCATCTACTGCTATACCAACACCATTAAATTGGCCAGTACTAACCTGAATATTGTAAAATGGAATAGGATCTACAAAAAAATCACTCCCATCATAACCCACAGCGTTATCAACGAGGTTAAAAGTTGAAGTTACTCCATAACTTCCACAGTTATTATCACCTGTACAAGTTTGATTACCATTACCTGAAGTAGTGGCACCTAAAGCCAATAAAACATCGTCACCGGTATTATTAACTGAATAAAAAGCACCTCCTGTAGATGGCTCCGAACCACCCGTACCAGGTGTACCATTATTAAGAGGATTAACATTGCTATCATTGTTCATATCAGCATAGAATCTCAACTCATCAATAGTACCTGCTCCCGCGAGAAAGGTAAATTCCGTAGATTCAGTAGCAAGACCAAAATCTGTTGTTACGAAAGTACCACCACCTTGATAAAGCGCATATAGATCATAAGTAATCCCGCCTCTACTAGATGAATCAGCTAGATCGTATGAAGCACCCAAAGGAGAATGCAATGTACCCACATCAAAGTAAAGTGATGTCTGGAAAGTACCCGAAGTACCATCAAAGCTAGTAATTGTAGTGGCTTCATTATATGAACCACTCATTCTGTCAACATCTGTTATTGTTGCATCTGCTTTAGTCCCACCAGTAAATCCCTCATTGACTGAGAATAAAGGTGCGGCAATTGCGCCATTACTTACAACACCCATGCCTGCTATCAAAAGTGCTGTTACAAGCGGTTTCTGTATTAGTGTTTTCATTTTCTTTGCTCCAAAAGTTATTTTCAAGAAATGCCAAATTACAACCAGATTAAAGCAACTCCTATACCATATTTTTTTTTACATTAAAAAACAATGCATTACATAAAAAATAAAAAATAGAAAAATAAAAACTGTAAAATTTCCTGACACAATTTAACTGTTTACTAAATAGCGGTAAGTCAATTTACTCCAACCTTAACTACTTATCACAAATCAGAAAATCTTCCATGCGTTTCTGCAAGTTCAACTGCATTCCTACTATTCGCAACAAAACACTGAATTAATGCACGCTCTAGCCGATACTCCTCACCTATCTAGTTTAACTTGATATTATTGGTTCTTATGTAAAAAAAACTGACTCTGGAAAATCACCTATTAACACATAACAATTATTTCCTTATTTTTTGCAAGCCAGGTTATTTAGACATTAAATACCTAGCATTTTTCGAGCTATTAAAAACTTTAATTTTTGCAAAGGATTTCGGTTACCCAACCAAAGATAACCTTTTTTCAAACGATTCAGCCGAGCATCATAACAAGTATAATGTGGTATTGGTTTTAGCTCATTAGGATGCAAAATAGCTAAAATAGTTTGCGTTATTACCATACCTGTTGCTAGCTTACAGCCACTGGCAATACTGGGAGCCTGCCTTTTATTTAAATCCACTGACGCTGGGTCTACATATTTCAAATGAAAACCTGCAGGAGCACACGCTAAGGACATTTTTAATACTTGCAGTGCTGGAGGCGCGCTGTAGTCAAGATCAAAATAATCATCAAAAGACATCCCATCAGTCGTATAGACCAGCATTCCTATACCAAATCCTAGCGGGACACCAAAAATAGCTGGTATACCTTTTTCCATACAAGCATTAATAATCAAACGGTGAACTTCGATTTCAAAAAACTCAACCGCATCAACAAAAACATCCACACCCTCTAAAAAATCATCAACATTATCTTTATTAACCCCTTCACCATAACTTTTTATATTTGCCTCGGGGTTAATATCTAGAGCTAACTCCCCCATCACATCCATTTTTTGACGACCCACAGACGACATAGTCGCGCCATACTGCCGATTAAAGTTACCCACCTCAAAGTCATCAAAATCTGATATTTTAAAGTTACCAATCCCTGCTCTAGCCAGTGTTATTAAGTAATCCCCACCCACTCCACCCATACCAGCAATAGCAACTGTCGATTTTCTTAACACCTGCTGCTGATCATGACTAACTATGCCGTGGTTTCTTGAAAAAGCCAGCCTATAATCGAATTGTGTCATTGTATTACCTTATATTATTGTCATTGCTTCAACTATTTTTATTGCTTGATTATTTCACTTACGAGCTGCTCATTATGCCTTAAGAACAACCATACAATAAGTAAAAAATACCTTAGGTAAATATAGCCAATTAGCTCTTTAATAACAATTAATTTTTACCTCTAACGGCTAACATCATTAGTAAACATCAAAAACTCGGCCGCAAGCGACCGAGTTTGGCAAAGCCAGAGCTGATTTGACTTGAAAACCATTGGTTTTCAAGCTTTCCGACTAATGTGCCGGAGGCAAGCCTCCGAGTTTTTCTTCGCGATAAAAACAAGTAATACCTCATTTTTCTTTTGGAACTCATACAGCCATTTATCAGTAAAGCAAGCTATAATGAAACCCAATTACCCACATTCTTAGCTATACTAAGAATGTGGGTAATCAGGCGATGAAAACCCATCATTCTCTTCACTTATATTTTTATCTCCAGCAATTGATAATTGCTTTTTTCCGCTTTGTAATCATTCATTGACCCTAGGGCTATAGGGAAAATCCATTAAAAAATCTCTCTACCTATCCAAATACCCTACTTGTAACCACGGAATTTTAGTCCATATCAAATAATGCACGTAATCTAAGATTTCATCGTAATGCTCTTTAATCGCTGCAAACAGCGAGGAACAAACCCAAAGAGATTTAAAAAAATTGGCTGCAAGCAGGTCGAGCCTTAAAGCCATAAGTTGTCTCAGCCCACTTTTCTTCTTCTCATGCTCTTTAAACTGACCTTGAACACTAACTGCTAGCACTCCCTATGACTTACCAACCGATAAACATGACCTGTACTCCCCAGTAACTTCATAACCTAGATAACTTACAATAAAAAAGGCTATGTATGCATTAGCTGTTGGTAAACAACATTAACGCCAGCGACTTCTCGTAGAAATTGCTGTGGATCCAATGATTTTGAGTGTGAATCCAGCCACCTTTGCCAGCCAAGGTAGTGATCCAAATATTTGGTTGCAACTCCATGGAATCGAAGAATCCACCCTTTTAAGCGACTGTCGTATGCATTTACATTTTGAACATGAAAAGCCTTATCGATCACCCGAGTCCCTGCTGATAGGTTAACTGGCCGATGACTAATCCCCGACTTTCTAGAGAAGGCTTGATAGCTGCGATGCCCATCGGAACATAAAACTGCATCCAAATCTAAAAGAGGTATTAGTACTTCTGCCAGAGCATTAGCGGTGACTCCTGGCAATATTGCTTCGGAGGTAATGCCGCTTCTGTCACGAACTATAAGTACAGGCACCTGTTCAGAAGATATGCCACGTTTCGTGGCCTTGCCACCTCGTTTTCGAGGCGGTCGATTTAACCCCTTTTCACCTTTATGAGACTCAAGAAAAAAGGTTTCATCCGCTTCAACTATTCCGGTCAGGTGTTCTGGCTTATGGATGGTGGGGCTTATCAGGAACCTGTGGCGCCAACGAAATGAAGTATTTTTATCAATACCCAGCTCGCTTGCCGCTTTTCGAATAGTAGAACTTTCAAGCATCATATCTGAATAATGTAGCCAGAGAGATTTATGGCGTAACCTGGCTAAAGGCGTACCAGTCAATACATTGAATGTTTTTAAACAGGCTTTACATCGATAACGAGGCAAGTCATTTGATTGCCCCCAATGGGTAAATTTGGGAGAAGCGCAGTGAGGGCAATGTTTAACTTCACCCAGTTGTTGTTCGGTTAACTCCTGGTGAGTTTTATCTGACAACTCATTAAAGGCTTGCTTCTTTTGGTAAATTGTCAATTCTGTTGCCTGACTTAACCATTGTTGAAAATTTTCGTTTTGCATCATGACCTCCACGATTATTTTCTTTATTATTCATAAGTATAGATCAAAACAACACTTAATGCATACATAGCCTATTTTAATGATTGACAAATAATTCTAATTAATTTAGAACTAAAATCAATAAACATTTTCCTGCTACTCGACCTGAGTAAGTGACAATCTAAAAACCTACAAAGATTCTCTCTTTTATAGATTAGCTATACAAATATACTATATTCATGCACTATGCAATAAAAATATCACCTTAAATATCCATTGATATGCTGATTTTTTTGTAAGTACTTGTGCATAATTATTTTAACATTTTTATTTTAAGGTTTCGTATAGGGTGGGTAGGATGTCTTTTTGCGAACCCCATCATTTTGTGCAAGATTGATGGGGTTCGTTGTGTGCCTAAAAAGCAGGCACTTCATTCTACCCATCTACAAAAATGTTAAATGAATTTTTGGCGCTTACTTAATACTTCACAACCCATTTTAGTAAGATTCTTCTCGTAATAGTATTGTAAGCAACAAAAAATACCTTTCATGAACTCACAAAAATTTCTGTATTTCTCATTTGCTTACGCCTTATTTATTATCTACGGTAGCCTAGTCCCCCTAGACTACCGAGGTATGCCCTTTGAGGATGCTTTACTAGCTTTCCAACAAATACGTTATCTCGATTTAGGCGCAGCTTCCAGAGCGGATTGGATCGCCAATATACTCTTATACATCCCTCTGACTTTTTCTTTAACCGCTGCTTTTTCAAACAAAGCCAAACCCTTTGCTCTCACTCT
>ENA-ORXI01003681-ORXI01003681.1-sediment-metagenome-genome-assembly--contig:-NODE-3681-length-10162-cov-3.557660_pt1 | contig 10162 bp, 8 predicted proteins | sample MGYA00237861_ERZ511468 | MGnify/ENA primary metagenome ERZ511468 (study PRJEB26299, sample SAMN06266213) | sediment metagenome | isolation source: Hudson Canyon methane seep mesocosm | place: USA:Hudson...
CCGATAGAGTTTCATTTAATCACCCATCACTCGCAAGCCACTTTTTTTATCCGCTGGATTCACCCTTTTTGTGATGCCCGCGGCGTTGATTTGATTTTAAAATATTTATTAACAGAAGATGAGAAACAGCGTCAGCTGTTCTGTCAAAAACAAACAAAACCACTGGTTAATATTCATTTAGATAAATACCGCTGGTGGCAAAAAGTCATTCTATTGCTCAAAGGCAAACGCTATATAGCAACCATAGATAAACTGCAAAGCATACAAGCCTTTAGTTCAGAAAAAGCACCAGAACAGCTTAACTTTACAATTAACAGGCTCAGTAAAGAGCAAACCCAGCGGGTTAATCAACTAGCTAGAAAGCACGTTGGACTGACAGGTACCAGCCTCTATTATATTGGCTGCCTTATGCGTGCTTTAGATAAAATGAACCCACATGCTGAAGGCGATGCCTATTGTGCGCCCTATGCATTTAATTTACGCAAACAACGTGCCTTAACGCCAATGACTGGCAATCATATCTGCGCACTATTCGCTCAAGCGCCACGAAACATCTTAGACAACAGGGAGGAGCTTTTTAATTACTTAAAAAAGCAAAATCACGATGTGATTAGAAATCAACAAGATTATGCATTTCTACCGCTTATGTGGGCGGGTAGTTGGCTTTCACTTAATGATTATGGAAAAGTATTACGATTGACCGACTCAGGTAGTGAGCGAAGCTCATTCTGGTTTTCTGACATTGGGCAATTAAACTTCCCAAATAATAAATTTCTTGATTCAGAAATTAAATCTATATTCCATATGTGTCAGGTAACCACCCCACCTGGGCTTGCTTTTTTATCCTGTATTTATAAAAATCGACTCACCTTTAGCTATAGTTTTATAGAACCCCTTACTAATTGTGAGCAAATAAAAATGCTACAAGATATAGTTCGTTTAGAACTTCTTGGACAATCTTAGTCTCTTAAATTATTTCATTTTCTTGTCTACTTTAATTTAAAACAACCAAATGTCATTACTAGCACCCTTCGACAAAATTTGTAATGAAACTCCAGAACAGATAGCTCTTATCCAAGAAGACCGACAACTTTCTTATTCTCAATTGCAACAAAAAGTCCGTAAACTTAGCACATTACTTAAGACAAGAAATGAAGACTACCAGCGTATTGCTATTGCACTAGACCGTGGGATTGATTCCGTCATCGCCATTCTTTCAGTCTTAGACGCTGGCATGTGCTACGTTCCATTAGACATTAAAAACCCCGACATAAGATTACGTTATATAGTCAAAGATGCTGATGTCCAATGTGTTCTAGGTACAAATAAACGGCCTTACTGGGTAGATGAAAAAATCTCATGGCTCGACATAAACAACACTTATGAAAACAACTCGTCCACATTAAATACTTCAACTCCGCCTTTAGGCCCTACCTTAGCAGCAATTCTCTATACATCTGGGTCAACGGGTAATCCAAAAGGCGTTGCCATAAGCCACATGGCTATAGAAAACTTTACTCGTTGGTGCCGTACTGTTTTTAACATTAACAGTGAGGATAATGTAGCTTCATTATCTCCATTCCATTTTGACTTAAGTACATTTGATATCTTTTGTAGTTTAAATAATGGTGCAACTATACATTTTATACCTGACTCCTTAACCATGGCTCCCAGTCGACTGACATCTTGGTTGCAACAACACGACATAACCATTTGGTACACTGTCCCATCTATACTCCGATTTATTACTTTAAAAGGGTCACTCAAAGATAGAAAACTACCCTATTTAAAAACAATCTTATTCGCAGGTGAAGTGTTTCCTACAACTGAACTTATCAAACTTTGCAAACTATTACCTTCTATTGATTTTTTTAACTTATTTGGCCCAACAGAAACTAATGTTTGTTGCTACTGGCATGTAGAACGGGATAGACTTGAAGTTAACACGCCTATTCCTATTGGGCTACCAACATCGAATTCTACGTTAAAAATTAACCCAGAAAATTCCGAGTTACTTGTTAAAAGCAAAAATAATCTTTCTGGCTATTGGCAACAAGGAAAATTGACACATCTACTTTCAGACACCGATTATTTTCATACAGGCGATAAAGTGTCATTGAATAAATATGGTGAGTATTGTTTTCACGGCAGGATTGATAGGATGCTTAAATGTTCAGGTTATCGAATTGAACCCGCTGAAATTGAACAACTCATCTTACAATACAGTGAAGTGGTAAATTGTGCTGTTATTGGCATTACTGACAGTGCCAATACTCAGCGCCCAGCTGCTATTCTTGTTTTAAAACCATCTGCAAATTTAAAATCTATTATTTCATTACTAAAAACACATTTACCTGTTTATATGCATCCGTATAAATTCATGATAGTAGAATCACTACCTTATCTAACCAATGGTAAAACTGATTACCAAAGCCTCCAGCAGACATTTAAATAGACATTATGGATTTACCACCTATTGAGGAATCAAACGCATCAAAGAAACGTTTCATTTACAGTGCTGAATCAGGCTTATTTAAACATGCTATTCCTGCAACTAAAGGAGGAAACAATAATGACTTTGCTTCCTTAGTCTCAGCTCACAAAGCACTAGGAAATAAATCCTTAGACTGTGGCTTAATACTATCCACCAATGCACATATATGGGGCGCAATATTCCCGATGCTAAATTATGGAAACATTGCCCAACAAAATACCTATTTAGAAAAACTATTAGATGGGAAACTCATTAGTGGTCATGCTATCACCGAACCTCAAGCAGGGTCTGATTTAAATGCCCTGACTATGACCGCCGAAATTAAGAACAATATCTTCATCCTCAATGGTCACAAGCGATTTATTACGAACACACCTATTGCTGATGTAATGATAGTTTATGCCTGCATTGAGAACGCCCTCACGGCTTTCATAATTCATGCTGATGACAACGGCGTGAAATTTCTTGATAACCCAACAGTCAATGGTTGTATAACTGCACCTATGGGCGACATTATCTTAGACAACTGTAGGATTCCATTAACCAGACAGTTAGGGAAAACGGGTGCAGGTAAAATTATACTCCAACAGGCCTTAGAATTAGAACGCGCTTTTATTTTTGCGGGAATTAGTGGTGTTATGGAATGGCAATTAGAATCAATTATCGAATATAGCCGTCAACGTATAGTTAATGATAGACACCTAGGAAAACAACAAGCCATAAGCCACAAAATAGCAGAAATGAAATTAAGATTAGATACAATAAAACTCTGGGTTAATGAATGTGCCCGATTAAAGGATAATAACAAACGAATCAGCCTTACCAGCGCACAAACAAAACTATTTGCATCTGAGGCCTTCTTACAATCAAGTCTTGACTCAGTACACATTATGGGTGGTAGTGGGCTATTGAATGATAATCCTCTACTTATGCTGGTAAATGATGCTCTTGCTAGCAGATTATTTTCTGGCTCGTCAGAAATACAAAAAAATATAATTGCTGCCTTATTAGGAACCGGCGAAGGCTTTAAGACAGTAGGAAGAAACCCTTAGCCATTATAACTCTAATGTAACCAATGCTTCGTCAAGACATGAATTCATTTGACCTCCAATAGGTGTTAAAACGCCTGCTTCTCTTGCCAGTCGCCGAAAATTACCCGACCTATTTGTCATCTCGGAAGCTACTAACATTAATTCTAATTCTAATGGCGACTGTAGTTTCATGAGATTCTTAACAAGGGCAGCATCAACACCATTGCAACCAAAATCTCCTAATGACAATGCTCTTGATAAGCCATAAAATTGCTTCATACGGCTTTCGCATAATTGGCTATACCTCAGTTTATTTTTTTTATTTTTCAACGATGCTTTAATAGCTACCGATGCTATAGCTGCGTTATAAAAGGCATTCTGAACACCATGTGAAAATATCGGATCAACAAATGCTGCTGAGTCACCAATACAATAGTAGTTTTCACCACACATATTGTTAGAATAATAAGAATAATCTGGACGATATCTTAGAGACCCTTCTATGAATTTTGCAGGTTCAAGCAACTTACTCAAATAGGGCAAGTTTGAACAAGTTTCTTTAAAAAATAACTCGCGCTTTCTTGCATCCATTGTTTTACTAGTTTGAGTAGAAAGAATCAAACCAACACTGGTTTTATTACGTAAAACAATATGCCAAATCCAACCCTCTCTAAAAGACATCACAAAAGTAACTGGCTTTATTTCTGCTAGTGAGTCTGGCATGTGGCTTCTTCTATCTACACCAACATAACGAGAATTTTCAAAATAACCCCACATTGAAAGAAAATTATATTGCGAACTAATCGTTTGGCGTGTTTTAAATTTTTTTGCTAAAAAAGAACTATGTCCACTTGCATCCACCACAAATTGGCACCGAATTACGCCTTTAGAATTAACCTCATTACGTTTTTCTATATAAGAAACCTCAGGCAAATTATCATCATCAAAGTTAACGTCTTTAACAACTACCTCAGTAAATATAGACGCGCCATTTGATATGGCATGTTGTAATAAAATATTATCAAAAACATCTCTCTCTACATGTAAACCGGGTTCTGAATAACCAAAGTCAGAAAATAGAATTTGATGAATTTTTTTATTCCAAACTGTTACACCTCCAGCCTTAGCCAAAAAACCTTCCTTTTTTATTTTATCTGAAACCCCGAGTAAATCAGTGAATTTCCAAATATGTGGAATCAAACTTTCGCCCACCTGATTTCGAGGAAAAGACACACGCTCTAGTACGACAACATCGACACCTGCTTGGGACAAGCTTGTTGCAATACTACTTCCAGCCGGCCCCCCGCCTATAACCAATACGTCGCATGCTGTTGGAATAGAATTCACTAAATCACCTAATTTTTTCCAGAAAAAAATCAACAGGAAACCATCTTCCTACTAGACGGCAATAGTTCGTATAATCATGACCAAATGTTTTTTGTAACTCCGGTTCTTCATAAAACATTATTATCATCTGGAAAGATAACATGACTATGAAGACATATAGCAACAAAAAAATACTCAACGAAATAACGTCCAACCCAATAATAAATAGCAGGACACCCATATACATTGGATTCCTAGAATAGGAATATAACCCTCTAATGACTAATATCTTCGGCGCATCATAAGGAAATGGCGTCCCTTTGCCATATTTATAAAAATCCCATACACACCAACAATAAATATAAAAACCAACTAACATTAACAGTGCACCAAAGGAAACAGTGTTTCCAATGAACTCAATATTCCCATCTAAAATAAGTAATGGCAATAATACGGCTATTGTTCCTGGAACTAGCAAAGTGAAAAAAATATTCTTCAAAAAAAACATGTTAGATATTTAGTATTAAAATTTAAACTTTTGATATTCACTTATCATCAGTCAACGATGCCCTAATTACTAATGGACACAACAGAAACCCAAGGATTACGCCACAAGCGACCACGCCAGACAGTAATCTTAATGACGTGCTTTCAGCTAATAACATAGAACCAAATGCTACTGAGCTCGTACACATGGATGCTGCCATTGCTTGATAGGTTAATGAAAGATCACCACTCCTATTTTCCTGATAAAAAATACCGTAATCTACACATATGGCAACCACAAGGAGAAACCCGACTAAATGTAGAAAACTAATAGCCTCTCCTGCATATGACCAAACCGCAAGAATAATAAAAGCAGCCAGTACAGCTGGCATTAATGTTTGTATCGTTATACGCACATTTTTGTAACGAAATAGTAATAAAAACCCAATTATGACTAAACCCATTGTGAGTAACCTTTTTGCTCGAGTCATATATTCAACAGTCATTTTATTCAGCATTTCTCGTTGGCTAAAATAATTAGCACTCTCTACACTTGCTAAAGCTAACTTTATCGCCTCAGGGTTATGTTTAGCTAGCCAAATCATAACCAGAGCTTGATTATTTCCAATAATAATATGGCCATCAATCAATTTGCTAACCGGCGTTCTAAGTACTTGATCTAAAGTAAAGGTACTTTTATTAGAATATTCCAAGGAACCCAAATGTGACACTGATAACCCTTGTGACATGAGGGCCTTTTTCCAATTTGAAATATTAATATCCGTAAGATGGCTCCGAAGTAGCAATTGGTTTTGCTCTTGTTTTTGAATAGATAAAAGCCACGGATATAACCCAAAATAACTCGACAACTCACCACGACTTTTTAGTTGTTCTAACAGAGAGTAAACCTTCTCAGAGTTTTGAAGTGCGTCTTCTACCGTATCCCCTTTAACTAACACAAACCTACCTGGCTCAATGCTTGTCATGCGGGCACGAATTCGTTGATCGTTTGATTTCAAATAATTTAGCTCGGGCGTTAATTCCTGCATATCACTTAACCATCTAATCGACTGTAACCCAAATGAAGAGATAACCAATATTAGTACCAAAAGCATGACTAAAAGCGATCTATTTCGCCGACAAAATTGCATCCACGGTATAACAAAAGGGAATGAAAACTTGTGTGAATTCTTCTTAGCATTGAGGTGAGGTAAAATAAAACGAGTCATCAATAAACTTATTAAAATACCACTCCCTGAAAATACGGCTACTTGTTGGAAACCAGGGTAACCAGAAAAACCTAATGCAATATAACCAATCATAGTGGTAACTCCACCAAGTAACATACTAGGCCATATTCTTGAAATAACCAGAGCCCTTTGATTTGGTTTAACTGCTTGTGAATGCGCTAAAGCGTGAATAGGAAAGTCAATGCAAATACCGACCAAAGTGGACCCAATTGCTATGGTCATTCCATGTACATAGCCAAAAACAATATTAGTAATTAATATCGCGGAGAGAATAACTGTAATCAGTATAGTAAAAACATTAAAAAGCACAGAAAATGAACGGAAAACTAACAAAAACAATACCATTAAAAGAACAGATGAAATAAGACTAATCTTAATAATGTCGCCCTGTATTAGTTTTTGCGTTGCTGTCGCAAAAACAGGGACACCTGTCATTTCTAATTTATAATTTTTTGATTGTTTTAAAACCAGCTGCTTAAATAACTTATAAATATCACTCTGAATTCGACTTTGTTGGTTAGCATCTAAGCCAGGCGCCGTAGTTTCTAGAATCAAGTTTTGATAAGCTTGATCATTCATCATGTTCTCATGGGAACCTGACCTTATTCCTTCAAAACCACTTAATGTTAAAAGAAGTGGGTCATGAATTACTATTGATTTGAACATTCCTGATTGAGGAGAAAGCAAAAGTTTCTTAAGTAATATCGCTTGTTTTTCGAGCCCGTGTTCCGAAAATAAATTAGACAAATATGGTTCTGGTTTTAAACTAAATATTCCAGCACTATACTCAGGGTAAAAAGCCCTAATTGTCTGGTAAATATCATTTTTATTCTTAGAACTCCAAACATTATTTACACTACGGATTGATCGTAATTCTTTCTGAAATATTTCTATAAAATCATGAGCAACATTTTTTCCCTCAGTTGCGGCAACGGATATCAAGTAACGCCGAGATAATTTTCCTGATTGCATCTCACTTGCTAATAAAACCTCTTCAGAATTTTCTCCTGCAATAATAAAAGCAGAAAGATCTGTTTTAAAATGAACAGTTAAAAATATAGCCAAAAGCAAAATTGGAGGTAACAAGTAAAACCCTAGGCACTTCCATTTAGCCAAAACTATTCTCCAATTAATTCTATATAGAGATCATTCGCCGTAGTGCTAACCTCATAACCGTCAGTATATTTAGTTAACAAAAATGAGCTTACATCACCATCTTCTTGTTGAACAACAACCCTATTTGCAGGCTTGTTAGGTGGCCCCGATACCATGATACTAAACGAAGAATCATCTTTCCTCTTTGGATTCAATCGCATCTCCCAACCATCTTTTTCTGAAGAAAAATCAACTTCATAAAGACGCATTAATAATACTTTATCAGCATGTGCAAGTGCTTTAAAAACAGAAACATTCAAACTTAATGGATCGTCCTCAGGCAAATCAACTTTGTGCCTAATATTTCTCACGGCATCAAAATACAACATACCCTCTGAAGATACACCCATTAATAATCGCTCTGGTTCTAGCTGTTCTCTAATAATAATATTGGGTGGTTTTGAAAACATATAACCACTTGCATACCAAGGGTTATCCATTAATTCTAGCGATCTAGTTTCACGATAACTAATTCGTACTGGTACATTAGAATTCATTCTCTGCATTACCGAATCAAATGTATCTGTAGCTGACAAGTGTGCTGTAAAAGTAAGCAAGCCTAAGCATAGGAGTCTAAAAAACACTTTATTCTGGATCATAAACGCTGTCATTCAATGAAATAAAAACCACACTATTTATCATTACCCTGAACATCCATCCAAACTTTTTGACCATTAACGACCATTGTTCGAATAGTTGATATTGGATCTGGAATTATTAAATCAGGAAACCTTATATGCCTATAGATATATTCAGCGATCACTAATATTCCAATCATTAAGTATATAACAATACCATTAAACAATGCCCACTGTGCATTGTTACCAAAGATAGAAAGAGTGATGCAAGCAATAGCATTAAACGCAAAGAAAGCAGTCCAGATAACGGTTAAAGAGCGACAGTACTCACTAACTCCTGGAGGAAAATCCGAGAATTCTAACCTGACAAAACGCTCAATTAGTGAAGGGCCTTTATTAAGTAAAAGCGTCTTACCAAAAAAACTCATCAGTATTAACTGAATGATTACAGGTAAAATTGTAGCGGTAATTTCCTGTAAATAAAATGCTCCCAGTAATAATAAAATTGCGATTAATATATTTAAAATATTTTTATCTTTATTAACTGCTTTCCTGAGAAAAAAAACCGAGAAAATTACTGGAGCAACCCAAGAAATTCCATTTTCAATAGCTTTGAAAACCAAGTAAGGGTACGCCATAAAAAGAGTAGCAATAAACACCTTATGTATCACCATGATTATTTGAGCTCTCAAACCGCTCAACCTTGACTGGGCTTATATCGAGTAACTAAATGCAATCGATAAAAAATTAGCGAAGATAATAGAAAGTAAAAAACACTTATTGAAATGATAAAACTTGTTTGTGGAATGATAAGAATAGAGCTCAACAATTCAAATGAAATTAAGCAAATTAACATAGATGCAATAGTTTTATTATTAAGCTTTGTGCAGAAATACACACCTAGCGGAGCTCCAATTACGACTACAGGAATTGCTGCTAACCAATAGCTTTCAACTTGTAAAGAAAAACCCCCTACGATAAACAGGTGAGCTGAAAAACCAATAATAGCATTAATAGCCATCAAGATAACTGATGTGGGAGTAGAAACTTTTTCTGATAAACGGAAGAGTAATACCATTACCGAAAAACAAATTATATCAATACCATTACCTACCAATCCCGTCATTACGCCGCCAACAAAACCAGATAAAACTAAAATGGATTTTTCTACTATACTGAAAACAGGTAACGAATTGTTATAAGATCGCTTATTCCAATTCACTATCGCCAATGTCAATGCAAAACTAGCAATCACCATGCTAAATAACATTTTTATAAGATTACTTGGTAATAACTCTGCTATTAAAATTGACCCCAGAAAAACTCCAAATACCCCTCCCAAACTCGCCCACCACACAATACGCCATTCAATCGGAATACGCATGATAATAATGGATAGAGTTGCTGCAGACATCCCCACACTTTGAATGGCCAGTGAAAAAATTTTGGCATCTAATGCTGGAATACTTAGAATCTTAGTAAATACAGGGAAAGCAATAGCACCACCACCACTACTTGTAGCGCCAGCAATAAAGGAACCAAAAACCATAGTGAGTGTAATAGGCCAATTTTTTTCTAGAATCAGTTGGGAATTAGGAAAGGTATAGCCATACCAAACAATCCAAACGGATAACATAATGATAAAACTAATTAGTAACTTTTTATTGTGCTTTTTCATTCGTATTCTTGATCAATAATTTCCAAAAGTCTTCCCTTTTTTTAATACCTATTATTTGTTGCGTCGTTTGTATTCCAGAAACACAAACACCGTAAATACCTCCTCCAGGAGAAGCCCAGTGCCCTGAAAAATATAACCCATTAATTGGAGATTTATTTTGAATA
>ENA-ORXI01003687-ORXI01003687.1-sediment-metagenome-genome-assembly--contig:-NODE-3687-length-10154-cov-2.961993_pt1 | contig 10154 bp, 9 predicted proteins | sample MGYA00237861_ERZ511468 | MGnify/ENA primary metagenome ERZ511468 (study PRJEB26299, sample SAMN06266213) | sediment metagenome | isolation source: Hudson Canyon methane seep mesocosm | place: USA:Hudson...
TTGAACCCACAAAAACAAGATATTGATTAGAATCATTTGCATTGGTGGCAACTAATTTTATCAAATCCAATTCATCGTCATCCTCAACCATGGTTTGTTTATTTCTGGATGTATCTGTTGTCATTGTTTTATACCTCTCTTATTTTGCCAATTCTTGTATGTTCAAGATTGTTTCAGTGTTTAAGATTGCAATATCTTCATTGTTGTATCTGCCGATATGTTTGATAAATTTTCTATTTATTTTTGTTCCAAAGTCTGGGGAGACTTTTAGGTTAACATTTGCAATATTATCGACTTCATAAACTTCATCTATAATGATGGCTATATTAATGGTTTTATCCAAATAAGACTTTTTTATAATAGCCAGCGATGTTTTAGGTGTTAATTTAGTCTCCCCTAAATTAAATCTGTCTAACAGATCAATCACCGCTATTATATTGCCTCTTACATTTGTAACGCCCTTGACACACGTTTTCATCATTGGAACTTTTGTAATACTTTGATATTCAACTATTTCAGATACAAGCAGTGCATCCATAGCGAATATATCTCCACCGCTTATAAAAAGAAAGTATTGTTGACCATCACTTTGAGCCAAATCATTCTCTTCGTGATTGTTTTGTACTTCATTCATAACTTATCCTTAGTATCTTTCAAAGTTTTGTAAATTGGGTTCCTCGACTGCTGATTTTTCAGGAATATTATTAAAATCCAATTCTTCTTTTTTTGCCTGAGTTTTTTTAGAAACTACAAGATGATGTGGTTGGGTTCTTACAAAGTTTTGACTCTCTTGTTCTTCTTTGCTTAATTCAACTTTGTAAAACTTCATCAACTCTGCAAGTGTATTTGACTGACCATCGAGTTCTTCTGATGCTGAAGCTAACTCCTGTGAACTCGCCGCATTGCCTTGTGTGACTTGATTTAAGTCATTCATGGATGTCGTGATTTGCACAATTCCTACATCTTGTTCTTTAGCTGCGGTGGCTATGTCTTTTATCAAATTTGCCGTCTCTTGGATTTTTGGAACAACGCTTGATATAAGCTCTCCTGCTTTTTGGGAAACTTCTAAAGAGTCTGATGTGATACTGCTGATTTCCCCTGCTGCTATTTGTGATCTTTTTGCAAGTTTTCGCACTTCAGCAGCGACCACTGCAAATCCTTTACCGTGTTCACCCGCACGCGCTGCTTCAATTGCAGCATTGAGTGCCAACAGATTTGTTTGATAAACAATGTCTTCAATGATTTTAATTTTATCCGCAATGGTTGTCATGGCTTCGACTGTTTTATTTACAGCCTCACCCCCATCAATTGCCATACTTGCCGCTGATTCTGCCATTTCATTTGTTTTTTGTGCATTTTTGGCTGTTTCATTGATACTTCCACTCATCTCTTCGACTGCGCTGGTTGTTTGTTCCAGTGCACTTGCTTGTTGCTCTGCACCACTTGAAATTGACATGGAATAGTTATTGACTTCTCCACTGGCTATTTTCATTTGATTTGCACCATCAATGATTTGTTGTACTGTATTGGTTAAACTGTCTATAAATCCGTTGGTACTGACTTTGATATTATTAAAATCCCCTGGTAGATCCATTTCAATCTGTTTGGTTAAATCCCCATCTCCAAGGCTTGTTAGGGTATCTCCCACTTCTGTGATAATTTCTCCTAAGTTTGAAGCCAATTCATTTGAAGTATTTTGGATCTCAGCAAAATCACCTTTCCAGTCTCCTGTAATCACGTATGAAAAATCACCTTTTTGAATTCCAGATAATGATTTAATTGTTTCACCAACGGCTTCCCCATAAAGGTTTAACGCTTGGTTGACGACATTGATCATGGTGACGTAATCCCCTTCAAAACCGTTGATATCAACTCTTTGTGAAGTCTCTCCTTCTAAGATTTTACTGTTGGTGATATTATAGTTTTCCAGCATTTTGGTCATAACTTCACATAAGGTGTTTAAAGCTACTTTGCTGTTGTTAAACTCACCTTCATAATCTTCTTGTATTTTTGAATCAAAATTTCCTTTGCTTAAACTGCTGAGTTTTGTATTTACATTTTGTAAAACACTTTGAACCGCACCCGCAAAATCAGTCAATACATCTCGTATTTCATTTAATGCTGGATTTGCTGATGATGCTTCAATTTTGACATCCAAATAACCTTTTTTGATTCTATCTGATGCTTGAATTGTTTCATCAATTAATTTTCTGTCTTGCAGAATATTTTCTTTTGTTAGACTGATATTTTCATTTACGTTTTGAGTCATCTTTCCAAATTCGTCATTGCCTTGGCTTTCCAACAGTTGTGCATCATCTACTTTATAATTTAAGAAGTCAAAAAATTTACATAATCCTTCTTGAAAGTTATTCAATGCACTGATCATTCTTTTTGCAATCAATACTCCAAAAGACAGCGTTAATAGTATTAATCCACCAGCCGTTGCGAGTGCTACAAGCAGACTGGCATAAGCAGAGCTTGATACTTCTTGTGCTTTTACAATAAGTGCTTGCGCTATGAAATCATCCACATTTTTTAACATATTGATTTTATTTGTAATTTGTTCAAACCAATATGGTGCTGAATCTGCATAGAAATTGGAAGATGCTAGGGTGTTCAATGCTTTAACTGCTGGCCCATCGTTGACTTTTACAATTTTATCAAGCCGTTTTACGCTGCTACCTTTTTTAACAGCAGTTGTGACATTAACTAACCCATCATGGTATTTTGTGAATACAGCTTGTGCTGTCGTTAATAAATCTTTTTCTTCATCTGTGATTTTTCCTGTTGTTTTATATTGAGTAATCAAAGAAGTGATTTCTTTATACTGTTGCGTCACCTTAGTTGCATATTTTTCATTGCCTCTTATGACATAGTTTTTGAAATTGTGAATCAAACCTCCGTATCCTGCTAATTCTTTCATTTGAGCTACAAGTTCATGTTTTTTTCCAGAAGACAATAAACTTTCTCTTATTCTTTTTACTTCATCCACTGATTTACCTTGAACAGTATCTTTGTAATAGTCAAACGTTTTTTTATCGGTTAGTTTTTCAAATGTGTTCAAGTATGTATTTTGTTCAGTCACAAGCTTGTTGAATTTTTCTTTCATTCCTGGTAAAAATTTATTCGCTGCAAGAGTAACTGCCCCAATTGCTCTCTCCACTCCCGCTCTCTCTTTTGCCAGTAAAAAGTTTGTAAATGAATTCAGTTGCTGAGCAATTGCGGTATCTGGAGAGAAGCTTGATGTGGTTCTTATGACTTCTATAAAACATCCATTCATATTTGTAAAATATCCAATGGCATCTTTGCCTCCAATATTTAATGAAGAAATTTTATTTCTTGTTGCTTCTAATTTTTTTAATTTGTTTAACCCATCATTTAAGAGTACATTAAAATTATCCCCATACCAGTTTCTGTCAACAAGTTTTAAAAAAGAGTGGAATTCTTTGGCTTTCTCATTGGTTTTATTTCTTTGTATTGGTAGTTTATCTTTAAAGTTAACCCCATTACTTCCGATAAAACCAGCTGTCATGCCTCTCTCTTTTTGAAGTTCATGAACAAGTTTGGACATTTTTGTTGATAGAACCGTTATCGTTTCGAGCTTTTGCATCGAGTTATAACTGTTATAATAATCCTTTGATTGTAAACTTGCAAAAATCAATAGTCCCAATATTGGGAATAACAGCATTAAGCTCAGTTTCATTTTGACTGAGAGATTATTTAACATGTTCATAACAAACCCTTTTTCTTTTTTCAATTTGCAGCAACATACACTGATATGGTTGACCAACTTTCATGGCGAAATCATTCTTTTATCTTATTTCATAGAATTAGTCTTGTCTGATCCTGTGCTCTATTAGTTTGGGAATATCAAAGATCAAGGATACTTCTCCTGTCCCTAAAATTGAGCCTCCTGAGACACCACTAACATTTTCAAAAATATCACCCAAGGGTTTGATTACCGTTTGATGTTCTCCATAAAGTTCATCCACTTGTAAACCAATTACAGTGTCTGCATATCGTACAACAACTACATTTTCTCTTTGTTTGATATCTTCTTCTATATCTTTTTGTATATCTTCTTGTATATCTTCTTGAGTATTTAAATAGCTTTTTATGTCCAAAATTGGAAGTATCTCACCTCGTAAATTTATAAACTCATTACCTTTCATGGTATCTTTATATTCGTCATTGAGTTCAATACACTCTTGAATATTTTCCAAGGGAATAACATATTTAGTATCTCCAGCTTGGACTAAAAAACCGTCAATAATTGCCAACGTCAAGGGTAATCTGATTGTAAAAGTGGTTCCTTTTCCCAGTGTGCTGTCTATATCAATAACGCCACGTAAATCTTGGATATTTCGTCTTACGACATCCATTCCCACTCCACGTCCTGATATGTCAGATACTTCATTCGCAGTTGACAGACCCGCTTCAAAAATAAGTTCATATATTTCTTTATCTTTTAACTCATCATGTTCATTAACAATGCCGTTGTTGATGGCTTTTTGCAGTAACTTTTCTTTATCCAAACCTGCACCATCATCTGATATTTGAATAACAATAGTCCCCGCATCTGGAAATGCTTTTAACTCTACTCTGCCTTTTGGATTTTTTCCTTTTGCAATTCTGTCTTGGGGTAGTTCCACTCCATGATCAACAGAGTTTCTCAGCATATGCACCAGTGGATCAGATATTTTTTCAACTACGGTTTTGTCAAGTTCTGTCTCACCGCCTATAATGACAAAATCAATCTCTTTTCCAATTTTTTTGGCCGTATCGTTTACAGTTCTTCTGAATTTTACAAAACTGTCTTCCACTTGTACCATTCTTATGTTCATGATACCGTTTCTGACATCTTCTAACATGTCTGTTAAAATGTTGACGGCTTCTTCCAAATCAGAATCTTCTTTGTCCGTTGCAATTTGAGTAATCTTTGCATTTGCAATCACCATTTCACTGATTTGTGTTATCAGGTGATCTACCTTACTTGAATCAACTCGTAAAGAAAAGCTTTTTTGTGGTTCTTTTTTATTCACTTTGTTTTTTTTCTTTTTATCAGTGGTTACTTCAGTTTTTTTGACTGTTTTTGGTTCTTGTTGTTCTGGTTCTCTTATTTCTTGAATATCTTCTGTTTCCTCTGGTGTTTTTTTACCTTTTTCTAACTCATCTAATGAGTAAATACACTCATCTAAAAAAAGATTTTTTAATGTATCGTCTGGTTGAGACTCCAAAAGTTTTGAAAGTTCTTCTAAATCATCATGTCTGAATATGGATAAAGTGACATCATCTATTACAAATTCAAAAATCTCTTCAATATCTTCGTATTCGACATCTGTTTGAAACTCCAATTCAAAACCAATTTGCGTAATAAGAGGATCTAATTTATCCAAAGTTTCTATTTCATTTGTCACAGGAAGATTGATAATTATCTCTCCTACTTTGTTGAAAAAATTGAATATTGATAAAATATCCATTCCTGAAGTGAAAAAATCTTCATTAAATTTTATGGATATATGCCAAGTGTCATCGTTGTTTGATCTGTTTGACAATATTTGTTTTTGGGGAGTTTCTTCAGTTGTTTGAAGAGGGGCATCTGTTTGATTATTTGGCATTAGTTTGACCAGTTCATTGACGAGTTGAGTGTTTTTTTCAATCAATTCTTTTGACAACTCCTCCTCACTTATTGCAAGTTCTATGAGGTTTTCACAATGATCTTTACACTGTAAAAAAAGTGCCATCATTTCATCTGTTGTATCAATAGTATGTTGTCTCACTTCATCCAATAAATTTTCTGCAATATGAGTAAACTCAACAACGCTATCAAAACCAAACATCCCTGCTGTACCTTTAATAGTATGCATCGCACGAAAGATTTCTCCAATTTTGTCATCATCAATACCAGTTTGAGCAGCATCCAAGAGGGCATTCTCCATAAATTGCAGTTGTTCTGTCGCATCTTCGCTGAATAATTGTAGTTCTTCATTCATATCAAACTCCTAAGGGGGTATCACAACCACTAAGTTGAAATGCTTTATAAATATTCTCATTTATGTTTGTTAATTCAAATGATTTATTTTTTTGAGCACAACTTTTTTTTAAAGAAATTAGAAGCTGAATAGCAGGCATATCAATTTTTTGTATACCACTTAAATCAATTTCAATATTGTCATTATTATCAAGTTCTTCAAGGAACTTTTCTTTTAACTCTTCGACTTCATATATGGTAAAGTTTTGTGATTCTAATTTCATAATTGTTATCCTAATAATTTAGTAACAGCTAATAAAAACTTATCTTTATTAAAAGGTTTTAATAACCAAGCTTTTACACCCAATGCTTTACCTTGTTCTTTTAATGTTGGATTTGATTCTGTTGTTAACATTACAATGGGTATAAATTTATATGCAGGATTTGCTTTAATATTTTCTACCATTTCTAACCCACCCATTACAGGCATGTTGATATCGCTGAATATTAAATCTACTTGATTACTTTGTAATGCCGTAAGACCTTCTTCTCCGTTTTCTGCAAGTATAGTCTCATGTCCAGCACCCTTAGCTGCCTTATCTGCAACGAGTCTGATTAAACTTGCATCGTCTACTATTAATATTTTAGCCATGACTAAATCTCCTTTACAAAGTTATTAATTGTTTCTATAAAAAAATTCTAACGCACCAATGGGGCTAAAAAGTGTCATATACTGTTTTATTATAAATATTTTTTGATTTATATGATTTTTTTTAATTGCATGTAAATAGAATTGATTTTCTCAAGCTCATTTTTATAGCTATTTTTTTCTTCTTTTTTGGATAATACTTCAATGTGTTGAAACAACTCAACCATTTCGCTTATGTTTAAATTGCTGCAAGCGCCTTTCAATCTGTGTGAAAGTTCTGTTAAACCTTTAAAATCATCATTGTTGACATATAGAGTAAGCAAGTGGATGTTTTTTTCAAACCCATGGATAAATTTCGTAAGAATTGACTTAAATATATCTTGACCAATGCCAAGCAGTTGGGCAGAATCTTTTATTGAATAACTAAAATCCGCCTTTTGCTCTTTTATATTTTGGCCCTTGGATATAATGTCTTGTTTCATTATTTTTCCTTTTGGTATCTCATTTTTATTCTAACAATATATGTGGTCATAAAAGTGTCAATGAACAATGTCTCATAAAAGTATTATTAAAAGAAAACATATTCACCGCTGGAATTAAATTTATTTAACAAAACCACAAAAATACCACTTTTTTATTCTATGATTATTTAGGAACACAAGTAAAAGGAAATATTATGTCTTTAATATCTACTGAATTAACTCATAGTAGTGGTTTTGCTTCACACAGCAGTAATTTTAATAAAATGAATTCGGGTTATAAGAACAGCTCTTTGATGAATAAATTTAAATTATTATATGGTTTATCCAACAAATTAGATATTTTATATGTGGAAGATGATGCAAACTCCCAAAAAGAAGCTGCTTGTTTGTTTGGAGACTTGTTTAATAGTGTTGAAGTAGCATCTGATGGGAAAGAAGGTGTTGATAAGTATTTTAATTATATGAATACAAACGGTAAATATTTTGATTTGATTATTACAGATATTCATATGGCCAACATGAATGGAATTGAGTTTTGTAAAAGTGTTCTTCAAACCAATCGTGAGCAAAAAATAATTGTCATTTCAGGACGTAAAGAGAGTGAAAGTCTTATTGAATTGATTAATATAGGCGTGGATGCTTTTTTGCAAAAACCCTTTGAAAAGCAAATAATATTGGAAACACTCTATGAAACCTGCGAAAAAATAAATGAAGTAACAAAATATAAATCAGAAGTAAAATTAAATGATGGGTTTATTTGGAACAGTGATGCCAAATTATTGATGCATGAAGAGGATATAATCAACTTATGTTCCAGTGAAACGGCTCTGCTTGATTTGTTAATTACCAATAGAAACTTAACATTTAGTATTGATGAAATTTTTAATGCCGTTTATGAAGACAATTTTGAAAAAGATTTGAGTGTTGATTCTGTCAAATCTTTGTTAAAAAGAGTCCGAAAAAAAGTTCCTGGAAATTTGATTAAAAATGTTTATGGAGAAGGATATAGAATAAATTATGAACTGCTAGGGATTGCATAGTCCTTTTATTTATTTTCTTTTTTGTTGTCCTCATTTTTCTCCACAACTTCAACATCATGAATCTCTTTGTCATGTGTGCTTTTGTCGTGAATGTCTTTATCTTTGTGGCTGTGTTGAGTTAAGACCGGATTACTTGTTTTGCCCTCACTGTTGAGTGCCGAAATGAGTCTGTTTTCTTGAGCATGGGTTAGATTTCCATTTGCTATGGTATCAAGAACTTTATTTGCTATTTCAAGTCTTGCTTGATTCTCTTTTTCTCTAAAGTATTTATCCAAATTATCTTCATAGGCTCTTAACTTGTCTTTTCTTCTGTTATTATAATAAATAAAAAGTATAACCAAAAGTACTAAGACTAAAATGGATGCAAATACGATAATATATTTTTGTGTACTTAATGAATTTAAACTCTCTTGTTTTTTTAAGTCATAGGTTAAGTCTTTTTCTTTGTTTTGATAGACTATTTTTTCTTTTTCTATTGAAGATTTAATTTTTGCCAATTCAATTTCCAATAATTCTAAACTCGAAAATATAACTAAGGTATCTTATCCTTTATACCGAATTTAGCTCTCTCTTACACCACAATAATTAGGTTTAATTTCGCATAACACTGTTTGTAATTTATGTGAAAATTATATAGATTAGTGGTTGACACTTTGTCTATTTCTACCAAGGAAAGAATCCTTATTGAAAACAAAAACCAAATCTAAGTTGGAGGAATGCATACTTGCTCATCTGACTCCAGAGGGAGACCTGCTGGATCTAGAAGATAAAAGTGTCACCCCTGAACACATGCGCCTTTTGTGTCAAGCAGGCGAAACACTCAAAGGAGTTAAACAGCTTTATCTAAGCAACAACGGGTTAGGCGATGCGGAAATTGAATTTTTATCTAAAAGTCGGTGTCTTCCAAATTTAGAAAAACTATTTTTGAACCATAACAAAATAAGTAATGCGGGAGCAAAAGCACTAGCAGAGTCAAAAATAGTTCAAAATATTAGTTGCCTTATGCTGGAGGCTAACCAAATCGGAGTGAATGGAGCTCAGTCGTTTGCTACTTCATTGAATTTAAAAAATCTAGAAACCCTGTTTCTAGACTCAAATCCTATCGGACCTGAAGGAGCTGAGGCGTTAGCAAAATCGACATGTTTACCTTCTCTTTCCGCTCTTCACATGGATAGCACAGGATTAGGAAATCAGGGAGTCAAGGCGATTGCCGCCTCGCAGACGTTATCCAAAATCGAGAAACTGTACCTGTGCTCCAATAAAATAGGTGACGAAGGAGCGATTGCACTGTCTCAATCACCCAACTTGAGTCATTTAACTTGTTTAAGTATTTGGCGAAATGAAATAAGAGATGCCGGTGGCAAAGCCATCGCAGAATCAAATCATTTTTCAAAACTGGAACGGCTGTACATGAGCCTAAACCTAATAGAAAGGCCAACGCGTAAATTGATTCGCACTTCAGATATGGCTTCGAGATTAAAAACCCTGGTTATGGACTAAAAGTGGCCTGATTAACAGGAGATCGCTAGTGAAGTACAAATTCACCTACTCAAAACTTTTTAACGTGGTTTTTCATATAGGTGTAGTATTCAATGTCCTGCTGGTAATATGGCTATACCTTATATTTTTCAATGTAATCTAAGTAACCCCCACCACACTTCAAAAAAATAGGTTCTCCTTTACCTTCGAAACGTCGACTTTTCCCTCAGAGTGGTCACCTTTAGCTTTAATCAAAAAGTCTGTATTTCGCCACAAAACATTATTTTTTGGAAGAAGATATTCTCCTTCCCCGTTTCTAAAAGGCCGCCAAGAGTTATCAGTATAAATTTCATTAGGCCTAAAGTCTCCCTTGTATTTAAGTGATTGATTTGACAAGTTTTAGCGGCGTTTTTTTCAATATCATTAGCGTAAATAGACTGAAAGCCTGCTTGTTTAAAACCTTCAGTTAAACCAATAACAGCATTGTTTGTTAACGCTCTGTATGTTCCCCAGTAAGCTCGGTCTTGAGACTC
>ENA-ORXI01003688-ORXI01003688.1-sediment-metagenome-genome-assembly--contig:-NODE-3688-length-10152-cov-2.492010_pt1 | contig 10152 bp, 6 predicted proteins | sample MGYA00237861_ERZ511468 | MGnify/ENA primary metagenome ERZ511468 (study PRJEB26299, sample SAMN06266213) | sediment metagenome | isolation source: Hudson Canyon methane seep mesocosm | place: USA:Hudson...
GCTACAGACTCAGCATCTAAATGGTTAGTTGGTTCATCGAGTAATAACATGTCTGGTTTTTCAAGCAATAAGCGACAAAGGGCAACACGACGGCGTTCACCACCACTTAGTACTGCAATTTTTTGATCCCATTCTGGTAAACGTAATGCATCTGCGGCACGTTCTAGTACGTTATCAATATTATGGCCATCATTGCTATTGATGATATCTTTATCAATACCTATAAATTCTTCTTCAAGTTTCTCAATTACTGATTCTTCCTCAAGCACTTCCATTACTAGTTCTTCTGATGTTTCTTCTTCAAGTTCCTCTATTACTGGTTCTTCAATAGAGACTTCCTCAATAACAGGCTCCAAGGGTTCAGTTTCTTCTTTTTCAGATACGTTCGATTTATCACAAAACTCATCAAGTTTTGAAGCACTTAACATATTTGCAATATCCAAATCGTCATTTTTGACTACATAATGCAAAGGTGTCATTTGATGGCTATCTTCAACTTCTCTTTTCGCCCCATGACATATCAGAAATTCTGATATTTTTGTATATTTACTTCTTGTAGAATCTATTAAAGGAGTGTCTCCAAACTTATCCACGCTATTGACAAGTGCACCATTTTCAAACAACAATTTGGCAATTTCTAAATTCTTATATCTAACTGCTATATGTAAAGGAGTATACCCATATTTATTTTTACCGTTTAATTCTGTTTCTTTATCAATCAAAAATCTTACATTTTCAATATCACCACTTCGCACGGCATCATGAATCGCCATATCACCAAAAGAATCTTCTTCATTGAGATAATTATTTTTTACAACATTTTTTTGTTCTTTATCATACGTCACCATATCTTTTTTTAACGCACAACCAGAGATTACTGCTAATAATATACTTAATTTTATTATATATTTAATCATTGTTTTTCCTATTTTTATCTTTCATGTAATGCATTTTCTTTCGTTTTTAAAATTGGTTTTAACATAAAATCCAAAATTGTTTTTTTGCCCGTTACGATATCAATACTGGCAACCATACCTGGAATGATTGGCAATTTGACACCATTCTTTTCCAAATAATTTTTATTGGTTTTAACAACTATTCTATAATAACTTTTTCCTTCTTTACTCTCTTTATCAATAATACTATCTGCGGATATTTCAGTAATCTGCCCAACCAAGCCCCCATAAATCCTAAAATCATATGCTGTTATCTTTATCACTGCTTTTAAATTTGGGTTAATAAAAGCAATGTCTTTGGGATCAATTTTTGCTTCAACAAGTAAGGTATTACTCTCGGGAACTATTTCAATCAAATCCATTCCTGAACTCACTACTCCACCAATGGTATTTTTATTTATCTGTTTAATAATTCCATTTACAGGAGATATTATATCTGTTTTTGCCAAGATATCTTTATTCGCCACTAATTTTGATTCAAACAGTTTGATTCGTGTCACTGTTTTTTGCAATTCATTAGAGGCTTCTGCTTTAAAAGTTTGAATTCTCTCTATTATTCTATTTTCTGCTTCTTTGATTGCCAACTTAGATCGTGGGATAGATAACCTCGAAGCATCGAGATCACCTAAAGCTTGATTATATTCTTTTTCAACACTCAAGACATCAAATCTTGATTTAACACCAGATTTAGCTAGTTTTCGAATAGTCTTTCTCTGTTCCTTAATCAATTTCAAACTACGCTCAAGTTGTTTCTTTGCAGATCTAATTTCCAATAGTTCTTGTGTTTTTTGATCATATTGGTTTTTTAATACTTTCAAAGATATTTTTAACTCTTTATACCTATTGACAAAAAGTTGTGTTTCAAGTTTATTGTATTCAGCATTGTTCTTCAGAACTTCTTTAGAAAAATTTAATTTAGGTACACGTTTTTTAGGGTTGATTTTTGTTTCAGCTTCTAATCTGACTTTAACAGCCAATAAACTTACATATTCTTGTTTATTCTCTTCAAACGAAGCTCGGTATCTCGTAGAATCAATTTTCATCAAAGGAGCACCTTTTTTTACATGCTCTCCCTCTTTAACTAAAATTTCCGAAATAATTCCCCCATCAAGGTTTTGGATTTTTTGGATTTTACTCGAAGGTATAACTTTCCCCGTACCCCGTGCTATTTCATCAACTTGGGAATAAGCAGCCCAAATGACAGTTAAAGTTACAAATAAAATAATTAATATAAATACCAAGTTTGCTTTAAATGATGAACGTGCATGGGAATGTCCATATAAACTGTGAACAAAAGCTAAATCTTCATCTCTTTTACTTGCCATTTTCTACTCCCGTTTTTGGACCAAAGATTTCTTCTTTTGGTCCGTCCGCTACTATTTCACCGTTTTCTACAATAATCACTCTATCAACGAGAGATAAAAGTGATGTTTTGTGTGTAACAACAATTAATGTTTTATCTTCAATTATAGTGTCCAATTTTTTTATAAATGCTTTTTCTGTTTGCCTATCCATGGAATTTGTAGGCTCATCAAGCATTAAAATATTTGGATCTGAGATTAAAGCTCTGGCAAGTGTTACGGACTGTTTTTCACCGCCTGATAATCCTTCCCCTCTCTCACCTACCATTAAATCAAATCCGGCTTCGTGTTTACCAATAAATTCATCTACTCCAGCAATTTTAGCTACTCTTATTATCTCTTCATCTGTTGCATACTGTTCTCCAACAGTAATATTATCTTTAATCGTTCCCATAAATAAAAATGGCTCTTGAGGTACGACTCCAACCGCTCTTCTTAAATCAATAGGGTCAAGCTGTCTTGTATCAGTATCATCCAATAAAACAGAGCCACTTGAGGCTTCATATAAATTAAGCATTACTTTTAAAAGTGTTGATTTTCCAGAACCGATTTTCCCTAGAATAGCAACTTTTTCGCCCTCTTTTATCTCTAAATTAATATTCTTTAGAGTCTTAAAATTTTGATCTTTATATGAAAAATCAACATCTTTCAATTCAATATTGCCATGAATATTTGGTCTACTGATATAGGCTTTATCTTCTTTTTCAACAGGCATTTTCATTAGTTCATCAATATTATCTAAAGCCAGCATTGTTTTATCATACTTAATTATCATGCCTACTATTTTAGATACTGGAGACAATACCCTTCCATTTAACATCATAGTTGCAATAATTGCTCCCATAGTCATTTCACCTTTGGAAGCCAAATAAACACCTGCAGCAACGATAACAATATTTGAAAATTTATTTACAAAACCAGTAATAGTCGTGACACTTTGAGATAGAAATTGTCCTCTTTCAGAATAATAAACAGTCTTATCAACTGATTGTTCCCAATGTGTTTTCATTCTGCTTTGAGCTCTGACATTCTTGACAATTTCAAGACCACTGACTGTCTCGATAAGTGTTGTCTGCTTGATTTGGTCTTCTTTTGCAGATTTTTCAATAATTTTTTTAATTTTTCTTTGAGCAATCCAAGATAACAGAACATTAATAAGCAGGGCAATGATAGGTACAATCGCAACGATACCACCAATATAAAAAATAAGTACTACAAAAATAATAACAAAAGGCAAATCCACCAACGCAGAAATGGTTGCACTGGTGAAAAATTCTCTTACACTTTCAAAAGATTGCAATCGACTGATAAACAATCCTGTTGATGCGGGTTTAGCTTCCATTTTTATATTTAGCAGTTGATCAAATATTCTATTTGACATTATAACATCAGCTCTTTTGCTGGCAATTCCAAAAAAATATGTACGTAAAAGGGTTAAAATAACATCAAAAACCATTACAATCGTGATTCCGATAAATAGAACCATCAAAGTTTCCAATGCATTATTTGGAAGGACCCTATCATAAACATTCATCGTAAATAAAGGCGTTGCGATTACAAATAAATTGATAAAAATAGAAGCTATAACCACTTGGGAATATATGTCTTTATTTCTTTTCATTGTATCCCAAAACCACTGCTTTGGAGTTGGAATTACAACTTCTTTTTGAATTCTGTTTTGAAAATTGTATTCAGGCTTGATAATTATTACATTACCCGTATATTCTGTTTCAAGTTTTTCTAAAGAGATAATTGTTTCACCATCACTCAGCCCAGGAAGAATTACTGTTGCTTCACTTTTACCAAAATCCGCATTCAGAAGGACACAATATCTGTCGTTTTCAAGCAATAAAATTGATGGTAGCGCAAGCAGTGAAATATCTTTTATTTTGGGTCTGTTTACTGCCTTAGACAACAGTCCAATCCGTTGAGAAGCTTGATAAAACAACTTTACATCCATGGATTTATTGTGCAGTGCCAAACCAAACGTTAATGATTCTGCAGATGTTTCTCGTTTATGATATTTAGCTAAAAATATCAAACAACCCAAAAGTGTATCAACGGTTCTTTTATCTTTTAAGTGGCTTAAACTATTTTCTTGCATTTCTTCTCCAGATAAATTCACTTTTTAACCTACTTTTTTAATTATACTTGGCATACAGTTTTTGGTATTTTCTAATATACGATACATATGGGGAATTTATTTCCACTAGTTTCTTGTCCAGACCTTTTAATGCTTCTTTGGCTTCTTTATAATTTGCATATATACCATAAAGAATTTTTATATTTTCTCTGTTTTTACCATAACTGAACATATAACCTTTGTCTTTTACTTTATATCTTTTTAGAAGATATTTTGCTTCTTCCTCGCTTGTTTCTGTAGCCATACTCAATGTGAAATAAGATGAAGGAGCATTTATAAATTTTTCAATATATTTTTTTTCTTTCTTTTGTCGCTTTAGTAGAACCTCTGGTTGAGCATTAACTTTTTGTTTCTTTTCAATCTTTGTTAGTTGAGTATCCAAACTGATACTATCTGTGTTTAAATACTCAAATTTTTCAGCGCTTTGTTTCTCTTCTTCTATTTCTAAAGTACTGGCATCACTGTTTTCTTCTTCAAACAATCCTTCAAGTTCCATATCAATATCTTTTAACTTTTTACTGTTATCTTTTTCATTAAAAATATTAACTTCAACCATCTCTTTACAGATGAAATTTTCTCTGGACAAAATTGTATCACTCAAAATCGACAGATTTGAAAGCAGAGAATAATAACTGGTATATAATTCAAATTCTCTACCAACCAGCGATGTTTTTGAATTGTATAATTCAGCTTCGGCATTTAATATATCAATAAATGTTCTGGTACCTGAATCAAATTCATCAATATATATATTTAAAATATTTCTATTATCCGTCACATATTCTTTAAGCATATCAACTCTTTTTTTATATCTATCGTATGAGTTGTATGCATTTGTAACTTTACTTACAACTTCTTCTGTAACAGAATTCAAAGTTTTTTTAGCCTCTTGTAAAAAAAGAACTTCCCTTTGTGACGCATCTTTACTTTTTCCACCTTGATATAAATTCCAACTTAAGAAAAGTCTGGCTCTGTATTCATCTTGTCTCCCATTTTCAACTAATTCTAAATCACTGTCCCATTCAGCTTGCAATTGAAATAATAAGGTCGGTAAAAACTTTGCATCTGTTTGTTTTAATTTTTCTCGTTGAACTTTTATATTTTCTATTTGTTCAAGAATTGAATAGTTACGTTGGACTGCTAACTTAAGTGTTTTTTCTAAAGAATTAGGAATAATATTGTCATTGATTGAGGGTCTGCATATATCTTCTAGTGTAGAAATACCCGTGTATCTCTTGAAATTAGATTGTGCTTGCAAACCCAAATCTTCTTGTTCTATTAATCTCTCGCCTGTTAAATGTAACTTAGAAGAGACTTGATATATTTCAAGTTTTTCTCCACTTATTGTCTCTTTTTCTTTGGCGGTGATTAAGTTTTTTTCATGTTTTTGTATCATATTTGAGGAGAGGGTCATAAGCTCTTTATATTGCACCATATTCAAATAAGAATTCGTGGTTGTTAATAGGATATCTTCAATTGCCAAATTACTCCTAAAACTGTTTCCCTTATATTTATGTTGGTACTCCTCAATTTCACTTGGAGTCAAACCTCCATCATATAAAATTTGCTCGAGCTTTAATTGAGTGTTCCATCCATTTTTATGTTCATTGTTTATTTTTGCATCATCAGGTCTGTTGTACTGATGCGATTCTTCATAGTATGATTCTAAATTAAGGGTAGGAAAATAATCTCCCTCTTCTTCATCAACATATTTTTTAAAAGCATCTTGGTTTTTGTGCTCTGCGATTATTTCAGGATTAGTATTGATTGTTTGTTCTACGCTATCTCTGAGTGTTAAAGCAGAAGCGTTTAAAATAAATAAAAAGAGTAAAGACATACCTTTAAGGTATACATTTCGCATTAAGAACCTTTTTGACTGTAATCAACAAACAAAAATAGCTTATAAAAAAGCATTTTTTATCAAATTTTAAGAATTATATAACTTTTATTATTATATCTTATTTAAAAAGTAAGAATTTCGTAATAATTCTAATTATTATATAATAAAGCTCTTATATTAGCATATATAATATTTAAAAATTAATATTTTTATTAATTTTATGTTACGTTACACATATATCTTGAAACACAAGGATTGTACATATGGAAAATTTTAAAGATTTAAAATACACCATTGAGAATACTTTAACTCAGCTGACCATTTTATATGTTGAAGATGAAGAGAATATTAGAATAAATATTGAAAAAACACTGAAACTCATATGCAAAGAAGTTTTCGTATCCCCTAATGCGCAAACCGCATTAACCCTGTACCAAAACAATAAAATTGACATCATACTTTCAGATATCAACCTTCCTGGTATGAGTGGATTGGAATTTACCAAAATAATTAGAGAACAAGATGGTTTGATTCCTATTATATTGTTAACAGCATATACAGATAAAGATTTTTTGTTGTCAGCTGCAAGATTAAAACTTATTGATTATTTGACAAAACCCATTGATTTTGAAATGTTGCATGATGCCCTAAAAAGAGCCACACAAGAGATTTTGAACAATGGCACTTATCTGGTTAGGTTCAATAATACGAGTTACAATATAAACAAAAAAATGCTTATAGATGAAACCACTCAAAATGAAGTAAAGTTAACATCAAAAGAGATAGAGCTTTTAGAATATCTTCTGAAATTCAAACAGAGACTTGTATCATCAAATGAGCTAAAAAATACTCTTTGGCAAGATGATGACTTGGCAACGGATTCTGCTCTGAAAAACCTTTTAAACAAACTCCGAAATAAAATCGGCAAAGAGAGCCTTTCTAATATTTCGGGCGTTGGATACAGAGTTATTTTAAAATAGTTTGACTTTTTTTAAACAGTCTAACTTTTATCTTTTAGTTCAAATTTGATATCTTTTTTAATGTCAATCTTTGATTTATCTAACATATTTTTTTCTTCATTAACAGCTACATCAACAATTTCAGGAGTAATGAAAAATACCAATTCACTTCTGCCTTCAACAAAGTTTTTACTTCTAAAAAGTGCACCAATCAATGGAAGGTCACCCAGTAACGGTATTTTTGAATAACTTTTTATATCTTGGCTTTTAATCAATCCACCTAAAACTACGGTGGATTTATTTTTTGTCAAGACAAATGTTTCGATTGTTTTATCGGTGAAACTTGGAATTCCATCTACTTGATTTGCCCAATCTATTTGCGTAGATTTTGTAATGATTTCAAGATCCACAAACTCACCATTTACAATATCTTTTGCTTTGATGATTAATTGTAACCCATATTTTATTGGTCGAACTTCTGTGGTGGGCACTCCAGTATCTGTGGTCGTTGCTACTTTAATATAGATGGTTCCCCCTGCATGAAATCGGGCATCTTTATTCTCTAATGTGACAAGCGTGGTTTCATCAAGAATCTTTGCAACCCCTTGTGTTGATAAATAGTTTAAAACCAACCCCACATTAAAAACACTTCCCAATGCATTTGCACCAGCAGTTAAACCTCCACTTAAGGTCACAGCACCCTCAATAGAATTAGCAAGTGCAGGAAGAAAAGGCTGATCGCTGGAGGGTGCTTCTTGACCGCTTAAATAATTTCGTTGATAGTTTTTATATCCCAAAGACCATTGGTTTTTTATATCCAAACCTTCATCGTTGTTTATCTCCGTCACATACAACTTTACTCGTAACATTTTATCCGGAGTTTTAACAACCATCAAATCGATCAAATCCTTTTCGATATCTACATTGGCTTTTTCAAAAAGTTCAATGATTTTCTTTTTGTCTTTATTGGTTTTTACCTTACCTTTCAAAATGATTTCGCCATTTGCCTGCTCTACAATTAATTCATTACTGATTTTTTTTGCCAGTTTAATAATCGCAGATAAATCTTTTACCACAGCAAATTCAATTTGCATATTGCTTTGATCTATAAAATCTATAAAAATAGTAGTGTTGCCCGTTTCTTTGGCATAAATTTTCAGTGTTTGAAGAGGTTTTTTATGATTTTTCACAAATGTCACTTCTATTGTTTTGCTTTCATTTACTTTTACTTTAGAAATCATTTGTGAGAATTCCAGAATTTTATAGGAACCTTTTTGAACGGAAATACTGTTTTCTTGTATATGTTCATTGACAACCACAAAGTTACTTTTTGCCATCAAGGACGCAACTAAAACAAAAATTAATATTAATACCTTCTTCATAACCTCTTCTCCTTAATTTTTACTCAACGTTAACGTACACGTTATCTGATTGGAATTTGTCTCATTAAAAGCTGCTGCTTTGGATAAAATATTATCATTAAATGTCATCAGTGTAGCATCCGTATACGTAGAGCTCACATTAAAAATAACTTGATAATTGGTTTCTACCACTTCATCACATGAAATATCTCCCTCTGCAATTGCAGCATAATAACTGTTTCTGATATTATTTAAACTATCTGATACCTCGACATTTGTTCTTCCAAGTGCAATCAATCGTACTGCTTGTCTGGCTATCGTATCATTATTACTTTTTAATCTCAAAATCGCTGAATAATCAATCGTTATGAATAACAAAGTAACAAACCCTATTAACAATACCATCCAAAGCAATATTTGGTCAACAATGGCAGGTTTGAGATTATTTTTTTGTTTTTTTATTTCCATGTAATAAACCCTGCGCTTTTTTATAATCTATTTCTCTGGCTTCATTTTTATGTACATATTTCCCATCACAGACTTCATACCAATTATTATTGATTTTACTTTTGTAGGGCAAAATATAATTTCTATATACAATCTTTTTAATTCTTCCCTCTAAACTTGGAATTGAACGTAGATGAACTTTTCTGGCAATTCCAATTAAAACTTTGTTTCCAGAGATACATTGCTGTTTCAAATTTAACTTGATAACAGCTTGTTGTGAGACTTCAGGAATTGAGCTGTCTGCATACTCAATAACGGCTGTTCTGGTTTGAGTTCTATCTTTTGGTATATACATCTTATACGGATAAACTCTTTTTTTCTTTTTGGCTTTTATTTTTTTTGCTTTTGTATCCGATATTTTTTCATTTACTTGGGCTCTTTTAGGTGCCACAATGACTTGGTTGGTTTTGACCATCCAAAGCTGTTTTCCTTTATTATAATCATCAATCATCGATAAAATAGTTTTATCCGATATATCCAATACCACTTCATTGGCAAATACTTTTACAAGTTCAAACTTGGGTTTTGTATTTTTTTTACTTTTTGATTTGACTTGTTTCTTAACTTTTCGAAACCCTTTTTCAACCACTTTTCCTTTTTCTAAAAATCCAATCACATTTATCTGTTTGGCTACATATTTTACACTGTAGTTCATATTGTCTTTATCTTTACTTTTTGGGTACACAGAAACAATATTTACAAGATCCCCTTTAAGCAGCGAATAATTCGGGTTTTCAAACAGTTTAAAAGAGGCATTGTAACTGTTGTGATTAAAAGGCAAAATTTTGGATTCAACAGCACCTATTTTATTTGCTATTTTTTCTTTTCTGAACATCTCATTTTTATAAATTGCCTCTTTTGCAAACTTGTTTATTATCTCTTTTTTCAAAAGAGGTTTAACCAACAAATATTTTTTTGCAATAACCGTTTTTACGATATCGCTGCTTTTTATGAGCGTGTTTTTTTTAATATTTTGTTTGGCAATATACACAGTTAATTGGTGTGCATTTTCTTTTTTTGTTTTT
>ENA-ORXI01003690-ORXI01003690.1-sediment-metagenome-genome-assembly--contig:-NODE-3690-length-10139-cov-19.988869_pt1 | contig 10139 bp, 4 predicted proteins | sample MGYA00237861_ERZ511468 | MGnify/ENA primary metagenome ERZ511468 (study PRJEB26299, sample SAMN06266213) | sediment metagenome | isolation source: Hudson Canyon methane seep mesocosm | place...
TTGTTCCGCTGATTCAACAAGGATAGGGGTATAACCTAAGCCAGTAATCATACGTCCTAAAATAGCCAATAAGCGGGCATCATCTTCCACTAACAGTATGCTACCCGTTTCAGGCTGTGTGCTTATCGCTTCAACGGATGAAGGTTTTAACAGCGGTAAAACTGTTTCAAGCATAGGCTCAGAGAGGGTAAACGCTTTGTTTAGCTGTATGACAAACTGACTGCCCTGGCCTACAGTGCTGCTGACATCAATTTCACCACCAAGCAAGTGCATTAAATTACGACTGATGGCTAAGCCTAAGCCGGAACCACCGTATTTGCGACTGGTGGAGCCATCTAATTGTTGAAACGCACCGAATATATGTCCCATTTCAGCGGGCGGAATACCAATTCCACTGTCGATTACTTCGATTTTTAAATCATCATCGATTTGACTAAATAACACTTTTACTGTGCCAGTATCAGTAAACTTAATGGCATTAGTGAGTAAGTTTGACAGTACCTGGGTCAAGCGTTGTCTATCGGTATAAATATGCGTGGGTAAATTGCTGGACAACTCCATTGCAAGTGCTAATCCCTTTACTTCTACTTGTGGTAAAAACACTCGTCGTAAGTAAGCAGTCAGGTCATTTAAGGGAAAGGATTCTTTAACGAGTTCTAATTTTCCCGCTTCGATTTTCGACAAGTCGAGAATATCATTAATCAACGTTAACAGTTGAGTGCCACTTTCATTGATAACGCTAGCTGATTCGGTCTGATCATCGCTAAGGTTTTGTTCGTTATTTTCTGCCAGACTTTTTGATAAAATCAAAATGCTGTTTAAGGGTGTCCGCAACTCGTGTGACATATTCGCTAAAAATTCCGATTTATACTGATTAGCTTGTTGCAGTTGAATGGCTTTAACTTCAGCTTCGGTGATGCTATCTTTTAGTTTCTTGCTTTGTATTTCTAAGGTGTTATTTTTTTGCAGGGCTTCTTCTTGCTGAGCGCGTAACTCTTCCTGGTTGGATTTTAGCTCTTCATTTTGAATTTTCATTTCCTCCGATTGATTACGCAATTCTTCGGATTGAGCCTGCATTTCGACGTTATTACTTTGTAATTCGGCAGTAAGCTGGCTAGATTCTACTAACAACAGAGCATTGTGTTCTGCCGCTTGTAAGTTAGCAAAATGCAAACCCAACTCCAGCCCTACTGCTTTGAGAAATTCATGATGTTTGGGTTGTAATGAAGTCGTAACGGCTAGTTCCACTACGGCTAGCACCTCATTTTTATGCTCAATGGGGACAATCACTAATTCGTGCGGGGCAAATTCTGCTAAGCCTGTACTGATAATGGTTAGACCCGCTGGCACAGGCGACAATACGATGGCCTGATTGCTTTTAGCACACTGCCCTAATAAACCCTCACCTAATTCAAAACAGGTTTCGACTTGATTACTACGCGCTAAACCGTGAGAACTAACGCGCTGATAACGCCCATCATCCCATAAATAAACCGCACCAACGGGTACCGCTAACAAGTCACACAATAAATGCAAAACCCGTTCAGCCGCCTTATTGACTGAGCTTTCTGCTGATACCGCGCTGGTCAACAAGGTAATATTTTCACTCAGCCAATGTTCGTATTCCACTTGCTGAGTAATGGCGTGAAAAGTCTCGGCTGCTTTGGCAATCTCGCCTATTTCATCGGTACGATGTAACTCTGGCACGTCGACTTGTTCATTGTTTGCCAAACGCGACAGTGCATCAGTGATCCGACTTAAAGGACGAGTAATAGTACGTCCCCCCCAGAAAGCCAAACTCATAACCAGTAGAACCAAACCCAGCGTGGTCAACAACAATACCTGCTGGAGGTGATTGTATTCCTGTAATATCTCAGTATGTTCTATTTTAGCGATAATGCCCCAACTGATCTTGTCACCTAATGCAGCAGGAAAAGGAGTGAATGGTTTAAACGTAGCTATAATTTCAATATCACGATAATCAAGTGCACTCATAGTCGCTGATTCACCTGCTAACACACTTTCGGCGGGCTTAGCTTTAATCTGTTTTTTTAGTATGGTGCTTTCTTTGATAAAGCGGGAATCTGTCAGCATCCAGCCATCTTTACCCACCACGATAACCTCGCCTGTTTCGCCCATGCCCGTTTTATCTATCATTAATTCACTCATTTCTGAGATAGGCAGTTGAATGGCGACCACTCCCAAAAAGCGCTGCTTTTCCTTATCAAATACGGGCATAGCAATAAAACTTGCCGCATCCATATTGCTGGGCGGGTATTGTGAATAATCAGCAAAGCTTAGCTGATTGGGAATGGCGTCTTTTAGTAAAGGCACAACTGCGCGAGCTAAGCCTGTCTCTCGCCAAGGCCCTGTGCGTAAATTAGTGGCAAAATCGCTTTCTTTAGCTAGACTGAACACCACATTGCCTTGAGTATCAATCAAGAACATATCGTCCCAGTTATAAGTATTCTGACGGATCATAAAAAACGGCTGAACGATACTGTGTATTTTGTCGTAAGCTTCGACTGATTTCTGTGTTTGCGTGTTCTGGTGATGTCGAGATACTAGATAATTTTGCTGTAACAGCGTTTGGGCATTATCGCCCAAGTGCTGAAATTCCAAGCTAAGTTCATCCAGTACTCTAATGGTGGTGGGTACCGCTGCAAAAAGAGTCATTTGTGCTTGCAACATATTCGTCCAACGACTCAGCGAGTTATGTCTGTCCTCTAAGACGGCTGCTAATTTTTCCTTCGCGGCGGATTCCAGCGCATTCTGTGTTAAATGCGAGGTAACGGAAAAGATAATAACCATCATGAATGAAGTCATAAATAGCATTAACAGCAATAATTTAGCTTGAATCTTCACGCGCTCACCTGTTTTTATCGACTACTTTTACCCATGAATTATATATGGTTTTATGAGGTTTTGATATTACCGTGGTATCTAAAATGACGTAGTTCTCAGTATTGATTAGCTGAAAGTGAGTATTCTTTTTTGAGAATAAATTAACATAATGAACTAACCACTCAACGATCACTATCAAGCCATTGCAGGCGCCAGTATTTTTCTATTATTATCAGCTCAGAGCATTTTCCAATTAAGAAATGAATCTGAAATAAGCATAAAAATTAAGCTGATATTCGTTTTACTTCGTAATATACTGGAGACAAGGCGCGTACAAACAACGCAACAAATACTCACCTGCTCAACGAGCTCTTGTCGTGATTTTGCCTTACTTTTTATGCAGGGGTTGGCATAGCATTACCTCAACATGCATTTCAAAATCAAGAATAAATGTCCACTGTAGCATCAGTGAATTGTCACTAACATAAGGGAGATGGAAACAAATAATCATCCAATCTTACTGGTCTTTTTGTCCGCCTTCAGCCGTATAGAAAAGTTGCGTAGCTTGCTATGCGCCTTTTTCTACACAGCTGAAGACAAACAAAAATCCTGCCTAATAATGGATGATTATTTATTTCCAGCTCCCTAATACATCAGCTAAATATTTACTAATGAATGTCATTGAAGCCTTACAACAAAGAAAATCAGTCCGTGCTTTCCTCGACAAGGATGTTGAAGAAGAAAAAATTACTGCTATTTTATCTGCTGCCAGCCATGCACCCTCAGGTACTAATACACAGCCTTGGCAGGTTGCGGTAGTCACTGGAGACACAAAACAGGCATTACAAACACAGCTTGAAAATAAATTTCGTGAAGATAAAAAGGGTAAATCTGATTATCACTACAGCCCCACAGAATGGGTAGAGCCTTATAAATCACGGCGTATTGCCTGTGGTCTACAGATGTACTCAACATTACAGGTCGAACGTGAGGATAAAGAGCGACAATTAAAGTTATGGGCTGCTAACTACAGAGCATTTGATGCACCTGTAATGCTTTTGTTTTTTATGGATAACTGCCTGCAAACTGGCTCTTTTATGGATTACGGCATGTTTTTACAATCTATTATGATAGCAGCAGTCGATCAAGGATTAGCCACCTGCCCTCAAGCATCCTTTGCAAATTACCCAGAAATCATCAAAACCACATTAAATTATCCACAAGACAGTATTTTAATCTGTGGCATAGCTTTAGGTTACGAAGATAAGCATGCATTGGTCAATTCTTACAGAACACCTCGCGAGGAAGTAAGCACATTTACCAAGTATTTTAGATAAATACCTGACTATCTATTATTCACAGGGACTTTAGGGCTTTTAATGTAAGCATTCGTTCCCCCTCTTTTGAAAGAGGAGTTAGGGAAAATTTTATTAAACAAATCCCCCTCAATCCCCCTTTTTCAAAGGGGGAGGTGAACAGTTGCCTTAGTCCGAATCAAACTCTGTAACACTCTGTAAATGACTTAATTCTTGAGGTAAAACTTTAATGACGTTATCAGTTAAGCTAAGTGTCTTTAATTGAGTCAGATTGGCAAGTGATAAGGGTAATTTAAGCAATTGATTGTCTGATAACATCAGGTGACTTAATCGACTTAAATTGCCTACCGATTCAGGAAGTTCTGCCAGTTGGTTTTGCCATAAGGATAACTCAGTTAATTGACTTAATTTACCAATAAACTCAGGAATTTCTGTCAGTTGGTTACATCCTAGCGACAATTCAGTTAACTGGCTTAAATCAGCAACAAACTCGGGTATCTCAGTCAGCTGGTTCCATCCCAAATGCAACTCGGTTAATTCAGTGAAATTTGCAATAACTTTTGGAATGTCTTTAAATTCATTTCTCCATAAAGATAACACTGATAACTTATTTAACCGCCCTATTGCCTCAGGAAGTTCTGTCAGCTGATTTCTGCCTAATAATAACTCTGTTAATTGTGATAAATGGCCTATTGATTCGGGTAGTTCTTTAAGTTGGCTCCCCGTTAAGTACAACTTACTCAGCTGCTCTAAATTCCCAATAGATTCTGGAAGTTCTGTCAGTTGATTGTTATTAAGGTTTAATAGCGTTAACTGATTTAAATGCCCTATCGCTTGTGGGATTTCGTCCAGTTGACAACCGATTAAACGCAACTCCGTTAGCCCTAACAGCTGATCTATGTCTCGTGGAAACAAGGTATTACTAATCTCATTTTTATCTGCCCAAGTAATTAACTCCGCAAACCAATCAGTATTTTTAAGGTGGAACTCTGCCATTTCAATCTTCCTTCATGCTGTGGGCCTGTGTATTAACACTGCTACCCAATCTTAGTTACGCTCTGTTGATTCAATTTTACACTGCCTTAGTGCATTTGAAACAGCTTGAAAGTTATTGTCTCTACTAATCGTTTCAATTCGGCTTTTGTTCGAAGCTTGGGCAACTGTAGTGTTAATGATGTTACCTGCACCATTTAGGATAAACCAGCCACGGTCAGTATTGACTATTCCTTTGATTCTTTCTAAATTCAGCCGATTTAAAACTTTGTTTAACAAGACATAGTCAAAACAAATGTCTTTGGAAAAGGTGTGCCCAGAACTTTGATAGCCATCAGCTTCATTACTTAAGGGACCAAGAGGATTTTTATCTACAGAAATTTTAGTCAGTTGATGCGCATTTGGATAGACCGCTTTTCTTTGTGAATCTCTCTTTATATCAAGCCAGGAAACATCTAACTGTCCTTGTTGTGTTTCTGAAAGCAAGGCTTTCTGTGGGTAACTATTTGCAGCTGTTTGATGAAATAGTTCGATTGCTTGTTGATCGGCTAAATCCATTTTATTAGCGACCAGTACATCGGATAATGCCATTTGATCAATGAAATTTTCGTGGGTTGTGTATCGATTATCTTTTAACTTTTCCGGATCAACCAAACAAATGCTTGCCCGCACATCCAACACCTGTTGATTGGCCCCAGAGACCAGCATATTCAATACTTTTTGCGGATGCCCTAAACCCGTGGGTTCAATCAAAAGCCGATCAGGTTTAACTTCTTTTAGTAGCCGGTTGAGGCTGATCTGAAACGGCACCCCGACGGCACAGCATAAACAACCACCCGCTATTTCTTTTACAGTAACACCTGCATTAGTATAAATAGCACCATCAATACCTATTTTTCCAAACTCATTAACCAATACAGCCCAGTTTTCATTTTTTGGTTTTTGTTTGATCAAATCCAAAATAGCGGTGGTTTTTCCCACGCCGAGAAAACCCATCACTAAGTTAGTTGGGACATTAGTTATTTTTTGTGTAACCCCCATGCTGTTTCCCAAAGGTTTCTGCATTATTACTATCCTATTTTTACTTTATCCCTTGGTAGATGTCATTAATATCACTTCAAACTCATCTGCAGGTATTGGCTTAGAAAACAAATACCCTTGGCCATAATTACACCCTGCGTCAATCAATAATTGTTGTTGCAGTTCTGTTTCTATTCCTTCTGCAATAACTTTAAGTCCCAAGGTGTGTGCCATCAGTATAATCGCTTCAGATAAAGCCATATCATTAGATCCGGGAACTAAATTACGCGTAAATGATTGGTCTATTTTTAGATAATCGATATCGAATTTATTCAAATAAGACAAAGCAGAATATCCTGTACCAAAATCATCTAAAGACACCTGAATACCTGCATCTCTGTATTGTAATAATTGATCAGAGATATTCTCTGAATTATCCATTAACAATCCTTCGGTAATTTCTATAGCTAAGCCTGCGCCAGATAGTCCAATTTCTTTAAGATAATTGAGCCAGTCGTTACGATCTGTTGCTGCTCTAAATTGAACAGGCGATTTATTAATGCTCACTTGTAAATTCTTATTGTAAGTATCACGCCAAGATTTAACTTGTTTAGCGGCTTGTTTAAAAACCCAATCACCAATTTCAATAATCAATCCTGATTCTTCTGCCAAAGGTATAAAATCTGCAGGACTCACCATACCTCTAGCCGGATGGTTCCAGCGTATTAGAGCCTCTGCTTTAACAATATCTCCAGTGACCAGATCAACAATAGGCTGATAATAAAGCTCAAACTGTTCAGTCGCTAAAGCACTTCGCATATCATTCATTAAGAGCATGCGAAACTGCGCCTGATCTTGCATGGATTTAGTAAAATAACTGTATCTATTACGCCCTTGTTCTTTTGACAGGTACATTGCCTGATCAGCATGTTTAATTAATCCCGTGGAATTATCGGCATCATTTGGATACATTGCAATACCTAAACTTGCAGAAACATAAACATGATTATCAGCCAGATCAAAAGATTGACTTAGAGTACAGATAATTTCCTGAGCAACTCTATCTATAATATAAGTATCATCCAGTTCGGCTAAAATAATAATAAACTCATCACCACCCACTCTTGCAACCGTGTCAGCCTCTCTGACACAAAAAGTGATTCTTTTAGCTGCTTCACATAACAACTCATCACCCTTATCGTGACCCAGCGTATCATTAACCTCTTTAAAATGATCCAAATCAAGAAAGATAACAGCCAATGGCTTTTCTGATCTTAAAGCAACTTTAATATCCACATCCAAACGATCCAGAAACATACTGCGATTTGGCAGTTGAGTTAATGAATCATAATTAGCTTGCTCCCAGATACGTTCCATCGCTTTTTTGGTTTCCGTAATATCTCTGGTTACTGCTAAAACTGACACAGCCTTAGTCTTCTCATCAATCAAAGGTACTGCATTAGCATCAACCCATAAGATTTTCCCACTCAGGCCTTTGATTTGATATTCCAAGGTACATTTTTTACCTTTTAACACACGCGCAGTCATTTCATTAAATGCCTGCCTATACTCCTCGACCACTAGACCGTCTACCTTTTTACCAATCACTGTTGATGCATCCTTAACATCAATCATTCTCAATCCTGCTGGATTCATTTGCACCAAACACCCTTCAGCATCCAATATTTTTACGCATTCTGGTTCAGTGTCTAATATCAGCTGTAACTTAGTTTGACTGGCTTTAAGTTTTTCTTTTGATTGGCGTAGACTATAAATCCAATAACCAACCAGTAAAAACAAACACGCAATAAGCAAAGCATACTTAATAATTGTTTCGGCTTTTACCCCTTGAGTTATTTTTATAGTACGCCAGTGATCAAAAATTTCGTCGCGTTCATGTTGGCTTATCGTTTCCAGTGTTTTATTAATAATGGATGTTAATACAGGGTTATTTTTATGGGCTGCAAACCTAAACTGACTCTGATAGGGAGTAGAGCCTGAGAAAATTAGATTAACAAACCCCTTCTTTTTCATTACATAGCTTGCTGACGTAACATCTCCCACATAAGCATCAGCCTTCCCCGTGGAAACCATAGTCAGTGCTTCGGCAATATTAGCGGTAGATATAATTGATATATCTGGATAATTTTTAGCTAAAAGCTCCTGTGTATAATGCCCTTTTTGGATGGCCACACGCTGGCCTCTTAATTGCTCTAATGAGCCAATATATCCCTTTGATTGTTCACTAATAATAACAGCCGAACTGTTGAGATAAGGTTCACTAAAATTTAAAAAGGCTTCCCGCTCAGGCGTTTTAACCAAACAGGAAAGCAAATCCAGCTCACCTTTTTTCGCAGCATCCAACACTTCATGCCAAGTATTTTTATCTTTAATTAATGTAAACTTTATCCCTAAGCGTTGTTCAATTAATTTGATATAGTCAGCTGCAATACCTTCATAGCGATCATCTTTGGTAATACTTTCATAAGGTGCAAAGTGTTTATCAATGCCTAAGCGAATAACAGGGTGCTGCTGCAACCATTGACGCTCTTGTGCATTTAAATTTACTTCAGTGTTTTTATGGTGAACAAAATGAGATAACTCGGTCTCTGTTAACTTCCTTGATAAATTTAAGCGACTATATATGTTATTAACATGACGCAATCGCTCAACTTTAATCTGCCCTAAAGGAACCGTATCAGGCAAAACCAACTTACGCGTTTCTTTTGCTTCGCTTCTTAAACGATCAACACTCGATTTGCTGTTATATTTCTGGCTTATCAGTTGAACCAGTTGTTCACTGTGTTCAAAAGCATACTTCCAGCCTTTTAAAGAAGCGCTTAAAAAACGTTCGGCACGCCCAGGATGTTGTTCCAGTTCTTGATCGCTGGTAAACAATAGATCGCCATAGAAATCAACACCATAATTTTGTGGATGAATGATATTAATCTCAATACCTTCCTGCTTAATGGCATAAGGTTGATCTGTTATATAACCAGACATCACATCAACTTTATCCTGAATTAAGTCTTGAATCCTAAAATTATGCGTAACTGAACTATATTGATTTATATTGATATCTGCATTAGCCAACATAGCTCTTAGAGGCGCATCATCAGTCGCAGACCTTTGCATAACCTGTTTCCCTAGCATTTCATAGGGACTAACAATGCCAGAAGATCGTTTGCTGATAAAAACCAGTGGATTATGCTGAAAAATAGCAGCTAAGGCTTTGACGGGGTCACCTTTAGCATAATTAAAAAGAATACCTACATCGCCTACACCGTAATCAGCATCCCCTGAAACAATTTGTTTTACAACGGGCTTATCCGAATTAAAGGCATGAATATGCACATCAAGCCCTTCATCCGCATAATAACCTTGTTCTTTAGCTGCATAGTACCCGGCAAATTGGAATTGATGAATCCATTTAAGCTGCAAGTTGACTGTTTCCAGTTTTTTCGACTTATCTACATGATCAGCTTGTACCGTTGCAATACAAAAAATCAAAAAAACACTTAACAAAAAAGTATTTATTAAAGAATTCTGTTTAAAAATGATGAGTAAAAAATGCATGGTTTTCAATTTTAAGCTATCCGCTATGTCCGTGGGGATTTTTACTTTTAATATTTATACTAACTAGAGCTATCATTTATACCACTGTTCTTCTTCCCGCAATCAAGTATCTTAGGCAACCAGCAACAAATAACCCACCCACCTTGCTGGCCTTTTTGTCCCTGCTCAATCTGGGTAGATTATTTATTGCCAGTTACCTTAGGAACGAGGATTTAATAATACCCGAAAGGCTGGCGCAGGATTTTGGCTTTACAGGCTGCTAATGTATTCTAATTTGCCAGCATCTAAAAAACCATTCTATAAACAATTCAATTTTATCTAGTAAATATGCACGATATTTTGTTAAATTAGGCGGCCTATATTAGAAATCATAAAATTTGTAAGGTCATC
>ENA-ORXI01003694-ORXI01003694.1-sediment-metagenome-genome-assembly--contig:-NODE-3694-length-10134-cov-2.754002_pt1 | contig 10134 bp, 10 predicted proteins | sample MGYA00237861_ERZ511468 | MGnify/ENA primary metagenome ERZ511468 (study PRJEB26299, sample SAMN06266213) | sediment metagenome | isolation source: Hudson Canyon methane seep mesocosm | place...
TTCTGGTTTTGTTTTAGAAAAAGATAATTCGAATGTTCACCATTTAAAAAATAACGTAAATTATTGGTCTGCTCAGGCGTGGAGAAAAATTGGATTAAGTTGTTAATAACCGATTCCGCACGTAATAAAATGCTTTGGGCTCTGGTGGCTGTGTTACAAATTATTTTAAATGATTGTATGGAAAAAGGTGTTTCGCTGTTATTAAATAGGTTGACTAGGCAATTAAAAAAACCATCAATACCATGATGCTGATGAGTGGTCACTTCCCCCCAGCGAGAGACTGAAATTTGATCAATTTTTTGTATAAAACATTCTTTATTTTTACCATAGCTTAGCGGATCAGAGCGTTCACTTAAAACCAACATACCATCTTCTCTATCACTGTGTAGTACTTGCCCCATGTTAATAAACAACAAGGAAACCATAATTGGCAGTCCCAGTAGTATGGCGCCAAGAAAAGTCATTGTGCTCCACTCGAGCATAAAAGAGACTAATGCTTGGACTTCAACGCTTTGTAGGATCGGTAAAGATGCAAAACTTTCTGCGACCAAAGCTAAAACGAGAACATGCCCCCCCAATCCAACAAAAATGAGCGTCGAACAAATTAGAAGAAATTGAGAAATAACAGGGACATTACCCATATTGGGATCCATCATGTTTGCCATGCTTAGACCCATAGACGCTGACATGGCTTGCCCACCAACTATTAGAGCTGCATTAATAATTTGCAGCATTAACCCCATCAACGCTCCGATAAAGACCTGAACAAAAATTTCTTGTAGCCCCAGTGAAGAGATTGGGTTGAGAATTGGCCAATCATGCACTGGATAGATCATCAGGGTGAGAGTAGTGGCCAAAAGGACCCTGATACGCACTGTGACTGCTCGTATCGAGAAAAACGGTGCCGTTAAAAGAAACGCGGAAATTCGAATCATAGGCCATAGAAACTTGTAAAAAAATTCAACAATGTCTGCGACCAAAAAATCCATCAGATAAACAATGTTGGTATGCGTTCAAAAATTTGTTGGAAAAAATTGACCATTACCGATAGCTGCCAGTTACCAAAAATAATGAGAGCTATGACCATTACTGCAAGCTTTGGAATGAAACTCAGCGTCATTTCCTGAATTGAGGTGGCTGCTTGAAATATACCAACAATTAATCCAACCCCCAGCGCCACACCCAACAGAGGTGCTGCAACCATTACGGCTACCCAAAGGGATTCTTTTCCTAAATCGATCACTTGAGCAATGTCCATTATATTCTCCTAAAAAACAGCAAAACTTGATGTAAGAGAGCCCATAATCAGGGTCCAACCGTCGACCAAAACAAACAGCATGAGCTTAAAAGGCATAGATATCATCATAGGAGACAACATCATCATACCCATAGACATGAGAACACTTGCGACCACTAGATCAATTACGACGAATGGAATATAGATTAAAAAACCTATAGCGAAAGCACTTTTCAGCTCTGATGTTATGAACGCTGGTACTAAAGTGATAAATGGCACATCCTCAGGCCGTTCAATATTGTCCTGATTAGCTATTTCAGCAAACATCGCGATGTCGGTCTCGCGTGTTTGATTTAACATGAATGTTCTAAATGGCGTCTCAGCGTTTAAAACAGCAGCCTCTAGACTAATTTCCTCGTTAAGATATGGTGATATGGCCTCCTCATAGGCAGTACTAAATGTAGGAGTCATAATAAACAAAGTCAGAAACAAAGAGATTCCTACAAGCACCTGATTCGGTGGTGTCTGAGCTGTCCCTAGAGCCTGTCTCAGTAAAGACATAACGATAATAATACGAACAAAAGATGTCATCATCATCAGAAGGGACGGCAGTAGTGTTAAAACCGTCATTAAGGCCAGCAGCTGCAATGAAAGACTGTACTTGGTTTCACCTTGCCCATCATCGATTATATTGACGATTGGCAGTCCACTCTGAGCAATAGCAGGCATGGTGAAACTCAACAAAAAGACTACAATCCAAGGACGGTACGGTACCTGGGGTAAAAGGAGTCTATCGCTTACTAGCCGTGTTCTGGGCATTTATTCCTTTCCTCTGTCCAGTATGTCTAAAAACACACTGCTAAATTTTTTAGTTCCACTGGTTGGAGTAGCTTGCTCTTGAATGTTTGGCATACTCCCAGAGGGCACAGAATTGGATCGTTCTAGAAGAGGCCAATTGCCTAACCTGGTTATATTTTGAGGAGAGACACCAATCAATATCTGTTCTGTTTTGGTCGCAACTAATAGCAGCTTCTGTCGCCCGCCTAAGTTCTGTACGGCCAAAATATTAATATCTTTGACACCCGCACCAACGGACTGGTGGCCCATCTTTTTTAGTGTCAGCAAAGTGACTAACAGCAGCCCAATAACGGCAATAAAAGAACCGAGCATAGACAACCAGTCGGTTGGTGAAATAAGTGACATACTTTACATCTCTATTTATAGGTTCTTTAATCGGTCAGCCGTTGGAACAACACTTGTCAGCTTTATCCCATAAAGGTCGCCAACTACCACTATCTCACCCTTTGCTACTAACGTATTGTTTACTAACAAATCCAGCGGCTCCCCTGCGGCTCTGTCCAGTTGAACAACACTGCCCTGTGCAAGCTCAACTAAATCTCTTATCTTCAAGGAAGCGCGTCCAACCTCAACTGATATGGTTACTGGTATATTCTGTAGTACTTGAGGGTCGAGCTTATCTTTTAAGCCAGCTCCGCTAGAGCTATCGACGTTTTGCTCTTCAATCTCTCGGTCTGTTGTATTGTTTTCTGGGGTTTCCATATTTTTATCTCTGTTAATCTGCCTAAGGCACTGTGTGGCGGTTTTTACTTGGTTGCTTTAAATGGTTTTACAATCTGAATAGCCATTTGCGATAACTGGCTCCCTATATTGCCTTCAAATATAGGTATCTCATTAACCGTTGCTTTTGCCAAATCAGGCTTAGAAAATATCACTACTTCTTCTTCGTGTAGCATTTCAAATTCTTTCAATGTCAGATTGATCGTACCAATTTCAATTCTCATTTCTACTTGGGCACTGGTAACAGCAGACTCCAAATCTTTTTGCCATGTGCTTTCGGGAGACTCTTGCTTGCTAGAACCTTGGGCCCAATGAATAAGGTCATCCCTAACAACTCTCAACATGCTATAAGGGTAAATAATCTCAACCCATCCCATCTTAGTTTTGCCAAAAAATACTTGAAATTTGTTCACAAAAACGGAGCTCAGTGACGAGGTTATCTTGGCTGCTTCCACTTGTGTTTCAAACCCAAGCACCGCTGGGCTAATACTTATAACTGGTTTCCAGGCAGAACGAATAGACCCTAAAACTGAGTTGAGCAAAAGGCTATTAATTGCCCTTTCAGTCGGTGTCAATTTACCACTATCATTGCTTTTGGCAGTCTGAACACCGGGGCCACCAAAATAATTATCCAATGCTGACAAGAGCATAGCGTTCTCAAAAATGACCAGACCCCTACCTCTCAGTGGCCCGATTGCGACTATATTGGTTGCGGTGATTTCGTCTGCCTGCTTACAATAATCGCCAAAACTGACAATTTCAGCAGTCTCTGGGACGATCTTTACTTTATCTTTAAATTCGCCCTCCAGATCACTAGCGAGTGCTCTGCTAATACTCACGTTAATACGATCAAGAGCCCCTAAATTGAAAGTGAGAGACGCTGTTTCACTAGCAATATCATATTTTTGGGCCTTGCTTCCTAAATTAGGAGCCACCTTTGAATCAGCAGAGAGTGCATCTAATTCTTCTGAAGAAAGAAGGTTGTCTTTGTCAGACATAATAAATCCCATCCTGCCCTTCGAAAGACATCTCGTTTAAGGAATTCGCCATTACTGTATTAAAAACTCCGTAAAATACACAGCTTCGACCCCACCAGAGCCCTCTATCTCAGTTAACACCTCATTGATCGTGTTTTTGAGCCTTAAAGCTAGACTTTCACGAAATTCAGGCTGGAGCATCATTTCTTCTGTCTGCTCCGACAGAACCTGAAGAAATGCGCTTCTAATAGGGTAGTCATGTAATTTAACTCGTTCTATTATTTGCTCCTCTTCGTCATAAGCCGTCATTACCGCAACTTTAAGCTGGATCATCTGTCGAGAATTAGAGATATTAGAGATTAGATTAGGTGTGATCTCATGATAAGAGGCTTGGGTCCCCGCACGAGCGTTAGAAGCCTCTTGCTGCAAATCTGCCCTCTCCTTCGAGTCCATAGCGGCAATTGCACTTTCAGCGTCTAGACTCTGATCAAAGAAACCAAGTCCATAAAGTATACCTGCAACAACTAAACCAATAGTAATTATCCCGACAGCTAATAAAATCACGATTTTCGATTTTGACCTTTTAGATGTTATGTCCCCATCTTCTGTGTTTTCTTGTGTCGCCATTTTTAACTCAGCCTTTGTCTTCGTTGTTTATAATCAGCATCTAGTTAAACCTGTATATCTAGGCCCTCGATATTGTTGACCTTTTGGTTTACGGTATTTTGGTCAGCTTTTGAATCAGTTTCGTGTCCTGAACTATTGCTATCTCCATCAGAATCTGTCGGATTTTCGTCAGATCTACCTTGATTTTGATGTCCTACTCCTACATAAGCAGATTCCGTGCCATGTTGTTCTAATTCAGCTTTCAAACGAGGCAACCCCTCTTGAATAAGATCTCTTGTGAGCGCTCGTGAAGCATTAAAATGTGCTTCTAGCTCGCCGTTTTTCATTTCTAACTGCACCTCTATGCGCCCCAATGATCTGGGATGTAGCTCTATTTCAACATGCCACGACCCCTGTTTAATTTGAGCTGCTAGCCTTCGACTCAACGCATCGGTTAACCTTTGTGATAGCTCCAAATATTGATCTTGCCTCCGTAAATTATCTTGTCCAGAGGAGTTCAGAATCTGTTCTGTAGTTCCTTTTTCAGACAAACTTACACGACCGTTAGTCCCGAGCGCTGTAGCCTCACTACTCCGCTCTTTTGTAAAGTTATTCTCTTCAATTACTGAAGAGCGCTTGTATGGCAAGCTTGCTTTTTCCACAGTGTTTGCGAAAGCGGCTAAATCTATCGGTGCTAACTTTATAACTCTTGTGTTTTTAGTTTCTGCGCTTGTCATGTTTTTGGCTACACTAATAGGCATCGCCACTCGAATAACTTCAGGGACAGGCCTATTCGCGTTCGCCTCCGGAGCAATCTGCTTATCAACACTCCGCAGTCCCACCGGTACTTTATGGGAAGTATCGATTCCTTTATCAGACTGAGTTCTCATTTCTGGTTTGATTTCTGGTGGCTTAACTTCTGTCGTTTCAGGTTTGAGAGTTGAGACGCTCACCGGCATGGCTCTATCAAGCGCTTGGGCTTTCACCGTTGCCGAATTAATATTCCCTTTATTCTGAGCATCTAAACCAAAAGGTACTTCTTTAACTGCTCTAGATACTGCAGTTTCTTGAGACGATGCACTCCTTTCTGGGGAGGCAACTTCTACTGCCTTTGAGGGGGCTTTTGTCTCAGCAGTCTCAACTGGGTTTTTCACCGCTACCGAAACAGGCTCTGATTTAACCACCCGGGATGATGCACTTTCTTGAGACGATACGGTCCTTTCTGGGGAGGCAACTTCTACTGCCTTTGAGGGAGTTTTTGTCTCAGCAGTCTCAACTGGGTTTTTCACCGCTACCGAAACAGGCTCTGATTTAACCACCCGGGATGATGGACTTTCTTGAGACGATACGGTCCTTTCTGGGGAGGCAACTTCTACTGGCTTTGAGGGGGCTTTTGTCTCAGTAGTCTCAACTGGGTTTTTCACCGCTACCGAAACAGGCTCTGATCTAACCACCCGGGATGATAGACTTTCTTGAGGTGGTGCGTTTTTTTGAGAAGAGGTACCTTCTATTTCTTTAGAGAGGGGGGTTATCTCAGTAGACTCAACCGTGTTTTTTGCAGTTACCGGCGAAGACTGTGGTTTTACTGATGGCAGGTCTGTATATGCAATAGCTCGGTTCAACTTGGCTGGTAATGCATTCTCTCCTAGTGATGCTGAGGGCATTTGGCTGCTTGAATTGACTAGAGCGGCTCCATGCATCCTTAGACTGGAAGCTGTGGTCAGTTTCTCTACTAGTTCCTCAGGGATATTGGCCGGAAAGTCATTTTGCTTGCTGGTAAGAATATCTCCAGCCGATCTTCTATTGCCCTGAGTTAAAGGCATTTTCTCCGGATTATCGTCAGGGGATACTTTTTGCGCTAGGGTGTCCAAACGCGTTAGAACTCCATCCTCTCTTTTCACCCCTAGCTGGTTTGAAACACCTAGTTTTGTTTTATCAGTGACAGGGGATTCAACCTCTAAATAAGAATGGTCATTAATCAAAGAGGACTTGTTCTGGCTGATATTTGACAGAGATCCACTAAGTAGATCTGAGCTTGGAGCTGTGTTGGGAGACCCAGAGTTAGATAAGTCGTCAAGTATTGTATCTGCATCCTCCACCACTTCGGCCTTGTTTACTGCTGGCTTAGCCATTAGTATTTCGACCAATTCTGCGTCCAGGCCTTGGATTCTGGCATAATCCATAATGACCTCTTCTGATGGCTCAACGCCACCGAGAAAAAGTTCGGCTCCTCCGCTCAATGTGCGCTTTTCAAGGTCTGTACGATAATCAAAAGCTGGCATTTCTTTGCCACTTTGCTCGGCGTCATTGCCACTTTTTGCCATTTCTTGATCAGCTATGTTTGCCTCTAAGATTGCTCCAAAGGGGCTCTTTTCGCTGTTTGAATTGTCTTTCATCCCCGCGTTCACGCCAGTTTCGGGAGATTTCCCAGACCCAGACAACAAGCTATTGAGCTCAAACATATACCAGTAACTCCATATAATTAATTGTGGTTATATGGATCCAAGCAATTGATGTGCCAAATACTTATTTGTTACTGTCGATGAGGGTTACTATTTATATTAAATTGAATCATATTTTGTGTATCAGTGGCTTTGACCTCTGCTAGCTGATTCCTTTTATTCTGTTTATCCGCTTCTCTTTGTACCAATTTTTGGTGTTTCAAGCGCGCTTGCTCGGCTGTTAAAAGGTCCTTTTTTGCCTCGTTACAACCACGCTCAGCTAGTGTAATTTCATCATTCGCCCGATGATAAATTTCTTGTAGTTGTGTTATAAACTCCCTGTAATTCGTGGCCTCAGCCGTACTGTGATTTTCACTCTGAATCGACTTTAGTCTTTCTCCATACTCGATTAATAGTTGTTTAATCTTTTGACGCCGATCCAAAGCTTGTTGCTTTCGCTGCTCTGCTTGTTGCATTGCATTATGTGCGATACCAGACTTTCTTTGGGCCGTTACTAGGAGCGTATTCCAGATCGATTTAGTTTGACCAGTCATGGCGCATCTGCCAACAAGGTGTCGAGCATTTGCCAACTTTTATTCATACTAATTGTTTCTTGACTCCCTTGTTGTAGCAACTCTTCCATTCTATCTCTTAGTTTAATTGCTTCATCTAGATCAGGATTAGATCCATGCTCATATGCACCTACTTGAATCAAATCTTGATTTTGTTGATAGAGCGACCAGAGTCTGCGCAGCCTGTTTGCTTGGCTTAGCTGTTCTGGAGGGATCAAGCTGTTCATCACTCTTGAGATTGAGCCCATCAGATCTATAGCAGGATAATGCGCAGCATCTGCAAGATCTCTAGAAAGCATCACCTGCCCGTCCAAGGATGCCCGTGCGATATCGACTACCGGATCTGACCGGTCATCACCCTCTGCAAGCACGGTATAAATGGCAGTAACAGAACCAAAGCCTCCACGTCCCACTCCCGCTCTTTCAATCAGCTTTGGTAATAGAGCAAAAACTGAGGGTGGATATCCTTTTACTGTTGGTGGCTCTCCGATTGCAAGGCCTATCTCTCTCTGTGCGTGGGCAACCCGAGTTAAGCTGTCACATAGCATCAATACATTTTTACCCTTATCACGAAAGTACTCAGCTACGAGATGTGTTAAATATGTGGCCTTTAAACGCATGACCGGCGACACATTAGCTGGGGCAGCTATGACTACTGCCTTAGCTAAACCAGTTTCACCTAAAATTTGCCCTATAAACTCGCGAACTTCACGACCCCGCTCTCCAATCAATCCAATCACCACAACGTCCGCTTCTGAGTTGCACGTTAGCATCCCAAGAAGCACACTTTTCCCTACGCCAGACCCTGCCATTAGTCCAATACGTTGTCCTTGACCTAGTGTTAGACAGGTATCAATCGCTTTAATGCCCGTATCAAGTACCCGCTCAATCGGCCCTCTGTCCATAGGCTTGATAGGGAGTCCCTCTAAGCCAAGCTGATCTGTGAAATGAAGGGGTCCTTTCCCATCCACGGGATTCCCAAGGCCGTCGAGCACTCTCCCTAGCATACTGTCACCTAGTGGAGCTCTAAAATGGATAGATCGCACCCAAACGCGGGATCCTGGCCCAATTCCTCCTGGGTCTGAAAACGCCATCAAATAAATTAAGTCATCTTGAAACCCTACCACCTCAGCATCAATGGCCCGCCCAGAATCTAGATGCTCGACTTGACAGTGCGCTCCCACTGGTGCCGAAATCCCCTTCGCCTCGAGGGTCAAACCAACTACTCTAACAAGTTTCCCACTGTGTACCGATGTCGGCGCCCGTAAATTAGCGACATGATGGTCAACCTGCTGGGAAAAGGCATGCATCAACCTAGGTTGCCTCATTTTGGTCAATGGTTTCTGTATTTAAGGGTTCTTGCCTATCATTATCTGTACCTTGCGAAGGTACCGCCTCTTCATTGGGCTCAGCTTCTGCTGCCTCATCAAAGGCATCCTGTGAAGCAACCTCAATATTGGGCTGCTGGAACAGACCATCAGCTAACATGCTCAAGCGATTCTCCAGAAAGTCTTCAATATTTGTTTCTCCAATACTCAGCTCTACACTGCCCCGTGATGTTTTTTGATCAGATTTAAAATCTATTCCAGGAAACTTTTCCAAGAAAGTATCAGTTAACATCTGACGATCAAGAGTATTCATCTTTATCGTAATAGGCTGCTCATCTTGTTGCTGAAGGTCTTTTATCGTCTCCATGACAAGGCGTTCAATGACTACAGGTGACAGTGACAGCTCACCTCTTACCATTTCCTCGGCAAGATGCAAAGATAGCTTTTTAAGGGGATCATAAAACCCGCTGGGATCTTCTTGTGCTGTTCTAATTTTGTCTATTAAAAATACAAACTGTTCTTGAAGTGCTGATAATTTTTCTTCCGCTTGTTTGAAGCCGATTTCAAACCCATGCTCAAATGAATCGCGTTTTGCTTGGTCGAGCGCTACCTGAGTGTCAAACGATTCCTCTATTTCTGCGTCACAATCATCATTTTGAGTTGGTTCGTTTGACCAGGCCCCTGAGTCCTCACTCGTTTGAGCTTGTGTTTCATTTGCGCTAGGCCAGACCTGAAATGCATCAAATTGCGAGGTACTTCTGAGCAAATCCCAAGGGGCCGGAGAAAATTTAGCAGCCACAGGGGCTCTTGCTAACAATGGATTCTCAACCCAGCTATGATTAGACTTATCATCAGACAAAGTCCTCACCTCCGCTAGACATCATAATTTCACCATCGTCAGACAATTTCCTAGCTATGCGAAGAATTGTTTGTTGAGTGTTTTCTACATCGGAAACCCGTGCAGGGCCCTTAGCCTCCATATCATCGATAAATATTAGACGCGCTCGTTCTGACATATTTTCCAAAAACCGATCTTTTATGGTCTGGTCTGCACCCCTTAGCGCCACCATTAAGTCCTCTTGTTCTATGCTGCGTAGTAATGTCTGTACACTTCGATCGTCCATGTCCACAAAATTGTCAAATGTAACCATTTTCTCTTGAATCTGATTGGCAAGGTCATTATTGTCAATTGACAAAGCTTTCATGACTTGCGAAGAGAGATCAGATTTGGAGAAATTCATTATCCCCGCAGCCGCCTCAATCCCACCAATCGTTGAAGATTTTGCCGAAGAAAATGTAGGAACCTTCGATATTGTCACCTGCTTAGAAATGTTAGAACACGTTCCTGATCCAGAATCGATAGTACGCGCTTGTGCAAAACTGGTTAAACCCGGT
>ENA-ORXI01003696-ORXI01003696.1-sediment-metagenome-genome-assembly--contig:-NODE-3696-length-10129-cov-8.000199_pt1 | contig 10129 bp, 9 predicted proteins | sample MGYA00237861_ERZ511468 | MGnify/ENA primary metagenome ERZ511468 (study PRJEB26299, sample SAMN06266213) | sediment metagenome | isolation source: Hudson Canyon methane seep mesocosm | place: USA:Hudson...
TAATATCACTCACCCAAACCTGATTAGGTGCAGGTGGATTGAATTGACGAGATAATAAGTTATCAGCCACCTTGGATAGTTTACCGCCAGTGATATATCGTCGTTTATAGCCAATTTGGGCTTTTAACTTATTCTGACACATAATCTTTGCTACACGGTTAACACTGCACAGCTCACCAGCTTCACGTAAGTCTTGATGGATCCAAGGGCTGCCATAAGTGGCACCACTGGCAATATAAAACTCTTTGATGAACTTAAGTAATCGATTGACTACAATGGCTCTGTCGTTTAGTAGTGATCTGGTCAAGTTAATTCGCACACTTTTCTGTTACACATCAAAACGCGACAAAACGAGTACCTTATATGAAGTACCTCACCAAACCTTAAGACCCCAAGTTCCACCTCAAAACACACCATCCCAAGAACATCAGAATTTCACGATTTCAACCATCCACAGGACAACTCCGTCTGTAGCAAATTCCGTCTATACATCCCATAAGTCCCAACAAGAGAGAGCCTCAGCGTCGATTTAAGATCGTTAAGTCACCGATAGGCAGATGAGGAGCTATTCGCTGCTTAAGCGCGTTACAGACCAGCCTGTGAACTCTGAATGGTAAGCCATGCTATCTCTTTGATGAGAAATCCAGACGTCTAGTGATTGATTGCGAGATAAATTAATCAGTAAGGGCAATGAATGCTCTTAGATATTGAAGATGTATTACGTAGGAAGTTACGTGGTACTGAAAAAAAGAGCCTATTCACGTAGCATAACTCATTGAATGGGCTCTGATTTTATAATATTCTACAAGTATTTGGTGCCGACGGGCGGAGTCGAACCGCCACGGACTACGTCCACCACCCCCTCAAGATGGCGTGTCTACCAATTTCACCACGTCGGCTGTATCTGTATTTCTTTTATGGCAAATCAGGTAGATCTGCTGGTGTTTCTTTAACTGTTTCAGTAGTTGTTGTAATCACTGTTTCAGTAATACTATTTGTACGATCAGCTTTACCTGAGAAGTAAGCTAACGTTAAGCTTGTAATAAAAAAGATAGTTGCGAGGATTGCACTACTTTTTGATAAAAATGATGTTGAGCCTTGACTACCAAATACACTTGATGAAGCGCCACCGCCACCACCTAGTGCAGCTGCGCCAGCATCAGCACCTTTTCCGTGTTGGATAAGGATTAAACCAACCAACAAAACTGACACAACAATATGTACTACGAGAATTAATGAATCCATTTTTAAACCTAAATGCTAGAACTTGCTGACTGACAAATTTTTACGAACTCACCTGCATCTAAAGATGCACCACCAACAAGTCCACCATCAATGTCAGGCATTGAAAATAACGGTGCGGCATTATCTCCTTTAACACTACCACCGTAAAGTATTTGTATCTTTTCTGCTGTTTCCTGATCATGCTTTCTAAGCCGCTCACGCATGAAGGAATGCACTTCTTGAGCCCATTCTGGAGTTGCTGACTTACCCGTTCCAATAGCCCAAACAGGTTCGTATGCAAGCACTGATTGCGACAATGCTTTGGCACCATTTTGAGCAATAACAATATCGAGCAATCTTGCTATAACTTCTTCAGTTTTACCCTGTGCATGTTCTTCTGGACTTTCACCAATACAAATAATCGGTGTAATGCCCTCTTGTATTGCTATGCTGTATTTTTCGGCAATAATATAATCAAGCACTAGCTGGTCTAAACCAATCTCAGCATATAGGCAGCGACGTTCAGAATGTCCTATCAGAACATACTTACAGCCAAAGTCATTCAGCATGGGGGCAGATATTTCCCCTGTATAAGCCCCATGTTTAAATTGTGATAGGTTTTGGGTTCCCCAACTAAGTGAACTACCTGTTAAGGCTGCTTGAACTTGCTGCAAATAGACAGATGGAGGGAATAAAGCAACTTCTGCTGATGAAAAACTTTCAGCCTGCGTCAAAATACCATCAAGTAATACTTTATTACTCGAGCTAGAGCCATTCATTTTCCAGTTTCCAGCAACTAGCGGTTTACGCACAGACATCTACTCAACATATTAAAACGATGGCTCAGACTACCTTTTACCTAGCTATAAAGCAATTGTTAATTCAAACAAAAACATTACTTAACTTAGTTTGGCAAGAATTCTGCATATCTTCTCTCGCTTACTATTTACTCTTGGAAATAATTATGGAAATTCAAACTATAAACTTTGGTACACAAATAATTGAAGGTAGCGATATTATTCAATTTCCTCATGGATTACTTGGTCTTGAGGATCACACGGAATTTAAACTATTTCATGAAGAAAGTGATAACCCAACTATTCACTGGCTACAATCAGTTACAGATGCAGATATTTCAATGTCTATAGTATCTCCTACTGCTTTTGGAATCGAGTATGAAATCACTTTAACCGATGATGATGAAGCGTTATTAAAATTTGATGATATCAGTGATATTCAAGTTGTCTTAGTTGTCTATAAGCAAGGTGAACACGAAAATGATAATGACTTTAAAGCTATAGTTCGAGCTCCACTTATCATTAATACAAAAGAAAACATTGGCCTACAAAAACATTTAGAACAAGTTGCAATAAAAGAAGCAGCTTAAGTATTTAAAATGTCTTCAATAACACTGGCTAGCTCACTAGCCAGTTGATTAGTTTGCACGGCATCTCGACCTTCAACCATTACTCGTATAACGGGTTCGGTACCTGATGGTCGCAATAAAACTCGGCCTTCGCTACCTAATTGTTTTTCTACACTTTCAACAGCCGCTATAACGTCTTCATGACCTGATAAATCAACCATTTTATCGACACGAACATTGATTAGTTTCTGTGGGTATTTTGTTACTGCAGAACGTAACTCATGCAGGCTGCTACCTGTTGATTGCATTTCATCCAGAACTTGAAGTGCCGCTACAATACCATCACCCGTGGTAGTTTTATCAAGACAAATGATGTGCCCAGATCCTTCTCCACCCACTATACCGCCCGTCTCTTTCAACATTTCCATAACATAGCGATCACCGACTTTAGCGCGGTGTAATTTCATGTCATATTTTTCTAAGGCATGCTCTAAACCCAAGTTAGACATTAATGTGCCAACAATATCTGTCTGACCGTGACCTGCTCGCTGTTGTGCTCTGGCAATGATAAATAATAGCTCATCACCATCAACAAGTTCTCCTTGCTGATCAACCATAATTAAACGATCGCCATCACCATCTAAAGCAACACCTAAATCAGCTTTATTTTTGAGAACAGCTGCTTGCAATAAGCGTGGTTCTGTAGATCCACAGTTTTGGTTGATATTAAGCCCATCAGGCTCAGCTCCCATTGCAATAACTTCGGCACCTAGTTCTCTCAATACATCTGGAGCAATATGATAAGTTGCGCCATGAGCACAGTCGACAACAATTTTCAGTTTTGAGAAGTCTAATTTTGACGATACAGTACTTTTACAAAATTCAATATAACGACCTGCAGCATCATCAACTCGATGTGCTTTACCTAATAAAGCAGAATCAACGGTCACAAGCGGTTGATCCATCATGGCTTCGATTTCATGTTCTATTGCTTCAGGAAGCTTTGTACCCTGCCCTGAGAAGAACTTAATTCCATTATCATGGTATGGGTTATGTGAGGCACTAATAACAATACCCGCTTGTGCATGGAATGTGCGAGTAAGATAAGCTATCGCTGGCGTTGGCATAGGGCCCAACAAATAAACATCGACACCTGCAGCAGACAAACCTGCTTGCAAAGCTGATTCAAACATATAACCTGAAATTCGAGTATCTTTGCCGATTAAAACTTTGCTTCGTCCTTCTTTTGCAAAAACACGGCCTATCGCCCATCCTAGTTTGAGTACAAATTCTGGTGTAATTGCACCATCACCTACACGACCACGAATACCATCAGTTCCAAAATATTTTCTCTTTTGCTCAGTCAATGTCTTGCACCTTCATTACATGATCACACATCATTATAGCCTGTACTGTTTCACGCACATCATGACTACGAATTATTTTTGCACCTTGCCATACAGAAATAGCGGCTAATGACAGGCTTGCAGCTAAGCGTTCTTCCACTGAAACATTCAGTAACTTGCCAATCATTGATTTACGCGACACACCAACTAATACGGGTAGCTCTAAAGCTATTATTTTGCCAAGATGCTTCATTAATTGTAGATTATGTGTTGCTCGTTTGCCAAAACCAAAACCTGGATCAAGTATTAATTTATCTCGACTAATACCCGCTTTCTCACACTCGATAACACGATCTGATAAAAACTCGATGACATTCGACAGCACATCATCATAACGAGGATCATCTTGCATTGTTTGCGGTGTGCCTTGAGCATGCATCAAACAAACTGGGACATTACAATCTACTGCTGCTGATAGTGCCCCTTCAACGGTTAAGGCCCTAACATCATTAATTAAGCCTGCACCAGCATTGACTGCAGCATGCATCACTTCAGGTTTACTAGTATCGATAGATATTGGAATATCAATCTCAGAATGAATTGCTTCAATCACAGGAACGACACGAGAAATTTCTTCTTCAATTGAAACGACAGCGGCTCCAGGTCGAGTTGATTCACCACCAACATCAATAATTCCTGCACCATCAGCCACCATTTGCTTAGCTTGAGCTAAGGCAGTGTCTTGTGCTAAAAACTGTCCACCATCAGAAAATGAGTCTGGTGTTACATTCAATATCCCCATCACTTGAGGATGAGTTAAATCTAACGGTTTACCAGCACAATCCAGAATCATATTTAGTGTAGTTGATCTGCAGTTTCACCTGAAGCATCTGAATCAGAATCTGATGATGTATCAGACGATGATGGCGGTGTAGATGAGCTATCAGTCCAATCTTTTGGTTCACCAGGCTCACGGTCTTCCATAATCGCATCAATCTGATCGCTATCAATCGTTTCATATTTCATTAACAACTTAGTCATGATATGAAGCTTTTCAATATGTTCATTCAATATGTCTTCTGCACGTTTATAATTACGATTAATCAATGCGCGAACATCTTCATCAATTGCTTTTGCTGTTAAATCAGAAACGGCTTTATGTTGTGTCACGCTACGACCAAGGAATACTTCACCTTCATCTTCACCATAAGACAATGGTCCCATATTGTCTGATAAACCCCATTTAGTCACCATATTGTGGGCAAGCTCTGTCGCACGTTGAATATCGTTAGATGCCCCTGTTGTGACAGCATCAGCACCATAAATTAATTCTTCAGCAATTCGACCACCGTAAAGCGTCGAAATTTGGCTTTCTAACTGCTCTTTGCTATTGCTATATTTATCTTCTTCTGGCAAAAACATAGTTACGCCTAATGCTCGGCCTCGAGGAATAATACTCACTTTATAAACAGGATCATGTTTGGGAACTATACGACCAACAATAGCATGACCTGCTTCATGATAAGCCGTCATTTCTTTTTCTTTTTCATTCATCACCATGGAGCGGCGTTCAGCACCCATCATGATTTTGTCTTTGGCTTTTTCCAAGTCTTCCATTTCAACCAGACGTTTGTTTGCTTTGGCTGCAAATAAAGCAGCTTCATTGACTAAGTTAGCTAAATCAGCACCAGAAAAGCCCGGAGTACCACGTGCAATCAATGCAGATTTAACATTATCAGCCGCAGGCACTTTGCCTAAATGAACATTTAAGATTTGTTCGCGACCACGAATATCAGGTAGTGGCACAATCACTTGACGGTCAAAACGACCTGGACGTAATAATGCAGGATCTAAGACATCTGGACGGTTAGTCGCAGCAATCACAATAACGCCTTCATTGCCTTCAAAACCATCCATTTCGACCAATAATTGGTTTAATGTTTGTTCGCGTTCATCGTTACCGCCACCAACACCTGCACCACGATGACGACCTACAGCATCGATTTCATCGATAAAGATAATGCATGGTGCATGTTTTTTAGCTTGATCAAACATATCACGCACACGTGAAGCACCCACACCGACAAACATTTCTACAAAGTCTGAACCGGAAATGGTGAAAAAGGGTACTTTCGCTTCACCGGCAATAGCTTTAGCTAATAAGGTCTTACCTGTACCAGGAGAACCCACCATCAAAATACCACGTGGAATCTTACCACCTAATTTTTGGAATTTGCTTGGTTCACGTAAAAATTCAACCAGTTCACCCACTTCTTCTTTAGCTTCTTCAACACCAGCAACATCTTTAAATGTTACTTTAACTTGGTCTTCATTAAGCATTTTAGCTTTGCTTTTACCAAATGACATTGGGTTTTTACCACCACCACCACCTTGCATTTGACGCATGAAGAAAATCCACACACCAATGAGTAACAACATTGGGAACCATGAAATAAAGATCTGCATTAACAAGCTTGATTGCTCTGGTGGTTTAGCTTTAATGTTGACACCATTGTCAATCAAATCCCCCATCAAACCAGGATCATAATCAGGGCTATAAGTCGTAAACTCACTATTATCGGTGAGTGTGCCTTTAATGGTGCGGCCTTGAATATCAACGGCTGATACAGCACCATTTTTTATATTTGATATAAAAGTGGAATAATCGATTTCACCTTGCTCCGCCTTCTGCGGACCAAAATTATTAAATACAGACATCAGCACCATAGCGATGATTACCCATAAAACGATATTTTTCATCATGTCATTCAACGTGTGTTACCTCTGTAACTTAAATTCACTGAAACCTTTTCACGAAATGTGCTTTTCGTGCAATGGTTTCTAATTATTTTAGACCTTTGCCTAATAAATATACTTCTCGACTACGTGGACGAGAAGCATCAGGTTTACGAGTGATTACTTTTTGGAAACCCTCTCGCATTGACTTCATATACTCTTCAAAACCTTCACCTTGGAACACTTTAACCAAGAAACAACCTTGTTTACTTAAATTAGTTAAAGCAAAATCCAATGCTAATTCAACCAAATACATACTGCTTGGCTGATCAATTGAACTCACCCCTGTTATATTGGGGGCCATATCAGATAATACAAGGTCTATTTGTTGACCATTTAATACCTCATTGAGCTCATCTAGAACAGAATCTTCTCTAAAATCACCTTCAATGAAGTGTACGCCTGATAATGGCGTCATAGCTAAAATATCTAAGGCGACAACTGTGCCCTTATCACCCATTTTTCGTAGGGCATAATCAGACCAACCGCCTGGTGCCGAGCCTAAATCGACTACGGCCATGCCTGGACGAATGAGTTTATCTTTTTTATCTATTTCTTCTAATTTGAATGTAGCGCGAGAACGATAACCCGCTTTTTGTGCCATTTTGACATAATGATCATCAAAATGTTCCTTCATCCAGTCATTACTTGATTTGCTTCTTGCCATTAGGAATTAACCTCACGTCTATCGCTGCTCACAACTAATGCTAAACCTAATAATGTCACCAACATATAGAGATCTTTACTCAGCCGGTGAAATAAATCAAAACGTTCTAAAACAGTGTCTTCTCCACCAGAGATGAGTTGTTTAATCGTTACGATCTCAGGCTGCAAATAAAAAACAAACACCAGTGTTAAGCTAAGCATTATGACTAAAACCCAGAACCGCCATAGTGTTGTCACTGATTTACCTGATGAAATAAGCTTGCTTATTAATAATACGCTACCACAACCCAAACCAAGAATATTGACCGCTGAAAAAAGCTTACCAGCATAATTCCCGGCTAAAGTGACATCACCTAAAGTCGCAAAAGCCATTGGTACAGCAATGTAACCAATGGCACAGAGACTGCCAACCCAGAGGGTTAGCAGCAGTCTTTCAGACAATAAATTAGCCTTCATATCGAATGGCGACGATCTCATATTCAATATCACCACTCGGCGCTTTAACCACTGCGATATCATCAACTTCTTTACCTATCATTGCTCTAGCAATAGGGGATGAAATAGCAATGCGATTTTTCTTAATATCAGATTCATAATCACCAACGAGTTGGTAAGTTACTTCATCATCATTATCAATATTAAGTAAATCAACTGTTAAGCCGAAGACAACACGACCATCTTTTGGCAATGTTGTTGGATCGATAATCTGTGCATTAGAAAGTACACCTTCTAATTGTTGAATACGACCTTCGATAAAGCTTTGTTGCTCTTTAGCTGCATGGTATTCAGCATTTTCTTTTAAATCGCCATGAGCACGTGCTTCAGCAATCGCAGACACCACTTCAGGGCGCGCAGTGAATTTTAAGTGTTTAAGTTCATCTTTAAGATCATCTGAACCATTTAATGTAATTGGAACTGCCATATTTATCGAAAACCTCTAGCTTAATTCTGAATGTAATGACTGTAAGCAATTTACTGTGTCACTATCTTTACTATTTAATGCTTGGCATGTTGCACGAGCAGCAGCCAAAGTGGTGGTGTAGTTCACTTGATGCTGAAGTGCTGCACGACGAATTTCAGTTGAATCAGCCACCGATTGACGACCTTCAGTCGTATTCACAATTAAGTTAATTTCATCATTTTTGATCATATCGACGATATGAGGTTGACCTTCTGCAACTTTATTAACAAGTGCACAAGCCACACCAGCATCATTCAGTACTTTTTGTGTACCGCGTGTTGCCAATAGCTCAAAACCTAGCTCAACCAAGTCTTTCGCAATGGTACTAATAGACTCTTTATCCACACCACGAACACTAATGAATGCTTTACCACCGGTTGGTAAAACAACAGATGCCGCTAATTGTGATTTAGCAAACGCTTCACCAAAAGTACGGCCTACACCCATTACTTCACCAGTAGACTTCATTTCTGGACCAAGAATTGGATCAACACCTTGGAATTTGATGAATGGGAATACAGCTTCTTTAACAGAATAATATTCTGGAATCACTTCTTCAGTAATACCTTGTTCAACTAAGCTACGACCAGCCATACAACGAGCAGCCACTTTAGCTAATGGCACACCAATCGCTTTAGATACATAAGGTACAGTACGTGATGCACGAGGATTCACTTCAAGCAAATAAATATTGTCGCCTTGAATCGCAAATTGCGTATTCATCAAACCGACCACACCTAGCTCTAAGGCCATTTGACGTACTTGCTCACGCATCCGGTCTTGGATTTCTTCACTTAAGCTATATGAAGGTAATGCACATGCTGAGTCACCTGAGTGAACACCCGCTTGTTCAATATGCTCCATAATGCCGCCGATTAATACGTCTTTACCATCACAAATAGCATCAACATCGACTTCAATCGCATCATCTAAGAAACGATCTAATAGAACAGGTGAATCATTCGATACTGAGATTGCAGTTTTCATATAACGATTAAGTTCTTCTTCGTTATAAACAATCTCCATGCCTCGACCACCTAATACATAAGAAGGTCGAACCACCAGCGGATAACCGATTTCACTTGCTTGTGAAGCAGCAGAATCTGCTGAGAAAGCAAGACGATTCGGTGGTTGTAATAAGTTTAATTTTTCAACCATTTGTTGGAAGCGTTCACGATCTTCAGCATGATCAATGGCATCTGGTGAGGTACCAATAATAGGTACGCCTGCCGCTTCAAGAGCACGTGCTAATTTAAGCGGTGTTTGACCACCATATTGCACAATCACGCCTTTCGGTTTTTCCAAAGCTACTATTTCTAATACATCTTCAAGTGTTAATGATTCAAAATATAGGCGGTCAGAGGTATCGTAATCAGTTGAAACCGTTTCAGGATTACAGTTAACCATAATCGTTTCGAAACCATCTTCACGTAATGCTAATGCAGCATGTACACAACAGTAATCAAACTCAATACCTTGGCCAATACGGTTAGGTCCACCACCCAAAATCATGATTTTGTCTCGATTCGTAGGGTTTGCTTCACATTCCTGATCATAAGTTGAATACATATAAGCTGTATCACTAGAGAATTCAGCCGCACAAGTATCAACACGTTTGTAAACTGGACGAATATTTAAATCATGACGATGTTGGCGAACTTGTTTTTCTGTTTTATGTAGTAACTTAGCCATGCGTGAATCAGAGAAACCTTTACGTTTCAATGAGTACATTTCAGCTTCATCAATTGATGCTAATGAGTGATCTTTTAA
>ENA-ORXI01003697-ORXI01003697.1-sediment-metagenome-genome-assembly--contig:-NODE-3697-length-10125-cov-27.765725_pt1 | contig 10125 bp, 5 predicted proteins | sample MGYA00237861_ERZ511468 | MGnify/ENA primary metagenome ERZ511468 (study PRJEB26299, sample SAMN06266213) | sediment metagenome | isolation source: Hudson Canyon methane seep mesocosm | place...
GGCTTTTTATTTTTAGAGTTGAAATGTCAATTATGTGTCAGTAAAAGACGTTCAAAAGACAAATATTTATTACTTAAGCACTGCTGACCTGTAATAACGAGCGTAGCTAATTAACAGGTAATTATATTTTGTAAGTCTTTATTATTTCAAATTGATTTCAAAACCATCAATCCATGCAGGTAATGCTCTGACCTGAGAGCGCTCCAGCTTACTCAAAGATAGAGCACAACTTTTTATTAGTTCTTCAGAAAGATTACGGTGGATCCACCAACCTCCGGTTTCCACTTGTTCGGTGAGGGCTACGATAGATAAATCATTTGCTTCTGCCCAACGTCTTGCAAGAGGTGCCGCTATAACGGCGGAAAAAACATCACTATGCAGTAACATGCTCAGCGTTCCCACATGATCACCGACATAAAAAAATGTATTCATCTGCTCCTTCACTCCAGCTTCATGCAATGACCGTAGTGGCATGTGATAACCACTCCATGATCCTTTGCCGACAAAAGCAATCCGCACTCCTTGTAATGAAATCAAATCTTCAATACCTGTAGAAGCATGCACTAAAAAAGCACCACGTACAGTCAGCTTCCCTTCCAGCGTTTTCGCACGGGCAATGAGTCGGTAATCGGAACGATCTTTTCTGGCAATAGATATCGGACGAGAATCAAACAACAGCTGGCCTAATCCATCACTATTATGTAAAACAGCCTTGCAACCGTTGGTATTTAAAGCTGTCAGAAGACTTTGCATATAGCGAATACCGGTTCTTCCACCATCACCATGGTCAACACTTATAGTAATCGATGGGCCTGCAATAGCTTGCTTAAGCAGAATATGAAAAGGAAGTAGAAGCAAGAAAAATATTACGGGATGGAATAGTCGAGATTTAGTCACAGAAAACTCCCCTTCTGTTGTTTTGATTCAGGCGATAGTATAGCTAATAGTTAACTTTACTCATTATTCTTACTTACATATTTTATCAAACGTAACTAAAGCATATAAAAAACAGATGGCAGTTAAGTGCCAATTATAGTCTTTGAACGGTAGATTTGTGATTAATATTGGATGAACGTTTGGTTATGGCGAACTCATAATCCCTTTGTCTGGAGTTCAAGTCTCTGTGGGCCCATCATGTACAGCAAAGCCTCAGCACTAAATTCGGTGTTGGGGCTTTTTTGTGGGGTAAGGTTGAAATCAGGTTTAGCTATTAATCCAGCAACAAAACCAAACCAAATAATCAATCAAATGTTATATGTTTTTTTCTATTTAATTTCTATGTAAGTCTAAGTCAGAAGTAACTCTATTACGTCCCAAACTTTTCGCTTTATATAAATTATTATCGGCGTGCTTCAGCCAGTGCTCAAAAGTTTCATCCTTCTGATACTCTGCCACGCCAAAGCTAGCAGTAGTGATACGACCTTTAAAAGCAATGAGTGCCTGTCTTAATTGTTCTGCCTTTTTAATTCCATCAGCAAGATCGGTATCAAATAAGATGATAAGAAATTCCTCACCACCAACCCTAAATATACTATCTGTTGCTCTGGCACCTTTACTTAACGTTTGGCTAACATTTATAAGAACTTCATCTCCTGCATCATGTCCAAACTCATCATTGATATTTTTAAAGCGATCAAGATCAATAGAAATAATTGTCATGGGGATATTTGCCCGCTTATTTTGTTCTATCGCTTTGTTGAGTAATTCTTTCAGGGTACTCCGATTTAATAATCCAGTTAAAACATCTGTTTCTGCAAATTTTTCCAGTTTATTTGTCAGCTGTTCAATAACAAAGATAAATATAGTGATAAATATCGCTACAGATACCATTGTTATAATAAATCTTATCGCAATATAACTTTCAAGATAATTCCAACCAACTATAGATGCGATGGTAATTAAGATGCTATTTATAGCTACAGCCCCTTTCATGGGCAAAAAAAAGTAAAAGGAAACTATCACTGGGTACAACCAATACGTCGCTGCAACTCCGATGGCCTTAGCCGTAAACGTAAGAGTTATAATTATTAAGGGTACTACGATCCATTGAGCAACAGAGAAGTATGCAGGTCCAGCCTTTGCTAACCATGCGAGTCCAATAAAAGCTAGAACCATGCAACATATGATCAATGAAAGTAAAGTCTCCCCTGCTAGCCAATCTACAATAGCCAAAGGAACCAAAAAAATCGCGGCTACAACAGCCATTAAAGTGGTTGTGGTTCGACGATAATCATTATTCGTGATACTAAGTAAATCAATCATATAACTACTTTTTCTCCAGCCTTATTAATTTGTAGCTTACAGCATTCTTGTCTGGTTCTGTTCAGGTGAAGCCACACACTTTTCTTTACACTTTCAAACTCAATAGGCGACATACCATTCAACATCGTACGTGATTGTCCATAGTAGTGACTATTACTCCCTATAATTCAACTGTCTTCTTTGGTTCGGTAAGCGACACTTTTATTAAAACTACAGGTTGAATCCACAGTCGGAAGAAGACAGTTAGATTCTTCATATAAGCCCGTTATTTCCGTCGGATTTGGTTCACTATTTTTTATGATACTGCTCTAGAATAGTTAGTGTTTTCTCAAAGGCAACATGTAATCTATTCAGATCATCTTTCGCTGGTCTGGTTTCTACTTGATGTCCTTCAACCAGTTCTTTTGCAACAAAATGCATAACATCATGCGCCTGTTCTAACTGGTCAAACCATGCATCATTGAATAGCTGCTCTTGTCTTAATCGTCTGATCCATCTACCAAAATGACAGTTCACAGAGCTCATATCAAGCTGTTCATCTATACCACTGCGTAAAAAGGACTCTATATTTTCAATCCAGTGGTTTAGTATCAATTGAAGTTGTTTTATTCTTCTTGCTTGTAGTGTCATTTCCTCCTGACTACTTTTCACCCAATCTTGGTTTGGATTGTAATTATTGATCCAGTCGATTAACTTACTTGTAGGCATAGGTCGCGAGATGGCATAACCTTGAGCATCATTACAACCCATCAAAAGCAACATCAAACCATGGTCTATTGTTTCAACACCTTCAGCAATAAAGTGTTTATTAAAGCTGTTGGCAAGCCCTATGACGCCATTAATGATAGCGAAGTCATCAGAATCGTCTAACACATCTCTAACAAAACCTTGATCAATCTTAACCGTATCGACTGGTAGTGTACTTAGGTGTGATAATGATGAGTAACCTGTACCAAAGTCATCTAGTGCGATACTTATGCCTAACTTATTTCGACAGGCTTTAATAATGGTATGGATTTGTTCTAAATTACCTAAGGCGCTGCTTTCTAACACTTCAAGTTGGAAGTACCGAGAATCAATATTGTGATGTCGGTTAAGTGCATCATCAAGGTTCCCAAAGAAGGAAGCACTTAAAAACTGGTTGGATGACACATTAACACTGATCTCTATTTCAATACCGTGGTCATTTAACCATTCAAGCTGAGTCAGTCCTTGTTCAATCACCCAGTCACCAACTTGAATCTCTAACTCTGAACCTTCTAGAAGTGGTAGAAAATCAAGAGGAGGTATAAGCCCTTTGTCAGGGTGTTGCCAACGAATCAAAGCTTCAAGACCAGTTATTTCACCCGTGGCCATATTGACTTTGGGTTGGTAGTACATGCAAAGCTCATGATTGATTAAGGCATGTTGTATTTCTTGTAACTTTAGATGTTGTTGGGCTGTTCTTTGTGCTTCATCCGCGTCAAAGAATCGGTAATTACTCTTACCTTCTTGTTTGGCTTGATACATGGCTTGATCAGCATTACGCAGTAATACGTCTAGCTCGACATTATCTGTTGGGAAGAGACTGACACCGACTGATGCACTGATATTAATGGATTCTCCTCCAATAAAATAAGGGGCGCTGACAGATTGGGTAATTCTTTCTAGCAACTCATAACATTGAGCGGTGGATTTTATCTCTCCTAAGAGTAAAGAAAATTCATCGCCACCTAAACGTGAAACGGTGTCTTCCTCTCTCACGGTTGATTCAAGGCGAGCTGCTACTTCTATCAGTAATTTATCCCCTACCTCATGACCATAATTATCATTAACAGGTTTAAAGTCATCTAAATCCAAGAAGCAGACAGCTAGCAATGTACCTGAACGTTTAGAATGCGCTAGCGCTTGATTGAAGCGGTCCGTTAGAAGTGAGCGGTTGGGCAAGCTTGTCAGGGCATCAAAGTGAGCCATTTTCTTTATGTGATCTTGCTGAAGCTTGCTATTCGTTATATCGGTAAAGAGACCGACATAGTTGATGATGTTGTTCTTGGTATCTTTTAGTGAAGAAATGGTCAGCAGTTCAGCGTAAACTTCTCCACTTTTCTTACGATTCCAAACTTCACCTTGCCAGTGACCAGAATCATTGATTTCCTGCCACATAGCAACATAAAACTCAGGGCTTTGCTTGCCAGAACTCAGGATGCGAGGCTCTTGACCAATTACCTCTTCACTGCTGTAGCCAGTGATTTCACTAAAGGCAGGATTGACATCAATAATCACCCTGTCAACATCTGTAATCACAATTCCCTCACTGGTGCTATTAAATACACTAGAAGAAAGCTGAAGCTTTTCTTGTGATATTTTTCGATTAGTAATATCCACTACAGCACCAACAGCATATTGTACTTGACCATTATCATCACGAATCATCTGTCCACGATCATATACCCATATAATTTTGCCATCCTTACGGATTAAACGATGTTCTGTTTCATACAGACCTGATTCTGAACTTATTGCCTGCTCCCATGCTTCATCCATCTCGGCAGTGTCATCGGGATGTACATATTTAAACCAGTCAGCTACTGGTTGTTTACTTGATTTTGCTGGCAAACCAACAAGTTGATTAAGCGATGCATCTCGCGTATCCATTCCAGTATGCATATCAACATTCCAAGTGCCCATTAGACCCGCATTAAGAGCATTATTTAGACGCTCATTAGTCTCTTGAGTTATTTTCTCCGACCGTTGTCGTCTATTAGATTCAATATTCATATTTTGATATGCTTTATGAAGACTTATCATTAAACCTATTAACACTGAGATATAACTTATTTTTTTGAGTACATGAGCGATATTAAATTCAGCATCATTTACCTCTGCAGAAAAAGGCATAAAAGCAGCTTGAGTTGCGAAGCCGACGATAATAGAAAGAATTAACCAATGCTCAAAAGAATCCGTTCGCCATATTCCTTTGTTTAAATAACCTATAAACGCCAATAAAAAGAAGGTGGCTGGAATTAAATCGACCGATCTTGGCATAACGGTGGACTGAATAGTGTATTCAGGTAAAGGAGTAATGGAAAAAAGTAAAAAACAAACAATTGTTGCTAAGCCAGTTAATAAAAATACGGTAACAGGGGCTGCTCCATCCTTATTATTTTTTTTATATAATATAAACGAACTAAAACACAGCAATATGGAAAGAAAAAGTCGTGATGCCATCCAGCTCCACGGAACAAGGTTTGGGTAGTCCGTTGGCATGAGGTCTTGCAAATAAGTTGTTGTGACTAAAGTATGATAGAGGTCGAGGAAGGCAGTACCAATAAACCCCGCCCCAATATAAAGAAACTTTTCTTCTCTCAGAGAGAGAAAACGCACGAGTGACATTGCGCCGACTATAAAGGCAAGTAATGTTGCCAAAGACTCCATTAAAGTATGAAGCCCTTGACTACCCTGCCACTCAAGGTCTCTTAATAAGACTCCTCCAACCAATAGAAACACACTAACAGTAATGTAAGTTATTAGCCTTTTATGCAGCATTATAATTCTTTCCACATCAGTTGAATATTCTATGTAATGTTAACACCGCCTTTGGCATGTAGTCGACATCATGTTATTTAACTTTAAGATGAAAGTCTTGTGTCCTACCTTGCTTCTTGAGTCATCTCGCTGGATGGATTATCCTCCAGTGTGCCTACACTCAACAAATGTCCAACTTTATTTAACTGGCCGCTTTGGGTCGACTAGCGACCTTTGAACAATTCGTCGCTAACGTGCCAAAAGCAGTCATGCAGCTGTATTTTTTGTCGGTGTTCTAGAAAAATAAATAAGCTAGGGGCTTCTCAAGTATCATATCGGGACTATTAAATGTAAGTGCTTTGTAATATGATTACTTACGCTATCACATAAAATTCTACTGTAGTTTTATGTGACTATAATGGCTCCACCAAAGGTATCAATTACTTTATGCAAATCAAACACCCCAATTTTTTTAAGCAAGCAAATAGCACTGCTTATATTGGTGTCACAGTAGTATTTTTAATTCTTATCTTTATTGGCAGTATTGACTTCTGGCTACATAAGCAGTCAAGTAATGCAAAACAATCGGTAATTCATATGCATGAGGTTCAAACCTCACTTGCATACTTGCTATCGGAATTACAAGATGCTGAGACTGGACAGCGTGGCTTCTTACTAACAGCTAATGATTACTATCTTGAGCCATATTCAAATGCCATAGCTAAAATAGATGGGGTACCATATGAAGAGTTTCTTTAAGTGATTAATGAATTTCGCCAATCCAAAATCATACAAATTACTTTCGTAGTTTCAATTACAATTTCATTGTATGCTATATATTTATTCGAACAATATAACTACCAGAAGAATCGTAGTTCAGTCCAAAAAATTGCGAGTAGTTATGTCAGCCATATTAGAAAGGATATTAATCAGGCTTTATCTGCTACTTACCCAATAGCTGCTCTAATACGTACTCAACATGGAGATGCAGCAGGGTTCAATGAGCTCGCATCAGAAATGCTGTCTCTTTATCCAGGCATTTTCGAGTTAGAATTGCAACCAGACGGCATTATTAAACATGTTGTACCACTAAAGGGTAATGAAGGGGTAATAGGCCATAACATATTGCTGAACCCTGAGCGAACTAAAGAGGCTTTTCTTGCCAGAGACACAGGGAAGCTGACACTTGCAGGACCTTTTAATCTTGTTCAGGGTGGTATTGGTGCAGTAGCTCGTCATCCCATCTATTTAGACTCTGAAGAGGGGCAGACATTCTGGGGCTTTGCCTCCGTTTTGATTCGTTTTCCCGATATTTTAAATGCCACCAAGTTACCGACTCTTCTTAATGAGGGTATTGCCTATCAACTATCACGAATCCACCCTGATACTGGTGATACTCAGGTTATTGCAAGCTCAAATACGCCATTAATTGATAGCCCAGAGACATTTGATATTGAAGTTCCTAATAGCGTATGGACCTTTCAAGCTTTTCCAGTTAATGGATGGAGAGATAATGTTAGCCTAGCCTTGAGTGGGCTGATGGGTATTTTAATTACATTCTTAATGACCTTTTCAGCATTGTTGATTTCACGTTTAAGTAATAATAAGCAACACTTAGAACTCACAGTGATAGAGCGAACAAAGGCGTTAGAAGAAAATATAGGGAACCTCGTAGACAGTGAATCTCGCTTATCTGAAAGCAAGGAGCGTTACGAACGTGCAGTGAATGGAGCCAACGATGGTATATGGGAATGGACGCTGGCTACTGGTGAATATTACCTATCGCTACGCTGGAAGCAATTGCTCGGCTACAAAGATCATGAACTGTCCAATGTAGTGGCAAGCTTTGACGACCATATTCATCCCGACGACAGCCTCCGTGTCGAGGAGGCCTTTCAGGCACATTTTGAGGAGCGAAAACCTTACGAGGTGGAATTCCGTTTGTCCCATAAGAGTGGTGAGTATCGATGGTTCAATTCTCGTGGTCAGGCGACACGGGATGAAAATGGACAGCCTGTAATCATGTCAGGATCGATTACTGATATCACTGAACGCAAACAGATAGAAAAGTCTGTGGCAGAAAAAGAGGAGCAATTACTGTCATTTTACAAATCAGATATTGTTGGCTTAGCTATTACTTCACCAGATAAAGGCTGGCTCCGTATTAATAATTGTTTATGCGTAATGCTGGGATATTCTGAGGAGGCGTTACGTAGCATGACTTGGACCGAATTAACTCATCCAGATGACCTAGCTGCTGATGTTGAACAGTTCTCACGATTACTAGCGAATGATATTGATACTTACGGCCTTGAAAAACGATTTATTAGCCGTACTGGAAAGATAATACCCACTAATTTAGTGGTGAACTGTGTTCGTAAGCCTGATGGTCAAGTTGATTATGTTACCGCCATGGTTCAAGATATTACTGAGCGCAAACTAAGCGAACACCAACTTAGTATTGCTGCCACCGCCTTTGAGTCGCAAGAGGGTATGATGGTGACCGATGCCAACAGTGTCATTCTTCGGGTCAATAAAGCATTCACAACCATTACAGGCTATAACGTCGAAGAAGTCCTTGGTAAAAAACCTAATATACTGTCTTCAGGACAACATGATGCACTGTTTTATGACGCTATGTGGAAAGACATCAATACTACTGGCTACTGGGAAGGTGAAGTCTGGAATAAACGCAAAGATGGTGACGTCTATCCTGAGAAACTCACCATTACCGCTGTAAAAAATTTAAATGGCAATGTGACTAACTATGTAGCTACGATTACTGACATTAGCCTGAGCAAGCAAGCTGAACAAAAAATTGAAGATTTGGCTTACTTCGATCCGCTTACCCATTTACCTAATCGACGGCTAATGATTGACCGCATTAAACATGCTATGGCGGTAAGTGCACGAAGTGGTAAAGAAGGCGCTTTACTCTTTCTCGATCTGGATCACTTTAAAACGCTTAATGATACCTTGGGTCATGATATGGGCGACCTATTGCTACAGCAAGTCGCTGAGCGTCTTACGAGCTGTATACGTGAAGGTGACACAGTCTCTCGTTTTGGTGGTGATGAATTTGTTGTCTTACTAGAAGGTTTGAGTTCCCACTCCATTGAAGCCGCATCACAGGTAGAAGATATTGCCGATAAGATTTTGTCTACCATTAGCCTGCCTTACCAACTTGTGAGTCATCACTACACCAGTAGCACCAGTATTGGTATTACCGTGTTTGATGACCATCAATCTGACGTGGAAGAGCTGTTAAAACAAGCTGATATCGCCATGTATCAGGCGAAAGATGATGGTCGTAATACGCTTCGCTTTTTTGATCCACAGATGCAAGAAAGTATCAACGAACGGACAACACTTGAAAAAGCACTAATCCAAGCAGTAGAACAACAGCAATTTCAATTGTATTATCAAGTACAGGTGGATGATTCACTGCATCCCCTAGGCGCTGAAGCCTTAATCCGTTGGAATCACCCTGAACGTGGCTTAGTCTCACCAATAGACTTTATTCCTGTTGCAGAGATAAGTGGGGCTATTCTAACGATAGGTCAGTGGGTACTTGATGCCGCTTGTGCTCAATTGAAGCTTTGGCAACAAGATACATTAACTCGTGATCTGAACTTATCGGTCAACGTCAGTGCTAAGCAATTTCATCAGGCTGATTTCGTCTCGCAAGTCATGATGACAATTCAACAACATGCTATCAATCCAGCACGCCTTAAATTAGAGCTGACTGAAAGCATATTGCTAGATGATATTGAAGTTACGATTACCAAAATGAAAACACTGGCAGAGAGTGGCATTCAATTCTCATTGGATGACTTTGGTACGGGTTATTCATCATTGCAATATCTTAAGCGGTTACCGCTCGATCAACTTAAGATCGATAAATCTTTCGTGGATGATCTTGTGACTGATAGTAATGACCAAGTAATTGTTCGCACCATCATTTCTATGGCGTACAGTTTGGGATTGAGTGTTATTGCTGAAGGCGTAGAAACCAAAGAACAACAGCAACTATTATTAGAAGAAGTCTGTATGCAGTACCAAGGGTATCTATATAGCAAGCCTGTACCGATTGATGAGTTTGAGGCTTTGCTTAAGAAAGGATGATTGTTAATCATCTACTAAAGCGAGAGAAGTCCAGTTTCGATATAGCCCGACTGTCCGTTGTGGGTCGAAAGTGGTCGCCTAGTTCTAATCTATAGCTACACTTAATTGAAGCTTATCGACTACAAATTAATTTTTGGTACTAATTAACCCAACAATCGAGAATGTCGACGTTCCTGAAAAATCAGTAGCGTAAGTGAGGCATTTGAAACAAGCACCTTCGAGTATTTCATACAT
>ENA-ORXI01003698-ORXI01003698.1-sediment-metagenome-genome-assembly--contig:-NODE-3698-length-10125-cov-15.171477_pt1 | contig 10125 bp, 12 predicted proteins | sample MGYA00237861_ERZ511468 | MGnify/ENA primary metagenome ERZ511468 (study PRJEB26299, sample SAMN06266213) | sediment metagenome | isolation source: Hudson Canyon methane seep mesocosm | place...
TTTCCTTTATTTCCAGTAGCCCAACGAAATTTCCTAATTCCACCAGTACCTTGCATTACTGCACCTGACTGAGGATGACTTGCCAAATAATTAATAATTCCTTTTTTCTCTGATTCACTCAATAATCGAGAGGATCTTTGTATGTATTCTGGTAATTCAACTATTGTTTGCATACCTTAAAATATAATCCAATGGATTACTTTAGTCAAGAGTTAAAATCACCGAAAATTCTAACGCCCGCATCAGATGCCGTAAAAAGGGGCGTGGTTTTTGCATCGCAAAAAACATGACGCTTTAAACTGTCCGCTGGATTTTTTTGTTAGCATATCTATAATACCGCTTCCCTTAGAAGTGCCTTGGAAGCCCATTGATTTATACTGACACCATGTACTTGAGCAGCTGTTGCAACAGCCGCATGAACTTCTGGCGGAATGCGTAACATTAAATTTCCTGAATAAGGTTTTTGAGGTTTCTTGCCTATTGCCTCACAAACCTCATTGTAGTCATCTACTGCTTCATAATAAGCATTTTTTAATTCTTTTACTGTTTCTCCATGAAAGCCAATAACGTCTTTAATTCCGATAATATGACCAATAAAACAATCATCTTCATCACTAAAATCTATTCTAGCGGTATATCCTTTATAAAGTAATGAGTTCATGAGTTGATACCTAGTTGAATTAAGAAGTTACGCGCATCTTTTACCTGATATGGTTTAGCTTCTTTCTTTGGGTGTGGTCTATGAAAAGTTGCCACAATACGATTTTTATGAAACCTAATCCTTGAGCCTTTGCCTTCTATTAACTCTGCACCAACTGCAAGTAGCAAGCTTTCAATTTCTAACCATTCTAAAGATTTTGGTATTGGATCTGTGTAAACAAGAGCCAATACCTTTCTCTGTTTTGAATTCATTTGTACAGTATAGGAATGCTTGCTTCAAAATGCAATCACTTTTTGCAATCAATGCTAACGACTAAATCATATGATGTTGGCAGATGCTCACTGTTTACGAGTAAATATCGTCTAATCAGAAAATTTACTTGACCGTAAAAAGTGCCAAGTGATTTGGTCGTTATCTATAAATCAATTACAATTTATATATTAACAGTTATCTGCTTTGTAGGGTTAGAGGATTGACTGTATAGATTCACCCCTTCTTACTTTTACTGGACTTAAATTATGTTAAATATTGTAAATTATTATGAACAACTCGTGATTGATGAACTATGGATGATGGCGATTAAACATACCAATGATAATTTAAGCCATGATGATATTGAAGATATTGCCTGTTTAGCCTTAAATAACCTGCCTGCCAGCTATGTTAAAAGTGCCTTCGATAAAGCCTCGCATCTTTCCGAAACTGACTATCAACATACCACTGACCGCGTTAAACACGCCATTAATGACGCTATTAAAAAAATCGGCAAACACCCGCATATGGTTAGAGAATTATAATAACAAATCTAACCTCTTAATTTTCTTATTTTCACGGTGACTTTGCCATGCACGCGTCTCTAAAACTTAGCCTTATTATTCCTAGCTTACTTATCAGTGCTTGCAGCACTCAACCTTCTGCACCTATCGAAATCAATCAAACAATACAAATGCCTAGCTCAAGCCTGATACAAAGCCAAAATGATAACCGTGAATATGAAAATTTCACCTTAGATAATCAACTTAATGTCTTAATTATCTCTGACCCCGACACCGATAAAGCCGCCGCTTCATTAGATGTTTTTGTTGGTAGTGCCAGCGATCCCAAAGACCGTGCCGGACTCGCTCACTTTCTTGAGCATATGTTATTTTTAGGCACTGAAAAATATCCCGACCCTGATGAATATCAAGCGTTTATCAGTCAACATGGCGGCTCCCGTAATGCGTATACCGCGAAAGAACATACCAATTATTTTTTCGATATTGAAAACTCCGCACTTGAACCGATGCTTGACCGTTTTAGTCAATTTTTCTCCGCGCCACTGTTTAATCCTGAATTTGTAGAGCGTGAAAAAAATGCGGTGCATTCTGAATATTTAGGCAAAATTAAAACCGATGGGCGACGTTTTTATGCGGCAATGCAGCAAGCGTTTAATCCTGAAAGCCCGTATGCTCAATTTAGTGTCGGGAGCTTAGACACCTTAGCCGACCGTCCTAATCAAACCGTGCATCAAGATTTACTTAAATTTTATAAGCAGTATTATTCGGCAAACCTCATGCGGTTGGTGGTCTTAGCCAATGAACCGTTACCGACTTTAAAAAAATGGGTCACTGCAAAATTTGCCAATATCCCTAACAACAATGCCCAACAGAAAACATTTCAACAGCCGTTGCTAACGACAGCACAGATGGCAAAACGCATTGATATTCAGTCGCTACAAACTAAACGTGAATTATCCTTAAATTTCCCTTTAAGCCCCACACAAGCTCATTACCGACTTAAACCTAGCCTGTATTTTCAATCCTTACTCGGACATGAAGGCGAAGGCAGCATTTTAGCGTTATTAAAAGCACAAGGCTGGGCAGATGAACTCAGTGCCTCATCGGGCTTTAGTGATAATGCTCAAGAATCCAGCTTATATTTGTCACTGAACCTCACTGAAACTGGTTTAGCACACGTTGATGATATTATTGATACGGTGTTCCAATATATTCGCTTATTACAAACCAGCGGTATTCAACAGGCGTTCTATCAAGAACAAAAACAAATGACCGACTTGCATTTTCGCTATCAAGAAAAACAAGGTGCCAGTCATACCGTTACCAAATTAGCTCGTGATTTACATTATTACGCCCCTGAAGATATTTTACGCGGCGGCTCAATGATGACCGAGTTTAAACCTGATTTAATACAAGCCTTACTCGACCAACTTACCCCAGAACGAGTATTAATTGCGTTAAACAGCGATAGCGTTCAAGGTGAACAACGTGAACAAAATTACCACGTCGATTACACCATTACCCCTATTAGCGAACAACAGCGTCAACGCTGGTCAAGTTCAGCCATCAATCCCGCCCTGAAACTACCCACAGCGAATCCATTTATTCCCGACGCTTTAAATTTAAAAGCCAACACTGTCAATCATCAACACCCTGAACAATTTATTAATGATGCAACCTTCACCGCATGGCATCAACTCGACACCAGTTTTAACGTCCCCCGCAATGGTTTATATTTAGCCTTACATTCACCAATTGCCAATGATAATCCACGTCATCATTTATTGACCTCATTATTATCAGGCGTGATTAATAAACAGTTAAATAGTTATGCCTACCCTGCTCGTTTAGCGGGTTTAAACTATTCGATTTATCCTACGGAACGGGGCATTAGCTTGTCGTTATCAGGTTATGATGCCAAACAAGCCTTATTACTGGAACAACTCCTTAAAGCCGTTAAACAGCCTGATATTACGGCTGAACGTTTTACTGTTTTAAAACAGCGTTTTCAACAAACACTGCAAAATGCAAAAAAACAACAGCCTTTTCAGCAATTACTCGGTGAAGTCAAACGCAGTTTAGTTGAGAATCGCTGGACGACTGAACAAAAGCTCGCGGCATTAGACTCGCTTACGCAAACAGATTTAGAACAATTTGCGACTCAATTTTTACAATCGTTGCATTTAACTTTTTTAAGCCACGGCAATCAAACCCGTCATGAAGCAGAAAAAACAGCCTTAGCGATTAAACAGCAATTTAATTTAGCTGCAAAAATCCCCGCAACCCGTGTTATGCAACTCCCGAAAAATAGCATACATACCCGTCAATTAGACATTGACCATCACGATGCCAGCCTTGCTCTCTATTTTCAAGCACCCGACAAATCAATTCAATCACAAGCCTATAGCCATTTATTAGGGCGTATTATTGGTTCAGAATTTTTTGCAGATTTACGCACCAAGCAACAATTAGGCTATAACCTTGCCGCCGCTGCATTGCCTATCAAAGAGGTCGGTGGTGTATTATTTATTTTACAATCGCCGGTTATTTCAGCCCCTGAGATTGAGAAACGCATCAATACCTTTATCCAAGCCTTTCCTACTGAACTTGATAAACTCACCGTTGCCGAATTAGAAACCTATAAAACAGGGCTTATTACGCGTTTATTAGAAAAAGATAAAAGCCTACAAAAGCGTAGTGCTAAATATTGGCTGGAAATTGACCGTGAAAATTTTGAATTCAATACCCCTGAACGTATTGCCAATGCTGTCAAAACCATTGATAAAACCCAGCTACTCAACACCTATCAAGACTGGTTTATTAATCATCCGCAACTTTTTCGTAGCTATGCACTCGGCACACAATTTGCCAAAGATGACTTTACCGATAAACACTTAATTATTGATACCGATGCGTTTAAAGCACAATTAAAAACATGGTAATGAGAATAAAATTATGAAAATGACCGCTCAAGAATTTTTAAACTGGGATGCAAAAAGCATTACCTTACTGGCGATGTCAGGTGCGGGTAAAACCACCTTATCCAATAAGCTTCCCAAAGATAAATGGTTTCATTATTCAGGTGATTATCGCATTGGCACCCATTATTTAGGTGAACCTATCCGTGATAATATCAAAGAACAAGCCATGCAAGTGCCGTTGCTCAAAGAATTATTGCTGTCAGATTCGATTTATATTGCTAATAATATGACCGTGGATAATCTCGCCCCTGTTTCACATTATTTAGGCAAAGTAGGTTCGGCTAAACTAGGTGGGCTGTCCTTAGCCGAATTTAAAAAACGCCAAGCCTTACATTATCATGCTGAAGTGGCAGCGATGTTTGATGTCGGTAATTTTATGGATAAAGCGAAACGTATTTATGGCTATCAATCTTTTATTAATGATGCCGGCGGCAGTGTTTGTGAATTAGATAATGATGACGTGATGCGTTATTTAGCTGAAAAAACGCTGATTGTGTATATCAAAACCTCTGCAGAACACAATCAACTCATTATCAATCGTGCTAAAGCGGCTCCGAAACCTTTATATTACCGTGAAGAATTTTTAGATGCTCAACTTGCGGAGTTTATGCAAGCCAAGGCACTGCAAACGGTCGATGATGTTAATCCTGATGAATTTGTGACATGGGTATTTCCACAATTATTTAGCTCACGCCTACCTCGCTACCAAAAAATTGCCGAACAATATGGTTATATTTTAGAGGCCAATGAAGTCGCTGAAGTCACTGATGAACACGATTTTATGCAGTTAATTGCCACCGCTATTCGCGAACAAACGAGGTAACACCATGCCATTAGTTGCCCACACACAATTACCGACCTTTGCTCGCTTAGAACAAGAAGGTGAAGATATTTTAGAACCCAACCGTGCCAATCATCAGCATATTCGTGAGCTGCATATCGGCTTTTTAAATATCATGCCTGATGCCGCTTTAGAAGCCACCGAACGGCAATTTTTTCGCTTAATTGGTGCCTGCAATCAAATCGCCCAATTTCATGTGCATCCTTTTACCATTGAAGGTTTACCACGCAGCGAAACCGCTCAAACGCATATTGATAACTATTATGAAACCTTTGAGCAACTTAAAATAGATGGCTTAGATGCGCTGATTATTAGCGGTGCGAATGTCACGCACACGCATTTACAAGATGAAGATTTTTGGCAACCCCTCACCGACGTATTTAAATGGGCAAAACAAAATGTGACCTCAATTTTATGCTCTTGTTTAGCCAGTCATGCCTTAATTCAATATTGTTATGACATTGAACGCACACCGCTGCCTAAAAAATGCTGGGGGGTGTATCAACATACGATTATTGATCGTAGCCATCCACTTATTGCTGAAATCAATACCCGCTTTGATGTACCACACTCACGTTTTAATGCAGTATTTCAAGATGATTTAGAGCAGCAAGGCGTTAAAGTATTAGTCACCAGTGAGCAAGCAGGTGTACACCTTGCTGTGAGTAAAGATGGCTTTCGTATCGTGTTTTTTCAAGGCCATCCTGAATACGATGCCATTAGTTTACTAAAAGAATATAAACGTGAAGTATTGCGTTATATTGCTCAAGAGATTACCGATTATCCACCGTTACCTGAACATTATTTTGATGCTGAAGTGAGTGCTATTTTTAATCGTTATGCCGATTATGTACAAACCACTCTTGCACAAAATCAGCAAATTCAACAGCCCTTTCCTGAAGCTGAAATCCTTAATTTATTAGACAATACATGGCGAGATACCGCAAAAGCTATTTTTAATAATTGGCTGGGCAAAGTCTATCAAATTACTAATCAAGATAGACGCTTACCATTTATGCAGGGTATTGATCCTAATAATCCGTTGGGATTATAAAATCAACGCTTCAGTTTTTCACTGGTTTTTAAAGCAAATTCCTGTAATTTAAGATACATTTGATTGACGATAATCGCCCGAATGACTTTTTCGTCTAAATTTAAATAATCATGCACAATGGCATTACGCATACCGATAATGCGTTGCCACTCGCTTGCATCATCTATTGAAATTAATTGTAATTCCATTAATTTTTCAAAAACAGAATACGCATCAGCAGGCAATACTTTATTTTGTTGTTTAAGCCAGTGCTTTGCCACGCCGATACAGGCTTCAACCAGTGTTTGCAATAAACGCTCTGCACCTTTTCGTTCAACACGCGTCCAAGCACGTTGTTGTAAAATCAAATGTAAACTATCTAAATCTTCAACGCTTTCGTTAACATGCTGTTGAATGGCATCTCTATAATTATCAAGCATAATGTTTTTTATGATAACAATAATCGAGTTCCCATTTAGACATAATACGCTGCTCTTCCATCATATAACGATAATCATCATGACTATAAAGTAAGCTATTATCTTGCACTACCGTATACGCTAATGGTAACGGGGCTTGGTTAATATCAACAATCGATAATTCAATACCTAATTTTTTTATCCACTGCAATGCTAATAACTCAGGTCTTAAACGACGCTCAACAGGCTCATCAATATAATCACTAAATGCAATGGCTAAATCGTAATCACTATCGATTCTTGCCGTTTTTCTCGCACGCGAGCCATACAGCCAAACAACCGCTATCGCATCATCAGCAACTGCCAAGTTTTTGATAGCAGTTATCATATTTATCAATACAGTTAGTCTGTAATTTTAATCAACCAACCATCTTTACCGACACAGCCTAAAGGAGCACCGGCAAACAAGTTAATGCGTGCATATTTATTGACTAATTCAGGCGGTAATTTAGCGGTCACTTCAAAAAAACTACCTTTATTCTCAACGTTTAACTTTAGCGGTATCTTCTTTGCGGTTGCCTCAATCGTGGTAGGGTCAGCATAACCTGAAACCGTAAAAGAAATCTCTGATTGAGACGCCACTTCAGCCTTATGCGGCGGCGTAAAACTTTTAAAACGGGGTTTTTTACAGCCATTATTGGTGAAACTGTCTTGATAGGCAAATGCCGAATTCATTGTTACTAAACTCGCTACCATTCCGACTAACATTAAAGATTTTTTTATCATTATTCTTACCTTTTAGTTAAAATATTAAATCACACTAAAATTTTATCATTACTCATCGCCAATTAATTTGACATCCTCCCCGTCCTAAAGGACGGGGGTTCCCAATATCACTATTGAGGGCTTCCTAATTCACTGACAATTGGATGCTGATATTTAACCAGAATCTCTTACACCATCTCCAAAGGCTTAACATTCCGACAGCCCGTCGGTAGGTCTTTTCAGACGACTAAAGTTTAACGTATTTAATTAAAAGAAGGTAGCGATGTTTAACAAAAATAAAAAGTTTAGAATGAAAACACCTTTTAATAATGTAAAAGCACTCATCATTGATATGGATGGTGTGTTATGGCATGGTAATCAAGCCATTGATGGGTTAAATGATTTTTTTACTACGTTACGCAAACAATCGTTGCCGTTTATTTTAGCGACTAATAATGCCAGCCAAACTAACGGCGAATATATTAAAAAATTAGCATCTATGGGTATTACGGTTCAAGCTGATGAAATTTTAACATCGGGAATGGCAACCGCTTCCTATTTAGCCGAACAGTATAATCCCGCAGCAACCCGTATTTTCGTACTCGGTGAAGCCGGTGCCAGCCAACCTCTATTAGAAAAAGGTTTTACCCTTACCGACATTTACGAACTCAATACCCCTGAAACGCCCAATAGCGGAGCGAATATTGTGGTGTGTGGTAAAGATGAAACCCTTAATTGGGATAAACTCTCCACCGCAACGTTAAATCTCAATGCAGGGGCAACATTTATTGCCACCAATGCCGATGTCAGTTTACCCACAGAACGCGGAGCGGTACAAGGAAATGGGGCTATTCTCGCTGCTCTCACAGCTGCCACGGGAAAAACACCCACGTCTATTGGTAAACCTGAACCGATTATGTATCAACAAGCCCTTAAATTGCTGGGTACAAAACCTGAAAATACTATCGCTATCGGCGACCGACTCGATACCGACATTTTAGGTGCGGTACGTACAGGTATGCCAAGTATTATGGTGTTAACCGGTATTTCTCAAATTTCCGACTTAGATGATATTGATTATGCCCCAACGTGGATAATGCAGGATTTAACTGAAATCATAAAACAATTAAAACTCCATAATAACGACTAAAATATATTATCACAGGGTATCTTGAAGTCTACCTGTTACATATTTATGCAATACACTTGACATTAGAGTTTGATATGGCAACCCTTCAATTAACGCCTTTTCCCGCAATAACTCTAAATCAATTTCAGACATTCGGATATTAACTCTTTTATTTTTTTTAAACGTATTTTTGGCTATTGATTGGTATTCAATAACCTGTTCAGTTTCTTTTATAGACACCCATTCATTATTTTCATACGACTCAAGAAAATCTTCTTCCTCTGTAGTTAAGGTAGGATTCATTATTTTTCCTCAATATATTTTTTAGTTGCTTTACGACTTGGGATGATAGTTTTTAAAAATAATTCTTCTGCTGATTCAACAAATGGCACAAGATAAGCATAATTCTCAATATTTAAAATAAACATTTTTTGATTGGGATATTTTTCTGTATTTGGGTGCTGGATAATATCTAAATATCCATGCTTTTCAATATGATAAATAACTCTCTCAAAAGATATTTTTCGTGTTTCAATAAGTTCAAGGTTCTTTTTAGGATTCCATGCAAAATGTTTCATAAGTCTATTTTAGCACAATGTGTGCTTTTTAAATTTCACAGAATAATGCTAAATCGGCACCGTATTGTATGCCAAATTGACAATACCATTACTCGCCGCATCGGTAATGCTTAGAGCTTTAAAATCTACGCCCGAAAAACGTTGATAAGCCGCTAAATCTCGGATTTTTCCTAATTGGTAACAAGGCTCGATTTCAACATCATCCACTATTTCAGTCCCCATAATATGTAAAACTCGCCGTTTTGATTGCTTATCAATCTCATGCCATTTTTTATTATCACTCGCATGTTTCGCTTCATCGCCCCGCCCATAATAATGAAAAATAGAACATAAATGCGGTGTATAACAATCCCAGCCATGTGTCCATGCCCGTAACGCAAAGGTAATTTCTTCGCCATAAAAATAGATATTTTCATCCCAAGGAATTTGCTGAAATAATTCTGCCTTGGCAAAAATAAACCCACCCGCCACAAACGCATTGCGTTTAGGTTTATCTAATGTTCGATTATAAGAGCGTAAATGCAACACTTTTGATTTTTCATTAAATTCTTTAACGACTAATTGCGGTGTTGAAGGCGTTAAGGTATTCGGTGGCACATAAATCGCTGGATAGGTTGAAAGTAATGCTTTTTCAGAGGGACACATTGCTAACGTATCCAGCATCTGTTCATCCCAATCTTGAGCAAAACGCATATGGCTGTCGATATTTAAAATATACTCTTCACCCTGCCATAAACTCATCGCTTGCACTTTCGCCCAACATGCTCCTTTTGATTCTCTCGCATCAAAATCAACGCGTCGTACTTGTTCAGGTCGAGTGTCCACTTCAAAAAAAGCCGCGTCCTCCTCAGCAATAAACTGCCAACAAATCCCTACAAAAATCCGCTCGGGGTATTTTGCTTTTTCAAATAAATCTTTTACCGTCCACTGGCATTCAGGGTC
>ENA-ORXI01003699-ORXI01003699.1-sediment-metagenome-genome-assembly--contig:-NODE-3699-length-10119-cov-2.860088_pt1 | contig 10119 bp, 6 predicted proteins | sample MGYA00237861_ERZ511468 | MGnify/ENA primary metagenome ERZ511468 (study PRJEB26299, sample SAMN06266213) | sediment metagenome | isolation source: Hudson Canyon methane seep mesocosm | place: USA:Hudson...
TGAATCATATCTCGCATTTGACCCGCTTCATCATAAAAGCCCCAACGCCCTTCTATACCAACACTTTCTGCAACCGTTATTTGTACGTGATCAATACTATTTCTATCCCAGTTGGTAGTAAATAATGAATTTGCAAAACGCAATACCAATAAATTTAAAACAGTTTCTTTACCTAAATAGTGATCTATACGATAGATTTGATTTTCTTTAAAAAAGCGCGCTACTTGGTTATTAATCACTTTTGAAGATTCTAAACAGTGACCAATAGGCTTTTCCATCACGACACGATCATTATCGGCAATGAGGTTAGCATGATTTAAACCATCACAAATATCGCCATAAATGGCAGGCGGTGTTGAAAAATAATAAACACGAGTATCATTACCTGTTGATAATGTATCAGCTAGATTTTTATAGGCACTTGCCTCTTTCATATCAAGTTGCTGATAAACCAAACGCGCCATAAAGCGTGCTAAAACGTCTTCATCAAGCGTTTCTTTTACAAAATTATTGATATTCTCTAATACAACAGTTTTAAATTCTTCTAAACTGTGCGTTTGACGAGCAACGCCTACAATACGACTTTTCTCATTAATTAAGCCACATGCTTCTAACTGATATAAAGCAGGTAATAATTTACGGCGCGATAAATCACCTAAAGCACCAAAAATAACGATTTCACTGGCAGATTGACAATCTAATTTATTCATAAAAACTTTTCGACCTCGTATCTGAGTTTAATAACGGTGTTAACAACTAACATTTTACTTAATGAGAGCTCAGGGCAATAAAGCTCATTTGTATTAACAACGACTCACTCACAATAAAAATAAAACAGCAACTTTGTAACTTAACTACATATACACCTAATTTAGCGCCTGAATGTTAATCAGTAAAGAACTTTCTGTAATTTTACTACATTTTATTTATAAAATGCCTAAAAACAGCAATAATCTGATGAAAACTCAATAATCCTTAGGAGCTTTACCACATAAGTTTACAAAAAAGCTAAATACTATCCCTGTTTATTTATTAAACATTTGCTAATTTGATACGTTTTGCATTATATTAACGTCAATTATGAAATAAAATTTCATTTTTCCTGTTACTAAAGCAGAAAATAAATTACAGTAAGCACATGAAACATTTAAGTAGTAGCTTTCATTAGCTATAAAACTTAAACGTTATTACGCCAACAAATTTGGCTTATATAAGTAGAGCTAGGATCACAAAATAATGAATATATTAGAAAAGATCACTAACGAACTAGACATTCTAAGTAAATCTGAGCGTAAAGTAGCTGAAGTTATACTCTCTTCACCAAGTACAGTTATTCATTCAAGTATAGCTGCGCTAGCCAAACAAGCTAATATAAGTGAACCAACAGTTAATCGCTTTTGCCGTCGCTTAGACACTAAGGGTTACCCTGATTTTAAATTACATTTAGCGCAAAGTTTAGCTAACGGTACTCCTTACGTTAACCGTCATGTTGATGAGAATGATAGCGCTGAAGAATACACAGCCAAAATTTTTGAATCGACCATGGCAAGTCTTGAATTAGCACGTAAAAGTTTAGACCCATCTTTGATCAATCGCTCAGTTGATGTACTTACTCAAGCTAATAAAATCTCGTTTTTTGGTTTAGGTGCTTCGGCTATTGTGGCGCATGATGCACAAAATAAATTTTTCCGCTTCAATGTTCCTGTTGTTTATTTCGATGACATATTAATGCAACGTATGAGTGCTATAAATAGTCGCCAAGGAGATGTCGTTATTGTTATATCGCACACAGGTAGAACAAAATCCTTAGTTGAAGTGGCTAGTTTAGCGAAAGAAAATGATGCCACCGTTATTGGTATTACAACAGATGGTACGCCATTAGCTAAAGAATGTAGCATTGTATTATCTGTAGATGTTGCAGAAGACACTGACCTTTACATGCCTATGTCTTCTAGAATAGCCCAATTAGCGCTAATAGATGTACTTGCAACAGGATTTACCTTAAGACGAGGAAGTAAGTTTAGAGATAATTTAAAAAAGGTAAAAGACAGTTTAAGAAGCTCACGATTTGATCGTAAAGACTAAAATTTAAGTAAGTTGTTCAGTTCAAAGAACAGCTTACTATTTATAAAATCATTTAAAGATATTAAGGATTAAAATGCCTAGAAGAACGAAGATTGTTGCTACCCTTGGTCCAGCAACAGATGACAAAGCAAAACTAAGAGCCGTACTAGCTGCAGGTGTTAATGTAGTAAGACTTAACTTTTCTCACGGCATACCTCAAGATCATATAAACAGAGCTAATAATGTACGTGAAGCTGCAAAAGAATTAGGCATTTATGTTGGTATTTTAGGTGATTTACAAGGCCCTAAAATTCGCGTGTCTACTTTTAAAGATGGTCCAATTAAACTGGCTATTGGTGATAAATTTGAACTTGATGCCACTTTAGAAAAAGGCCAAGGTTGCCAAGAGAAAGTTGGTATTGATTATAAAAAGTTAGTTCAAGATGTGAGCAAAGATGACATCTTATTACTTGATGACGGTCGTGTTCAACTTAAAGTTTTATCAACTTCAGAGAACTCAGTATTTACGATAGTTACTGTTGGTGGTCCATTATCAAATAACAAAGGCATTAATCGTCAAGGTGGTGGTTTAACAGCCCCTGCCCTAACAATTAAAGATAAAGAAGACATTAAGTTAGCCGCAAAAATCGATGTCGACTTTTTAGCTGTTTCATTTCCTCGTGATGCTGCAGACATGCGTGAAGCACGTTTGCTTGCGCAAGAAGCTGGCTGTGATGCTCGTTTAGTATCAAAAATTGAACGTGCAGAAGCGGTAAACGACGATGATGTACTTGATGGTATCATCTTAGCATCTGATGTTGTTATGGTGGCCCGTGGCGATTTAGGTGTTGAAATTGGTGATGCTGAACTTGTTGGTAAACAAAAACATATTATTGCTCGTTCTCGCCAATTAAATCGTGTTGTTATCACTGCAACACAAATGATGGAAACCATGATTGAGCAGCCAATGCCAACACGTGCTGAGGTTATGGATGTTTCAAATGCCGTGCTAGATGGTACTGATGCGGTAATGCTCAGCGCTGAAACAGCGGCTGGTAAGTACCCTGTTGAAACCGTAACAGCAATGGCTAGTGTTTGTGTTGGCGCTGAAAAGCACCGCTCTGTTAATATTTCTAATCACAGAATGGATTTAACATTTAGTGAAATATCTGAAACAGTTGCTTTATCGGCAATGTATGCAGCAAATCACTTAGATGGTGTTAAAGCAATTGTTTCTTTAACCGAGTCGGGACAAACCAGTAAATTAATGTCACGCATTACCTCTGGTTTACCTATTTTCTCATTATCTCGACATAGTAAAACATTGAATAAAACCGCTATTTATCGTGGTGTTTATCCTATTGCTTTTGACTCAACTAACAGTAATGTTGAAACCTTGAGTGATGATATTCTCAAACAAGTAGCTAAAAACTCCAAATTCATCGTTGGTGATAAAATCATATTAACTCATGGTGACTTGATGGAAACTGTTGGTGCTTCAAACACCTTGAAAGTATTAACTATTACTAAAAAGCATTTAAATTAGTAACTTTCACAACCCATTAAAAAAGCCGCTAGTATATTCATGCTAGCGGCTTTATACCTTCTACTGCATTATTTACACTAAGCTAGCAAATAATTGCTCAAACTAACCTAAACCTTATCCAAACATTCATTGTTGATCCTTCATGTTTATTACCAAATTTTAAAGGTACTACTTCATAACTTTGAGTAAATTCAGGCTTTATAAATAGCCATCCCGAACTTGAAAAAATCAATATCTCAACATTTACTTTGCAGTTGTACGATGGTACAGTTCAAAAAGTATTCATTTACCCACACAAAAAAATATGAGCTTAAAAAACCAATTATCGAATTTACACCAATATTTCAATAGTCATGTCACTAAAAATATTGCTTGGCGTAAACAGCAGCTAATAAATATTAAAAAACTGGTTATTGATAATGAAAAGCCATTACTAGAAGCCTTATATCAAGATTTAGGAAAACCCAACTTAGAAGGGTGGATTACAGAAATATCCTATATCACGGGAGATGTCGATCACACCATTAAGCATTTAAAATCTTGGAGTGCGAAGCAGAAAGTATCAACACCGCTAGTTGTTCAACCAGGAACATCATATATAAAGCCAGAGCCTCAAGGAACAGTGTTAATTATTGGTGCTTGGAACTACCCTATTCAGCTAATTTTCGGACCTTTAATAGCAGCTATCTCAGCTGGAAATTGTGCCGTAATAAAGCCTTCAGAATTAGCACCAAAAACATCCAACCTTATTGCTAAATTAGTACCAAAATACCTAGATACAAATGCTGTGATTGTAGTAGAAGGTGCTGTGGAGGAAACCACCCAACTTCTTAATGAAAAATTTGACCACATTATGTACACCGGGAATGGTGCTGTAGCTCGAATTGTAATGATGGCAGCGTCTAAATATTTAACACCTGTAACGTTAGAGCTTGGCGGCAAAAGCCCCGTTTATATTGATGAATCCGCCAATTTATCAATTACTGCTCAGCGAATCGCATGGGGTAAATGGTTAAATGCAGGACAAACCTGTATTGCACCCGATTATATTTTAACGACTAAGTCACTAGTTAAACCTTTAATAGATAGTCTTGGGAAAGAAATAACACAAATGTTTGGCTTAAATGTCAAAGAAAGTAAAAGTTATGGAAGGATTGTAAACTCTCGACATGCTCAGCGACTAGTGAGTTATCTCGATAATCAAGATATTGTTGTTGGTGGGGAATACGATATAGAAAACAAGTTTATGGAGCCAACCGTTGTCGTAATGAATGACCTCGACTCTCCACTTATGAAAGAAGAAATATTTGGTCCTATCCTCCCCATTGTTGTTGTAGATGACTTTGAACATGCTAAAAGTTACGTGCTTAAAAATGACAAACCCTTGGCTGCCTATTTATTTACAAAAAATAAAGTACAAGAAAAACAATGGATAAATGAAATTCAAGCAGGTAACCAATGTATTAATGATGTCATTATGTTTAACGCGGTTCCCGATTTACCTTTTGGAGGAACGGGAGCGAGTGGAATAGGACAATATAGTGGTAAATCAGGTTTTGATAATTTCAGTCATGCAAAGCCGATATTGAAGCGCCCTTTTATAAAAGATCTACCAGTACGGTTTGCGCCTTATAGTGATTTGAAATTTAAAATATTAAGATTTCTTAGATAGCTCTTAATAAAAAATCCTAGCACCAGTGAAGCATATATAGGGGTTAATCGTAATCAGCCCCTATTACTAAATATATATGCCGCTTTAAAATGAGTTTCATCCTTTCAAATTCTAGCTCTACTTCTTCCTTATCTTGTATTAACATCGCTTTTTTTTCTAATTGTAAAACCAGTGCGAAAGTCACTTCAGCATCTTCTTGAGGGGCTCCAGTTCCTATTGCCTGGTATAGTTCAAAAATTCTGTTAGTTTCCTTTTGCCATGCACATAATAATAATTGACTTAATTGAGGGCTTCTTAATGCCTCATTGTGGAAAGCTAATTCAATTTTTCTATCATCAGAATTATCAAAAATTTGATTTCGTAAATAAATCTCGCCATCTTTATACAATTGCTTCGCAAGTTTTTCAGGGCTAATATTTTGTTTGGCAAAATGTTCTACGTCTTGCTCAAGCGATACAAAATGGGGGTTTTTACCCACATCTATTGTTTCATGCCAGTATATAAATGTTGAACTAATCAAATCTTCAATACTTTTAAAATGATAGGTTGTAGAGCCTAGCGACACCCCTGCTTGAGCAGCTACGGCGCGATGCCTCACACCTCGCATTCCGCTTGTTCTAATAACTTCAAGCGTGGCAAGTAATATCCGTTGCTTTGCATCTATCTTCTTTTTTTGAGTATCAGGCATTGATTAAATCCATTAAAAATAATTTTTGAATTATACAGTTAGCATTTTATAAAAAAAGTACTTTCGTATACCAGTAAACAACTGTACTATAGTACAGGTATTTGGATTTGTAAAAAATTTTTAAATTTCTCACTTGGAGATTCACCTTTATGAAGATCGAGCGCCTAAACTTAAATCGCAGAGGTATGCTAAAAACCATTACTGCACTTGGTGTCGGAAGTACATTGGGTTTAACTGCCTGTAGTAAAGACGAAAGCAATACCCCTGCCCAACCGTTAAAAGGGGCTATTGGTAAAGATGGTAATGAAGTTATTCCTTGGACAAATTGGTCTGGAAATCAGTTTTCAACACCTAATGAGCGTTTAGTTCCAAAATCTACAGATGAATTATCATCGATGATCAAGAATACTAAACAGCATATTCGCCTTGTTGGCGCAGGACATTCATTTTCTCCCCTTGTTCCTACCAATGAAACACAAATGTCACTTGCCTATTTCTATGGTATTACCAACATCGATAAAGAAAAAAAGCAATTTGATGTTGCTGCTAATACCTTTTTAGCCGGGGTTGGTGAAGAGCTTTGGCAAAACGGCATGAGTTTAGAGAATATGCCTGACATAAATACCCAGACCTTTGGAGGCGCAATTGCAACATCAACCCATGGCACTGGTATCAATTATGGCTCAATGTCATCAACCGTAAAAAAAGTAGTTTTGGTTAATGGTCTAGGCGAAGAAATTAGCTGTAGTGCAAATGAGAATAGTGAAATATTTAACGCCGCAAGAACCAATATCGGCACGCTCGGCGCGGTAACTAACTTACGAATACAGGCGCAAGACAAGCATTATTTAAAAGAAACAAGTTGGATGATGGATCTTGAAGAAGGTTTAGCTAAAGCAGAGCAATTAAGGGATGAACATCGCCATTTTGAAATGTATGCCCTTCCCCATGCAGATTACATTTTAGGTATAACTATCGATAAAATTGAAAGAAATCAGTTGCTTTCCGGCACTGTCAATACCGGTGATGCGTATGAAACTTTCAAAACCATGTCAAAGGTCATTGATACCTTACCTTATTTAAGAAGCTTTATTGTTAACACTGGCGCCAGCACCGTTGAAAAAGAAGAACGCACGGGGCGAAATTACGAAGTGTTAGGCAACCTTAGAGATATGCGTTTTAACGAAATGGAATATTCAATTCCTGCTGAACATGGCGTAGCTTGTTTAAGAGAAATTTTAGCCACCATTAAAAAACTTGATATTGATGTGATTTTCCCAATGGAGTATCGCTATATTAAAGCCGATGATATTTGGTTAAGCCCATTTTATAAACGCGATAGCTGTGCTATTAGCTGTCATAACTTCGCTGATAAAGATTACAAAAAATATTTTGCCGCCATTGAGCCTATCTTTTTAAAGTATGACGGTCGACCACACTGGGGGAAAATACATACATTGAGCGCCAAAGAACAACGCGCTAGATATCCGATGTTTGATCAGTTTTTGAAAGTTCGACAAGAAATGGATCCAAAAAATATATTCACCAACAACCATATTAATCAAGTATTAGGTTTAGCGTAACGCTATAGCTTTCGGAGATGAAAATGAATAGAAGACAGTTTATTCTTGCGGGTATCAGTATTGGTGTTGCTGGCGCACTGTTAAAACCAGACAATAATGGCGCACCTTATAGTTCATACTTTAATAAGGTTAACGAAAGCTTAAAAAATCAAGGCACATACTTACCAAGCATGTTGGTTGATTTAGATATTCTTGATAGCAACATTAAAGCGTTATCGGCTCAACTAAATAATAATGTTGACTACCGTATTGTTGCCAAATCATTACCGAGTTCAGAATTACTCGGTTACGTGATGGAGCAATCATCAACGAACAAGTTAATGGTTTTTCATCAACCATTTTTAACAAAAATTGCTCATGATTATCCAAATTCAGATGTACTGATGGGTAAGCCAATGCCAGTAAAGGCTGCACAACGTTTTTATCAATTACAACCAAAAGACAGCCAATTTGAAAGTAATAAGCAATTACAATGGTTAATTGATAGTAAAGAAAGACTTGAGCAATATCTTCAATTAGCTAAGACTGTGCAGCAGCAATTACAAATCAACATAGAGCTTGATGTTGGTTTACATCGAGGCGGTTTGCAACAAGCAAACGAATTGGATGCCTTATTAACAATTATAGATGATAACCCACAGCATTTAGTTTTCTCGGGCTTTATGGGTTACGATCCCCATGTAGTAAAAATACCCAGTATTATAAAATCTGTCGAACAAGCCTTCGCTGAATCTCAAGATATTTACCAGAGTTTTATCAACCGCTTATATAAAGTTTCCCCACAATATAAAAAACAAAACTTATGTTTTAATGGTGCTGGCAGCCCAACCATTGCTTTACACTTAAATAAAACCGTTGCCAATGAACTATCAGCCGGATCATGTTTAGTTAAGCCGGTTGATTTTGATATTCCCTCTCTATCTGCATTTAAACCTGCTGCATACATTGCTACACCTGTACTGAAAAAAATGCAGGGAACTACAATCCCCGCCACTGAGTTTGCTAAAGATATATTCCCTTTATGGGATAGTAATATGGAACAAACCTTTTTCATTTATGGCGGTAAATGGCTAGCTAAATATGAATCACCACAAGGCTTGCAAGGAAACGGGTTATTTGGCACCAGTACCAACCAAGAAATAGTTAATGGCTCAAATAGAGTCAATTTAAATATTGATGATCACGTGTTTTTACGTCCAACACAAAGTGAATTTGTATTTTTACAGTTTGGAAGCCTACTGACATTGCGCAACAATCAAATCACTAGCCAATGGCCTATTTTGCAGCAAGGGTAATCTGAACACATGAAAGAGCTTATTTTTCCAAAAGATTTTATTTTTGGCACTGCTACTGCGTCCTATCAAATTGAAGGAGCTGTTAATGAAGATGGTCGTGGACCAAGTATCTGGGATACTTTTAGCCATAAAAAAGGCAAAATTAGAAAAGGACATACTGGCGATATTGCTTGTGATCATTATCATAAATACAAAGATGATGTTTCTTTGATGAAAGAAATGGGCTTAGATGCCTACCGACTTTCTATTTCTTGGTCACGCGTTATGCCAAGTGGTACACACGTTGTAAACCCTGCAGGAATCGAATTTTACAGCAATTTAATTGACGAACTACTTGCTGCAGGCATCACTCCTTTTGTTACTTTATTTCATTGGGACATGCCACAGGCACTAGATGATAAATATGGCGGTTTTTTATCAAGACAAGCGGCTTATGACTTTGCCGACTTTGTTGAAGTGATTGTTAAAGCACTAGGCGATCGAGTGAAAAATTGGATTACCCTAAATGAGCCATGGGAGCATGGTTGTTTTGGTTACGTTATGGGTAAGCATGCCCCAGGGAAAATAAAACCATGGCGCTATTTAACCGTAATGCATAACCAGCATTTAGCCCATGGCCTAGCAATTAAAAAAATTCGCCAATTTTGTTCCGATGCTCAAGTTGGTATTACGTTGAGCTTTACCCCCATATACCCAAAAACATCCAGTGAAAAGGATAAGAAAGCAACAGCTTTGGCAAATGAATTTATGAACTTCATCAGCCTTGATCCGCTTTTGAAAGGACATTATCCCAAAGAGTTATGGAAAAAATTTGGCTGGTTTAAAGCCAAAATAGAGCAAGGTGATTTAGAAATAATTCAACAACCTGTCGATTTTATTGGCATTAATTATTATTCACGAGAGTTTGCTAAATACAGTCCTTGGGTGCCTTTTTTAAATGCTTGGATTGAAGACGGCGGCGATGTGCCAGATAAAGACTTTGTTAAAGATGGCGTACAGCATACTTCTATGGGTTGGGAGGTTTTTCCTCAGGGGTTAAGTGATATTTTGCAATGGTTTAGAGAAGATTACGGTAATCCTAAAGTGTATGTCACTGAAAATGGTGCTGCTTTTAACGATACCATTGAAAATGGTGTTGTTGACGATCCCAAACGTATCAATTTTCTCAGTCTATATATGCAAGCGGCCAAGCAGGAAATAGAAAAAGGTTCAAATTTACATGGCTATTTTGTCTGGTCATTTTTAGATAATTTTGAATGGGCTGCTGGTTA
>ENA-ORXI01003702-ORXI01003702.1-sediment-metagenome-genome-assembly--contig:-NODE-3702-length-10116-cov-4.395557_pt1 | contig 10116 bp, 11 predicted proteins | sample MGYA00237861_ERZ511468 | MGnify/ENA primary metagenome ERZ511468 (study PRJEB26299, sample SAMN06266213) | sediment metagenome | isolation source: Hudson Canyon methane seep mesocosm | place...
ATCAAACTAAGGTTATTGATTAAACAGGAATATATACGTATTTTCTAAACTGAGATGGTTCTTGTTTTATGATGCTAATATTTCCAGTAGCGGCGGCAATATAACCAGAAGAAAATGTAGAACCTGATCGTGTTACAAAGCTGTTGAATGAAATTGATGATCTGTGGCGCGGAGAATCTTCTTATGCCTATTTATCTAAAACAAAATAAATGGAAACGTTACCCTTATTTCAATAACAATGCAGTAAGGTGACATAGGCTACAAAAACGAATATAGTTCTGTAGCAGATAAAAATTTCAGTACGGATACTGTAAGTGCGTTATACGTATTTCATATAAATATATGTGAGAAAAGGAGCGTTTGAAGTCATGCAATATCAGCAGTCTTGTTATAGCTTAATTCGGCCGAGTTTGGCTAGGTCCTCCATTAGAAAATACAACAATAGACGTGTTTTGACGTCAGATTGTAGTGAGGTGATCAAATGACTGACATTGATTGCCAAATTCGAACTGCTTCTGATCATTATTATGCCCAAGAATTTGAGCGGGCAGTTGAGTTATTAAGTGAACTTTGCACTCAAGATATACCTGAGGCCTTAAGTTTACTGGGTCTTATGTATCAGCTCGGCGATGGAGTGGAACGCTCCGGTTTGCAAGCCATCTCTTTGCTGAAGCGAGCCGTTGAACTTGGCCAAAGTGTTGCCGCATATAATTTGAGCACTATTTATATCTTGGGCATGCCAGATGTTGAGGTCAATATTGAACTCGGCGACCACTATCACAGCAAAGCACAAGTCTTGGATTCTCAACGTGTAATTAAAGAAATCTAAATTGTAACTCGGTGATTATAGGGAAAAGGGGGCATTTTCCTTATTACACAACAACGTGACAATTAAATGGGATGATTCTCTTAAATATAAGTGCTATTGATGTTTCTTATATCGGACATTAAATCACTGAGGTTAGACATGGAATTAATTTTAATTGAAGGTTTGCCAGGGAGTGGTAAAAGCACATTAGCTGAAAGCTTATGTAACACAGCCTTAAACAATGGCATTAAATCAAACTGGTATTTGGAAGAAGCAAAAGATCATCCTGTTCACCCAATTGATTTTAGATCTGAAAAGAATAAAACATCATTTCCCGAGCATTGTTTGCAACAGTGGCAAAAATTTATATTCGATAATAAAAACAATGACCAGCTGTTTATTTTGGAAGGTAGCTTATTTCAAAGCACGGTTCGATTTATGATGGAAAGTAATAACCAAGCATTAGTCTCTGAGTATTTTAAAAGCTGCCAAGAAATTTTGTCGATGATAAAAACCACCTTTATTTATCTTAGACCACCAGAAACGATGTCACATATTGACTGGGTGATAACTCATCGAACTGACCAATGGGCAAATAAAGTAAGTGAGTATTTGCAAGCTACGCCATATTGTTTAGAGCGAAATCTACAAGGGCTGAGTGGTATGGCAGTGTTTTGGTCTGATTATGCACTGCTTTGTGATTCGTTGATTATGGAATCAAGGATAGAAAGCTATACGATAAATGCAGGTGTGGGTTATTTTGAGACTCAAACTGATGAAGCTATTCGTTATAGTGGAATTGAAAATAGCTTTAATCTAAATCAAGCTCAATCATAAGTTATAGGTTCTAGGATTTAAAATGAAAAAAACTATATGGATATTATTGCTTTCTTTCAGTCTACCTTTGTTAGTTTATGCTGAGGTGTATCAATGGGTTGACGATACAGGGAAAATTCATTTCAGTGATAAGAAGCCGATAGCTGTTCAAGCTGAAGAACTCGATCTTGAAATAAATACATATACCAACGTCACTATTGAAAGCTCAGATAAGGATGTTGGTCAGAAGGTTGTAATGTATTCAACTGCTTGGTGTGGCTATTGTAAAAAAGCACGAAGCTATTTCCAAAAGAACAATATCGCGTTTGTTGATTATGATATTGAAAACAATGCAAAAGCAAAAAAACGCTACGATAAATTAGGTGTCACAGGTGTGCCAGTTATATTTGTTGGCAAAAAACGCATGAGCGGTTTTAGTGCACAACGATTTGAGCAACTTTATAACTAAGTGTGGTTTTGTGTTGCAAAAAAAAGGGGCTTTAAGCCCCTTTAATTGTTTAGCTAACCATTAATCTTCAGCTGGCTGTGCTTCGATAAAGTTATCAGCATAACTGCTGTAACCTGCTTCAAATTGTTTTGCCATTTCATCTGGGAATAGGTGGAAATCTCCGGATTTTAAGGAAGCTACAATGCCTTCTGAAACCGAATCAACGGGTTGTCCCATTTCTCCCATTCCTGCTTCATTGGCCATGTCTGTTGCAATTGGTCCTGGATGCACACTTAATACTTGAATGCCTTTATCTGCAACTTGGTCTCGTAAACCTTGAGTTAACGAATAGGCTGCTGCTTTTGAAGCAGAGTAAGTGGTGAAGCCTGCAAAGTTTTTAATAGATGCCACTGAGTTTAATTGCACAAATGCACCGCCACCATTTTTTTCTAGCACAGGGATAAATGCTTTTGCCATGCGAATCAAACCAAATGTATTAACGGTGAGCTCTTGGTTGAATAGTTCTTCTACATCATCACTAAGTGGATCTGCTAATTTTAAAATACCGGCATTATTAACAACGATATCAACATCCGTTGCCGTTTCAGCAAGTGCAGAAATTGATTCTGGTATATTCATATCCACATAAACAGGGACGACGATATCGCCAAATTGGCTTACTAAATCAGCTGTTGATTCTAAGTTTCTTACAGCTAGATACACTTTTTTAGCGCCATGTTGAACAAACGATTCAACGATAGCTTTACCGATCCCTCGGTTGGCACCAGTTACTAGGGCGATTTTATTATTAATGTCGATGCTCATGATCGTTTCCTTTTAAATTAATGGTATAAAACAACTGTACCGATCAGTACGATTGACAATATTGTACCGATCGGTATGATTGTGTCAAGAGAAATAATTAAGAATATTTGAGGCTTTATTATGGCTGGTGGTCGTCAACTTCAGTTTGATAAACAATACGCACTTGAACAAGCTATGTTGATCTTTTGGGAAAAAGGTTTTGTGGGTACTTCATTGTCAGAACTAACGATAAAAATGGGCATTAATAAACCGAGTTTATATGCCACCTTTGGTAATAAAGAAGAGCTGTATGTGAGTGCAACACAGCACTATATTGAACAGCACGCGACTCCCCACATTAAATTACTACATACGGAAAATCAGTCATTTAAAACAAGGTTAAAAGACTATCTTTCGTCAATAGCAACCATGTTGTGTGATGAATCTAACCCCGGTGGTTGTTATGTGGCTGTTGCTTTGAATGAACTGGCAGGAGAATCCTTACCACCAAAAGCCTGCCAAACTATTTTAGATGCAAGTCAGTTTGCAGAAAATTATCTCAAAGAATTTGTCACTGTCGAAATAAACAAAGGTGAATTAAAAACGGAACTAAAAGCTGAAGAGCTAAGCTTAATGTTGTTTACCTTTTTGCATGGTATTGCCGCTATCGCTAGAAATGGCAAGTCCTTACAACAAATTCAATCGGCCATTGATATCTTTGTTAAGACCTTAAAAGTATAGTTAACGTTCTATATACTTAATGATATTTGCGATGGATTTGATCGTAGCTGCCATTTGCTTTTTTCTGTTGCAAAATAGCATTAAATTGCTCGGCAAGCTTTTCTATATCTGGCCATTTTTTAGAAAAACAGAAATAGAAATGCAGTTGATTAATAGGCGTAACTGAAAGCTGATCGGTAATGCCTAGTTCTTTGGCTTTGAACATGGCGGCTTCTAGGTTCACATATAAATAATCGAAGCGTTTATATTGCAGCATTTTTAAAGCATGTTCTGTTGTTGGAGCTTCGACTGCCTCAATACTGAGGTCCTTTAATGCTTGTAAGCTGGCGTAGTTTTTAATGGAAGCAACGCTTTTACCTTTTGCCGCTTCGAGTGACTTTAACTCTGGCCCGGTAAAACCTTTTAGAGTAATAAAACCATCAGTGTAGTTGCTAATAGCATCTGAATATAAAATGAACTCTTCACGTTGTTTGAGATAAGCACAAGTTAATATGCCAACAGAAGTGCCCGTTTTTGCGTGGCGTAAGGCACGTTCCCAAGGCAGAAAAGTAATGTCTGGTTCGAAACCCATTTCTGAAAATATCTCACTGGCGAGTTCGTAATCAAAACCTTTTAAACCCTGAGGGGAGTCTTTCATTTCATAGGGAGGGTAGTCTTCTGTTGAAATTGGTATAAGGCTGGCTTCTTCGGCAACCAAAATGCTGCTTATTGCCGTTCCAAAGAACACAAGTAGTGCTGCTAGAAGATGTGAAATGTATTTCATAAGAAGCTCACCTTGAGGCAAATGTTTAGTTTTCTTATGTTGGGATTGATGATATCAGGCTTGTAGTGTTCCTGCTAACGGGGGCGATTATAAAAAAGGCGTTTTTTCACGCAAGAAAACACAATAAATTATTCAGTGTTAAGTGATCGCAATCCAGAGCGATCAGCTGACATTCACATGAGAAATAAGACTGCATCTAGTTTACAGATATCAGTCTGTTTTAGATAACATGCTGTCGATCATTCACAATGATGATCGACAGCATAATCTTGAAAATTATTTACAAATTTCACCACTGTAGCGAATGACACCTTCGAAGTTTTCCATATCTACCAAACCATAACTATTAAATGTGCCTGCATAACCTTTAAGTTGACCAGAAGTTGAATCCTCTTTTACATGGTAGGTAATTTCAATCATATAACGCTCGTTTTTACCGGGTACTTTCGTCAAAACGGCAAGGTCAGTTGTGTTCATAAAACCACCTTTGTCCGTCATAAAGAAATGTTGCATATCCATTTCTAAGCCCGTTTCAGTTTCTCTTTGTGCATCTACTGTTGCGGTTGCCGCAGAAACACTGCCTGAGAGGGGAGCAACAGCTGAAATAACACCTTCTTGTTGTGAAAAGAAATTTGGCATACCAGTGCCACCAATGGGCATGCAACTTTCATTTGCATAAACACTTGTCATTGCTGTTAATAACAAAGATAAAGTTATAAGTTGTTTAAACATGGTTGTTTCCTTTAAATAAAAATTAAATGTAAAAGTGCTTATGAAATTGCTTGAACGATTTCTTCATTGGTCATAGCAACTCCATCAAAATTCCACGCGCCATCGACAGCATGAACAACGTTTACATAGATATTGTTACGTGGCTGGGTATGGCCTGATAGCCTCTCGATAATGTCTGTGGCTTTTTTGAAGTATTGCAGCTGGACATCTCGATTAGCGAACGCAAAAGATGGTACTTTCCATTCAACCCACGCACCGGAAAATGGTTTGCCGCCAGCGAATGTTTGCTCCTTATTTAAGATATGCAAGGTTGCAGTGATGTTGGGTGTCATTACTGCATTACCAGTAAGTCCATGTGATTCCAACATGGCTTCAGTAAGCTCTTTAATAGCTCGTAATTCAGTACCTTTTGTTAAGACACCTTCAGTAATAGTTAATGTTAATGGCATGCCTATGTCCTCATATATTTAGTTATTGACTCATTATTGAGTGTTGCTTTAAGTCGTTAAGATAACGACCGCTACCCAATAATAGATAGTGATCGTTATCCTGTAAAGGGTAACGACCGTTATTTCATGGTAAAATGTACATCACTTAGTGCTTGTAGATAGCTTTTCCATCTTCAGGCTGTTGATATTTATAAATATTATTGGTACTTAGATGCGATATAAACCCGAGCAAAAAAAAGAAACTCATCAGAAAATTATTGATGCTGCAGGTCGAAGTTTCCGCAAAAATGGCTTTAGTGGCATTGGTGTTGACGGTTTAGCTAAAGAAGCCGGAGTAACATCAGGTGCATTTTATAAACACTTTCCATCTAAGAAAGCGGCTTTTGAATCAACAGTAGTAGAAGGCTTAAAAGAGGTTCAACAAGCCATTCTTGCTATGCAGCAAACAGATGGCAAAGAGTGGTGGAAAACATTGGCGGAGTTTTATGTCACTGAAAAGCGGACCTGTGATGCCAAAAATAGTTGTGGTTTACAAAGCCTTACTTCTGAGGTCAGCCGTAGTGATGACGATTTAAAAGCTGTCTATGAGCAAGAGTTGCTTAAAATAGCAAGCATAGCAACGCAAGGTGTTGATGACGCTATTTCTTCTGAGACATGGGCGAAACTAGCACTATTGATTGGCGGTATCACCATGGCTAGAGCTGTTAGTGATCCAGAGTTATCTGAACAAATTGGTCAGGCAGTTCAAGATAGTGAGTTATTTAAATAAAGAAAAGTTAAGCAAAAGGGTAAGAGCGTGATTGAAGTAGGAAATAATGGCTTAGAGCAGATCCAAAACTATAAAGGTTTTGTTATGAATGGTAGTGATATGTCTCCTGCTATTAATGAGGGTGATCACTTAGTCGTGGATTTAGCTCAGAAAGTAATACGAAGTGGTGAGATGTATGTTGTGAATTACAACAAATCTATGGTGGTTTGTCGTTTATTGTTAGATGGTCAAAAAGTAAGTCTTATCTTTGATGGTGCATCACATAGTTTTGATGAGTGGATAAATGAGATCACTATCATTGGCAGAATCATAGAAGTAAAAACGTTAACGGAATAAACAAAGGTATATACCCAAGTAATTTGGGTATAGTGTTTGTGGGCACTCATAGAATCAGAAGGGATCTTCATGGCTAAAATAATAAAAATAGTCACCACATTATTCGTTGTTGTTGTTATTTCGGTATCGGTTGTCATCTTCACCGTTGATATTAATCAATATAAAGGTGAGTTGATTGCACTTGTTGAAGAATCAACAGGGAGAACATTAAAAGTAGATGGCGATTTAGAATTTGCAGTGTCATTGATACCCACGGTAGTGGTTGAAGACGTGCAATTTAGTAATGCTAGTTGGGGTTCTAAACCCGATATGCTCAAACTAGAAAAGTTTGAAGTGGAAGTTGCATTGCTGCCTTTACTAACAGGCAACATTCAAGTTAACCGAGTGATATTGGTTGCTCCTGAAATTTTATTGGAGACCAATAAAAAAGGCGTGGCTAACTGGGATTTTTCAACAGCAAAATCGGATAAAAAAACCAAAACTGCAGATGCAGAAAAAACCTCAATGCCGGGTATTGTGGTTAACGAAGTGCATATTGAAAATGCCACGGTTACTTATATTGACGGTGTGGCTGGTAAAACAACGACACTTGCAATCGATGAAATAACTACCGAATCAGATAGTGTTGATGCGCCATTGTCATTAATAATGAAACTGGCTTATAACGAAATACCTGTTGAAGTTAAAGGCAGCTTGGGTTCGCTTAAGCAGCTTAGCGGCAATAAAAGTTACCCATTAGATTTAGAAATCGAGATCAGTGATGTCACGGCTAAATTAAAAGGTGAAATTGCAAAACCTATGGATGGTAAAGGTTTAGCCATCGACATAAATGTGGCAATGGATTCATTAGCCAACTTATCGAAACTGGCAGGTAGTGATTTGCCAAAATATGGACCTATTTCATTAAACGCTAAACTAAGCGATGGTGCTGGTGCCTATTCACTCAAAAAATTAACGTTAAAAGCGAGCAATACCGATTTATCCGGTGATGTCACTATTGCAGTCTTGGGCAAACGCCCTGCGATCACGGCTAATCTAAATTCAACATTAATCGACTTGGCTGAATTGAGTGGTGATGAAAAACCAGCTAATAAAGAAAAAAGTGACCGGGTGTTTTCTACGGATCCTTTAGCTTTAGAAGCCTTAAACGCTATTAACGTTAATTTGAAACTTAATGCGACTCAAATTAAAACAAGCAGTATGGTTTTGGCTGATACCAACGTGACGTTGATAATAAAAGACGGAAATTTATCAATCAAACCGGTAAGCAGTTCAGTTGCAGGGGGTAAGTTAATTGCTAATATTGGCTTAAACGCCAGAGGAAAAACCGCCGTACTGCTTAGCAAGCTAACGATTGCTGGGCTAGAGCCAAATCAACTGCCCGCCCTGGAAGGTAAAATCACCGGCGGTAAAACAGACGTTGATGTTGATATTAAAGGTAACGGTAATAGTGTTAGCCAAATTATGGCAGGCCTAAACGGTAAATTAGTATTCAAAATGGCTGAAGGGGTGAGCAATGATTCAATTTCTGGTGCTTTAGGCGCTGATATGTTGAAACAAACCTTTGATATGTTGAATCCCACATCCCAAAGTAGCGATGGTACGAAAATCTTATGTGCGGTGGTTAATTTTGATATTAAAGATGGTATCGCAACTGCCGATCGTGGCATTGCTATTTCAACCAGCCAGATGGATGTTATTGGCAGCGGCACCGTCAATTTAAAAACAGAAGCGCTGGATATTGGTATTAAACCTCAGGCCAAAGAAGGCGTGGGACTTAGTGCTGGCCAATTGGCAGGTCTAGTAAGAGTTGGCGGTACGATGGCTAATCCAAAAGCAACGGCAGATGCTGCTGCTCTATTAACAACAGGTGTTGCAGCAACAACGGCTTTAGCAACCGGAGGATTATCATTATTAGCTCAAGGTTTGTTAGACCGCTCAACTTCTGATGCCGATCCTTGTGCCACAGCCTTAGGTCAAAAAGCAACTTCAACAACAAAACCAACAGCTGAGAAAGAAGCATCTACCACCGATAAAGCGGTTGATGCAGTAAAAGATGCAGGTAGTGCAGTGAGCGATACCATAAAAGGTTTTTTTGATTAATTACAGATAACAACGTGTTTTTTAGTAGATTCATCAACTAATACCAAGGAAGCCTCATGGTCCGAATGTTAAAAATAGTTGCCGGTTTATTTCTTTTAGTCGTTATTTCAATTGCAACGATTATCGCTACATTTGACATCAATCAATACAAAAATCGCTTAATTAACGTTGTACAAGACTCAACAGGTCGAACCTTACATATAGAGGGTGATTTAAGTTTTGGTTTATCTTTACTTCCAACGATAGTGATAGAAGGTGCGAAGTTAAGTAATGCTAGCTGGGCTTCTTCACCTGAAATGATAAGCCTAGAGAGGCTTGAAATTGAAGTTGCACTGTTATCGTTGTTAGACAATAAGATTCAAATCAATAGTGTGACTTTATTAGAAGCAGAAATCATTTTAGAGACAGACAATCAAGGTTTGCCTAACTGGGAATTCACGGCTAAAAAGACTAAATCTGCAACCCCTCCAGCCAACACGGATCAAAATGGTTTGGGCCTTGCTATTGATAAGCTTGTTATTGAAAACGCGGTTGTCACCTATAAAAATGGTCTGACAGAACAACAAACAATAACGGTTGTAGATGAGCTAGAAATAGAAGCAGATAATTTTGATACACCTGTTTTTATATTTATGGATGCTGTTCATAACGATGTTCCGCTTGAGATTGAAGGCATCTTAGGTCCGATTAATCAGTTGAAAGCAAACCAAAAAACATCGATTGAGTTAGAACTTGATGTTGCGGGTGCCGAACTAGAATTATTCGGACACATAGCTCAACCAAGGGATGCAGAAGGGCTTGATCTTAATTTTAAATTTGAGGTCAAAAAATTATCAGATCTTGCAACTCTAGCAGGTAGAGATTTACCGGCACTTGGCCCGGTTAGCATGTCGGGCAAGATTATGGACAAGGATGGTATTTATTCCGCAAAAGCACTAGATATGCAAGCTAATGTGTTTGGAGTGAAAGCTGCGAAGCTTAACTTAACAGGGCAAATAGCTGATCTGACAAAAGATAAAGGAATAGACCTAACGTTAAAGTTTGATATTAATAACTTGGCAGACTTGTCAGCATTGGCTGGCAAAGATTTACCAGCGTTGGGCCCCTTAAGTTTTTCAGGCAAGATTGTTGATGACGAAAACTATACCTATGCACTTAAAAAAATCGAACTACAAACAGGTCTCGTCGGGGTAAAGGATGCCAAGATTTTATTGAGTGGACAAGTTGCCGACTTGGTGTCAGCTAAAGGTATCAATGTCACTACTAAGCTTGAGCTTGCTAAATTATCAGACTTATCTGATTTAGTAGGAAGAGAGCTACCAGCATTGGGTCCGCTCACCTTGTCAG
>ENA-ORXI01003703-ORXI01003703.1-sediment-metagenome-genome-assembly--contig:-NODE-3703-length-10116-cov-2.937942_pt1 | contig 10116 bp, 3 predicted proteins | sample MGYA00237861_ERZ511468 | MGnify/ENA primary metagenome ERZ511468 (study PRJEB26299, sample SAMN06266213) | sediment metagenome | isolation source: Hudson Canyon methane seep mesocosm | place: USA:Hudson...
CTAAACTATGTGATGACAAATATTAAATATTCAAGAGAGGTTTACATTACTGTGATTATTAGTGATGAATAATTTTTGGTTATTCACCTACATTTTTTTATAGCTGTTATAATCCAATTGGTCATATGTAGTATTTTCTTGTTAGTTATCAATGAAAGTTGAAAGAATCGATGATATTTAAAATTAAACTCATTCTACTGATTTCCCTTATTGGCTTGTTAAGTCAAGTTAAGTTAGTAAAAGCTGATAGCAATATACAAAACTTATTTTTAGAACATCTATCCGTTGAAGATGGCTTGTCGCAGGGTACCGTTAAATCAATACTCGCCGATGAAAAAGGCTTTATTTGGCTAGCCACCGACAATGGAGTAAATATTTATGATGGCTATACCTTTAGGCAACTTTCAGGGCCTAACAATAGCTTTATAGACTCAAGCGTTTATTTTGTTAAGCAAGACAGCTTAGGTTTTATATGGATTAATGTTGACGAGGGTCTCTATCGCTATCAGCCTCAAACCAATCAATATCAATTAATTTTAGTTAATAATCCTGAAAACTTTGGCCATTTTGTTGTCGATGTTACAGAAGGTAGAAATAGTAATAATGAATTGGGCTATTGGATAGTAACTAGCAAAACAATTAGTTTTTACCATTCTGATAAAGCTGAATTCCAAGTAAAAGTAGACTTGTCACAAGAGCTTCCTGAAAAAGACAATATTTTTCAGGTTAAATATCACCAGCAAGTGCTATACGTTAGTACGAGAGTTGGCGTGTATGCCTATCACATACAACTAAATAAGTGGCGAAAGTTGCCAAGATTTTCTGCCAAAACTGTTTCAGAAGATATTAATGTTATAGAAGCGAATAAAATTTTCACTTCTCATATAGGTGAACGCAAAAACTTATATATGGGAACGGGGGATGGAGTATTTAGCCTTAATATAGAAAACATAAAAGACTACATTCAAGGGCTAGCTGATGCTAAAGATTATGAGCAGGTGTTTAAAAACCTTTCTGTGTGGCAATTTTTATTTGTAAACAATCAACTCTATGTTACTAGCGATAAAGGATTGCACGTAATTGATACGCTGCAGCATCAAGGCAAATTTCTCTTTGGTCTTAGTGATTATTTTGCAAATATTTCTAATAATGAAATTATTTCAATAGCGCAAGATAACAGTGGTGTTTTTTGGCTTGGTTCAGAATCATCTGGTGTTTATTTATGGGATCCTTCGCGAGAGTTCATAGAAAACTATCGCTATCAAAAGAACTCACCAAATAGTTTAAGCGATAGCTCAATTTGGGCAATTGAAGAGCAACAGGGTAACCCTCAAAAAATTTGGGTTGGCACTAGCAATGGTTTGAACTCTATCGACCTTGAAAAACACACCGCAGAACAACATAAAGTAAGAGAGAAAATAGATAAGCAAGTAAAAGACACCGACGTGTACGGTATTTTTTCATACATGGAAGATCTCTTATTACTATCGACGTCGAAAGGAGTCATTTTCTATGATAAAAAGTTAAAGCAACCTTTTAAAGCACCTTTTAGTGAAGAAATAACAGCGATATTAGCTAAAAATCACTATTCTGTTTTCTTACAAGACAAGCGTTATCTTTGGCTAGTATACGATGAAGAAGCGTCCATGATTGATTTGCAAACGGGACAACTTGATACGTTAAGTGAGTTAGGAAAAGTTGTTCCTCACAATACTATTTTTAGTTTTATGGGAAACTTACCTAATAGCCAAACCATGTTAATTTCAACCAATGATACTCTGTGGGGCTATGATATAGGCACAAAAGAAACAGTCCGTCTGTATCAACATCCTGATGTACTGGTTAGTGAATGGGTGTCGTTTGATAACTGGGTTATTGATAAAAACAATGTTTTTTGGCTTAGTTATCCAACAAAAGGGTTAGTAGGTTTAGAGTTTCCATCATTTGAGCCAAAATATTTCTATCATAGCAATAATTCAATTATTGATAATAACGTTTACAGTTTATTAACTGACGATGATGGCGATGTTTGGTTTTCTAGCCACAAAGGGTTATTTGTATTAAATACAGATAATCAGCATATACGTAACTTTACTATTGTTGATGGTTTGGCTGCTATGGAGTTTAATTCTGGGGCTCGGTTTAAGTTAGCTAATGGCTATTTAGCTTATGGCTCAATGGAAGGCGTTAGTATTTTTGACCCGCGGGACCTAAAAAGCAAGCATTTGCATGATCAAATAAATATTTATGTTACCGCTATTGATGTGATATCTAGACAGTTAGATTTACCGTTACTTATCAATCAAAATGAAGATGTTTTGTTGAACTATGATGATGTAGGTATTCGTTTTGATTTCTCAACACTTTCCTATGCTGATAGGAGAGAAGTCATCTATGAATATCAACTAATTGGCGATAGTAAGGTTAGTTATCCGCCAACAACAGAAAACAGAATCACTTTTCCAAGTTTGTCTTCTGGTACTCATGTGCTATCCGTGAGGGCAAAATCACCCGTAACAGGTGAATACTCCGCAACTAAAAAAATTAAAATTCGTGTCAGTTATGCTCCTTGGAAATCACCTTTAGCCTATTCTATTTATTTACTATTTTTACTCGTGTTGATCTTTATATGGTTGCAACGACGAAATGAGCAAAAGAAAAAGTTATTAGCCGCTCATGAAGAGGTTAAGTTTAGAGAAAATCGCCTACAATTAGCTTTGATAGGTAGCAATAGTGAAGTATGGGATTGGCAAGCCAAGGACAATTTGATGTTTGGTAAGCGAATTGCTCAAGAATTATCTTATATTGATTTGGCTACCGCTCATACCTTTGAACAACATGTGGAGCTAATTCATCCCGACGATAAAGACAATTTTCTATCGCAGTGGCGTTTGTTTGTTGAGAAAAATGATCTCGATGAAACCTTTTCATGCACTTATCGATTAAAACATGCTGAGGGTCATTGGCTGTGGTACAAAGATTTAGGAAAAATAGTCTCTGTTGATTATAAGAATAAGCCAAGTAGAATTACAGGCTCTTATACCAATATTACTAAAACTCGTGCGGCAGAAGTGCGCAGTCAGTACTACGGTGAAGCATTTAAGCAAACGAATGATTGGGTGCTTATTGTTAATGATGATTTTACTGAGATTACGGCCAATCAATCGTTACGCAATGTTTTTGGGTTACATGATAAAGATTTTAATTTTAGTAGTAACTTTATGGGCTTAGGAAATAGACGTTGGCGATTTTTTCAGCATCTGTTTCTCTCTCTAAATGAAGGAGAGCACTGGCGTGGCGAAGAACTCGTTGTTACTGATTCAGGAGAAGAATTTCATGTTGTTATTAACATTAATGTTGGTAGGAATAAAACAACAAATAAGTTGCATTATGTTTGTGTATTTACCGATATTAGCGCCCAAAAATCAGCAGAAAAAGAGCTTCGCTACTTAGCTAACTATGATCATTTAACTGATCTACCTAACCGAAGTTTATTGTTAGAGCGCATTAAACATGCAATGGAATCATCCCAAAGAAAGAATAGCTCTATCGCATTGTTTTTCATTGATTTAGATAGATTTAAACAAGTTAATGACTCTTTAGGGCATGACTGTGGAGATTTATTACTAGTGGAAGTTACTCGCCGTTTATCCGAGCTGCTGAGGGTTGATGATACCGTAGCGCGAATTGGTGGTGATGAGTTTGTTGTGTTGTTGGAATCATTTCGTGGTACAAATTATTTAGGGCAAGTGGCTCAAAAAATTATTGCTGCTGTAGAGAAGCCAGTATTATTACAAGGTAATGAGGTAAGTATTGGTGCTAGTATTGGTATTGCCCTGTATCCCGATGATGCTAGTGACTCAAGCGCACTATTACGACATGCTGACGTTGCTATGTATCATGCCAAGCAATTAGGTAGAAATACTTTTCAGTTTTTTACCCCAAGAATGAATGCCGAAGCAACTGAGCGCTTAACTAAAGAGTCCAATGTTAAATTGGCATATGCTAATGATGAGTTTTTTAATCATTATCAGCCTATTGTTGATGCCCGTACAGGAAAAGCAGCAGGATTTGAGCTGTTAATGCGATGGCAGAGCAAGCAAGGGATAGTTGCGCCAGCGGGGTTTATTGATATTGCAGAAGAGTTAGGTTTAATTATACCCATGACAGAAGCTGCATTAGAGCGTGGTTTGGTTGATTTGAAGAAGTGGCATAAACAACGTCCTACACTTTATTTGTCAGTCAATTTATCTCCATCACATTTTGCCAAAGAGAGTTTAGTTCCTTATATTGCCAAATTGCTAAAAAGCTATGATTTACCAGCGTATTTATTAAAAATAGAGGTAACAGAAAGTGCGTTATTATCTGAGCCAGATAAAGCAATAAATACAATGAATGCCTTATCTGATCTCGGGGTTATATTAGCACTCGATGATTTTGGAACAGGCTTTTCTTCATTATCTTATTTGAAACGCTTACCCCTTGATATTATTAAAATAGATCGTAGTTTTGTTTCTGGCATTGGTTTTGAAAAAACAGATGAAGCCATTGTCGATGCGACGATAGTTTTAGCGAAGCGATTAAATATGCATTGTATTGCTGAAGGTGTAGAAACAACGGAACAACTTGAATACCTTACTGAGCGCGAATGTTATTATATTCAAGGCTATTTATATAGTAAGCCAGTGGATGCGCAAACAATTGATGATTATTTAAGTATTAATACTACTGAGCTTAAAGCAAATTAGTTTAAGGGCAGTTGAACTTGAAAAAGCGGATTGAATAATTTTATTTTATCCCCAGATCTAGCACTATAAATTTATTTTTTGGAAAATATCATGACTCAACATTTTGATTACTTATCAATCGGCGCAGGTAGCGGAGGTATCGCTTCGGCTAATAGAGCAGCACGGCTTGGGAAAAAAGCGGCTGTGATTGAAGCAAAATACATTGGTGGCACTTGTGTAAATGTTGGTTGTGTTCCTAAAAAAGCGATGTGGTATGCCGGACAAATCAGCGATGCGTTAAAATATGCTCATGATTATGGCTTTAATTTAGGTGAATTTACACTGGAAAATAACGGCTTTGACTGGAATCATTTAGTTAAAAATAGAGAAGCTTACATTGAGCGAATTCATGCTGCTTATCAGCGTGGTTTTGATGCGAATGATGTTACCGTAATTGAAGGTTTTGCTAAGTTTGTAGATAAAAATACGGTTGATGTTGATGGTACTTTATATACCGCCGATCATATTACTATTGCTACGGGCGGGCGTCCGTCAATTCCTACTATTGAAGGGGCAGAGTTTGGCATGGATTCAGATGGTTTTTTTGCTCTTACCGAGCAACCTAAATCTGTGGCCGTGATTGGTGCAGGCTATATCGCTGTTGAGCTCGCAGGTGTTTTCCACGGTTTAGGTACGCAAACGCATTTATTGGTGAGAAATGAAAAACCACTGCGCACTTTTGATGAAATGTTAAGTACCACCCTGGTAGAGCAAATGGCAAAACATGGTCCAACATTACATAACCATAGTACGCCAGAGCGAATTGAGAAATTAGCTGATGGACATTTGGTGGTGCACCTTACTAATGGTCAATCTGTAGGTCCTGTTGAAAAACTTGTTTGGGCAATCGGACGAGAGCCAGCCACTGACAATATCAACTTAGATCTTGCCGGTGTAGAGCTAGACGATAGAGGTTTTATCGTCACGGATAAATATCAAAATACCAATATTCCAGGCATTTATGCTGTAGGCGATAATACAGGTCGTGCACAGTTAACTCCGGTTGCTGTCGCTGCTGGCCGTCGTTTATGTGAGCGTTTATTTAATAATAAACCAGAAGAACACTTAGATTACTCAGGTATTGCCACTGTTGTTTTCAGCCATCCCGTTATCGGCACGGTCGGTTTAACGGAAAATGAGGCTGTTGCTCAATATGGGGAAGATAATATCAGTGTTTATACCTCACAATTTACCGCGCTTTATCAAGCTATTACCGAAGATTATCGTGACCCTACACGGATGAAACTTATTTGCACTGGAAAAGATGAGAAAGTGGTTGGTTTACATAGTATTGGCTTTGGTAGTGATGAGTTACTTCAAGGTTTCGCTGTTGCGATGAAAATGGGCGCTACCAAAACAGATTTTGATAACACCATTGCTATCCACCCTACTTCTGCAGAAGAGTTTGTTACTCTGTAGGTTTGTATTTATTTCGTTTGGTATAAACATCACTCGATGTAACACTAATGGGATGTTTTAGGTTGGTTACCAACCTAAAACATCACTCATTACCGACCAACGAGGTTGCTTCGCTTTCGGATCTTTCCCTAAAATCCAATAGTTATAGACTTTGCTCTGAAAGCCATTATCGTGTTTTAACTTCAACCAAGTATTTATAAATTCAACATAAGCAGGTTGTTCTTTAGGGAGTACTAAGCCAACAGGAGCTTTGAGTTTTAAATCTGTTGGAACGATAGCTGCGAATTCAGGGTAGAGCATAGACCATGCAGCAGCAACTTCTGCAGAAAAGAGCATAGCATCCACATTTTGATATTTGCCTTTTAGAAATAATCTAACATCTGTAATTTCAGTCAGTTGTGCATTAGGAAAGTAATCTTTAGCGATACGTTGGTAATATGGACTTTTTGCTATGCCAATATTCAGCTTATCTAAGGATTGAATGTTGTATAAACTGGCAAAATCATCTCGCTTTGCGTCATATAATAAAAAGCCTGCACTATGGTAGGTGTATGTATCAGAGAAAGTGACATTGAGTGCTCGCCTAGGGGTAACAGCATGGCCACCGATTACAATATCAATGCTGCCATTTTTCAATAATTCAGCTTCTTCTTTTCTATTTTTTAAATAGATTAGCGCAACATTAATATCTAAATCTTTGGCAAGTTCATTTAATAGCTCCATGTCGTAACCAACTAAATTATTATTATTATTTCGAAATACGAAAGGTAAACTGGCTTTGTAGTAACCCACTCGAATATTTTTTCTCGCAATAATAATCTCTAGCCTAGGCTGTTGCTGCTCAGTTAAGGTGAGAGGAGTTAACTTTTCGTAAGTGTCAATTCCTGCAGGTGTTTTTAAAGCTGCCATCGACTCAAAGGTTTGTACACCTTCGTACTGATAGGGAATTAAGGCTTTTAAAGTAAAGCCTGCGGCTAACATGACCGCAAAAGTGATGGCTAAATGAATGCCGATTGCTTGCATTAAGTAATGCCATTTTAGCTTTTTCAAAACAGCAGAAGCGACCAACAAAGTAACAACAAACCCATGTAGGGCTGCTAATGCAGTGGCAAACCTCGCGGTAACAATGCTACCTAATAAGTACAACTGAAACTGATCGGCAGGCAGTTCAAAGTAGTTGAGCAAAAAAGGAATGGCGACTGCCATTTTTCCAAAGGCGGTGAGTGCGCCCATAATAACAAAGGAGGCATATTGCTCTAATCCTAAAGGTGAGCCAACATACCAAGCTGAAAACAAGATAAAACCAAGGCCAAGCAAAGCCCCTGCACTCGGAAAACTATAGGCCGTAGGTACCATAATATCTACGGTTGAATCAGTTTCTTCGCACTCCATACCATGTTTTGCTAACAAGGCTTTACATCGCTCAATTATCATGGGTAGCACAACTAGCACAGTGCCTGTTGCCATCGCTGTAATAGCTGCTTCGCCTGCCGTTGATAGTACCTCACGGTAAGAAAAAGGAGTGGCCATATGAATAATTAAGGGGAGTAATACAAACGCTAATAATATTGCAGCAGTAATATATACCCACAAAAACACTTGTAATCGACCTAGCTCTTCAACTTCCATAGTGCCTGCTGCAGAGGCTGAAATAGCAAAAATACCTATAGGGGCTAACTTGGCAACATAAGAAGCCACTTTCATCAAACTATCGCCAATATTCGCTGTTAAGTTTAATAGGGTTTCTTTGTTTTTAACTTGTATTAAGGCGACTCCCATCAGTAAGGAAAATAGAACAACGGCTGGCACTACGGTTCCTGATAAAGAAGCAAAAATATTGCTTGGAATATAGAGTTTTACAAAATTAAAATCAGCAGGCTCTGCGGTCATATCCGTACTGAAAAAACCGCCTGTTTGCCAATTGGGATAAGCGAGTGGTAAAAATAGCAGTGTCAGCATAACCGCTAACCAGAGAATCAGCGTAACCTTTACAGCTCGCAAACCAATTCGGTTAGCCATGCTTTGATTGAGGCGCCCCAGGCCGCCAATAATAGAAACAAGCACATAAGGTAAAACTGTCATTTGTAGCAAGTGAATATAGACATTACCCAGAATTTCCAGATCGCCAGCGGGCTCACCAATAAAAATTCCTGTGGTAATACCCAATAACAGAGCACTAATAACTCGCTGAAAAGGACTCAACTTTTTATATATTTTTATTATTGGCACCTAACACTCCATTAATCAGATTTTTAGCACTTAGTTACGCTCAGCTAAGCTAAATTAGTTTAAAGCTATTCTTTCTAATTGGATAGAAAATTTATTATCAGGTTGTAGGTTATTATTATTTTATAAAAATAAATTTTCACCAATACAACTGGTTGAACAGTTCTAAGGTCGCGCTAGTAAAGGCTTATATTTTTTTGTTATTTTAAGCGCTTATAAATCCATAAAAAAAGTTTAATAATGTACTGGTAATGATGTGAAATTCTGATAATCTCTTTGCACGTTATTTACTTGGTTGTCATTTGTATAACTAAAAAGTAACGGAGATAAATTTATTTATCCACAAAAACAAAAATAAAAAATATTGTGTGCTAAAGGGATTTTAATCTTACCTTTTTTCAATAGAATCATATGTTTGAATAAAAGTACCAGAACAAGGGGTTATCCTGTTCTGGCGTTTTTCTGTGCTTATTAACAAAGTTATCCACATTCGCTTTATAACAATTATCACAGTGCAGTAGAGCTATAGCTCTCTTTGTGGCATGCTTACCCCATCTTATTGTTTAGACAAATATCTTATGACAACTTTGGCTGAAAACTCTACATTATCTCCTCTTATTTTAGTGGATGGTTCATCGTATTTATTTCGCGCATATCATGTTCCTTATTTACAAGCTTTATCTACAGCTGACGGTCAACCTACAGGGGCGATCACCGGTGTTTTAAACATGATACGTAGTTTGAAAAAAGACTATCCGAACGGCAATGTTGTCGTGATTTTTGATGCTAAAGGCAAAACTTTTCGCAACGATTTATATCCTGAATATAAAGCAAACCGTCCACCGATGCCTGATGATTTACGTACCCAAATAGCGCCTTTGCATAATATTATTAGCGCAATGGGTTTGCCATTATTAGTTATTCCTGGCGTTGAAGCTGATGATGTTATTGGTACCTTAGCAAAACAAGCCCATGAACAAGGCATAGAAACGGTGATTTCTACTGGCGATAAAGATATGGCGCAGTTAGTCACGCCACATGTACGTTTAATCAATACCATGACTGATGTTGAATTAGATGAAGCAGGAGTTAGTGAAAAGTTTGGCGTGCGCCCTGATCAAATCATTGATTATCTTGCTTTAATGGGTGACAAAGTCGACAACATTCCTGGCGTAGTAAAATGTGGGCCTAAAACTGCCGTGAAGTGGTTAGCTGAACATGGCACGTTAGATGAAGTCATTGCTCATGCTGACAAAGTCAAAGGTAAAATAGGCGAAAATTTACGTGATGCACTTGAACAACTACCACTTTCATACCAATTAGCGACAATAAAGTGTGACGTAGAGTTAGAGCAAAGCGCAGAACAATTACAACCAACTGAACCTGATATTGAGGTATTAAAAGCCCTCTACCAAGAGTTTGAACTAAAACGCTTGTTAGCCGATTTAACTAAAGGTAGTGGTAACAACAGTGATAAAGAACAAGCTACATCAAAAGCTCCTAAGGCAACTATAACAAACAGTGTAGATGTTGCTGCAGTGGAAGTAACTGATTGCGAATACGATATTATTCTTGACCAATCCAGCTATGATGCTTGGTTGGATAAATTAAAAAATAGTGATGTTTTTGCTTTTGATACTGAAACCACCAGTGTTGATTACATGAAAGCTGAGTTGGTTGGCTT
>ENA-ORXI01003704-ORXI01003704.1-sediment-metagenome-genome-assembly--contig:-NODE-3704-length-10116-cov-2.685427_pt1 | contig 10116 bp, 5 predicted proteins | sample MGYA00237861_ERZ511468 | MGnify/ENA primary metagenome ERZ511468 (study PRJEB26299, sample SAMN06266213) | sediment metagenome | isolation source: Hudson Canyon methane seep mesocosm | place: USA:Hudson...
AACCTTCTTCATTGTTTGTTATCTTTGCTAGCACCTTACCATCGGGAGAAACTATTTGGCTTTGACCAACGCCAACAAGATATTCTTGAGGTATAACACTTTGAGCTGAAAAAATTGCACCTTTTTCTTGTAGAATGTGTTCTTGTGGTACGAGTGAGCCAATTTTATTTGCTGCTGCTAAAAACACTTTATTTTCGCACGCTCGAGTTGGCCCATGTAAACTGCTTTGATCTAATGCAAATGAATTCATAGAATGACACAATAATTGCGCACCACGTAAGGCTAACCCTCGTGATGTCTCAAAGGTAATACCATCGCTACCAGTCAGAAGCCCGAGTTTCCCCAAAGGGGTTGTTACCACCTCAGAAACTTGACTTGCGCTAGTAAAAAAATCATTTTCATGCCCCGTTAACGTTTGTTTATCCACTTGGTGAATAAGGCCTCCAAGCGGTGAAAATAAACATGAGGTCACACTAATATTTGATTTACCTGTTGACGAAGTTGCGCCGTTTTGTTCATTATTCGAAAGGTCGCGTGAAAGGTCTCGACGTAAAGTGACACCGAGCACTATGTAACAGCCATGCTTTTTCGCTTGTTCCGCTATACTTTGTAAAAAAGTACCATTAATGGCTAAAGCTTCATTCCATGCTTGATTATGGTCGACGTAGGAAGGCTGAGTATCACAAAACTCGCTATTAAAAAAAAGGGTATTACAAAACTCGGGAAGAACAATTAGGTCAGGCTCACACACTGCCGCCTCATTTATCATACGAATACAGGTTGCTAGGTTTTCTTGAACATTTGAAGATGTGGCAAACTGAGAAACGGCTACTCTCATGATTATATTTTCCATGTAACTAACGATTATTTGAATTAGCAATGTAGGCATTGCTCTTTATCGATGTATTATTACATTAAAAAGGCAGCTGTGAGTGTATTTTGACTAGTTTGATGTTCATATCCCGCCATATACAAGCCCCATATACCACCCATAGCGACTAGCTATTTGCTTTATCATCTCCAATAGCTATACCCTATTACAATATTGAAATGAGCACAGTTGAAAGAATATGTTTTGGTTTGACAAAAATAACAATCACGCCATTTTACTTGCTGGAATATTAGCTTTAACAGTAGGTGTAGGCGTCTCACGCTTTGCTTTCACTTCATTGCTGCCGCCTATGTTGGACGATATTCTTAACATTTCTTTTGCTGGTATATTGGCTTCAATTAATTATGTAGGTTATTTGTCGGGTTCTCTTTTTTCTATTTTTATCAAAGACATTCATGCCAAAGTCAAATATTTCAGAATAGGCGTAATGTTATGTGTTATCACTTCGCTGCTATTAGGGTTAAGTGAAAATAACATCATCTGGATTATCTCTAGACTCCTCGCAGGTTTTGGTGCGGCAATGGCGCTGGTTGTAGGCTCTGCCATTGTGATGTTAAAACTAAAAAACATCAATAAAACCAAAGCAATGGGGATTCATTTTAGTGGCCTAGGGTTTTCAATTTTAATCACAGATCTTTTGATGCGAGGGGTTTTTGCTTATGGTGGAAACTGGCAAGATGCTTGGCTGGTTTTAGCTCTATTTGGTGGCCTTTTTTCATGTTATTCGGCTTATATTTTATCGTTCGAGAAACAGCCATTGGCTAATGTGATCAAGCATAAATTTGATAAATCATTATTTTCACCCTTAGTTTTTATTCTGATCTTAGCCTATTTCACCGAAGGTGTTGGTATGGTCGTTCAAGCCACCTTTCTACCCGATATTGTCAATTCATTAAAGGGATTGTCTGGCTACGGAGGGTACATTTGGTTAGTGGTAGGTATTGCTGGCATTCCTTCAAGTATTATTTGGATGCGCTTAGCCCACCGATTTGGCAGTATTAATATTATGATGGCGGCTATGCTGTTACAAATAGTTGGTATTTTAATTCCAACTTTTTCATCTAACATCTACTTAAATTTATTTAGCGGCATACTCTATGGGAGTACTTTTATTGGGTTAGTTGCTTTATTCATGAACTATGGAGGGCAATTAGCAGGTAAAAATCCTGTATTTATAATGGGCGCAATTACCTCCGCCTATGGTATCGGACAAATATTAGCTCCTTTATACTGTATTGCATTTATTGAGCAATTTAACAGTTATAACCTCGCATTATACTTAACTGCGTTAATTGTCTTAGTTGGAATTTTATTACTCGCTTTTGCCAACTACAAATTAAGAGACCTACAACCCTGTATTCAGTAGCTTGTGAAGTAGAAGCTAGCACTGGATACAAACAGTAAGCGTGCTATTCACATTGACGTAGACGGAAGTAATACCAGTTTCATTAATTAAGTGATCTTTTTTATACGTAGAGAAAAATGTCTAATGCAAGACATCAAGATGAAAGAACGTCAAAGTGACTTGATTGTTAATATTCTTGATTTCCTTTGCACAAATTTGTTAAATTATCAGTACTTACTTCAGTCTAAATACTGAAACGCCATTAAGTAAAATTAATGCAATATGAGACAATGAGACAATGAGACAATGAGACAATGAGACAATCAGATGATAACTGAAGCTGAAGAGAAACTTCTAGATGTATTAAAAAACGATGTTAGAGCTAGCATTTCCGATATTGCACGTAAACTCCATATTTCAAGAGCGACAGTACAAGCAAGAATTGCCAAACTTGAGCATATAGGTGTTATTAAAGGCTATACTTTGGATCTTGGCAAAGAATACTTAGATAATTTTGTTTCCGCACATGTGTTAATTTCAACAACGCAAGAATTTTCAGCACAAGTTTCTATTGACCTATTTAAGATTTCAGAAGTAACAGAGATCCATTCAATCACGGGTGAATTTGACTTGATTGCTGTTGTCACTGCCAAAAACTCAGAAATTCTCAATGGTATTCTTGGCAATATAGCTAGGCTAAAAGGTGTCGAACGTACTAATTCAGCAGTAAGATTAGCAACCAAGCAACGAGGTTAGTTTATGGTTTATCTACATAAAAATGAACTAACTTAACCGCTAATATATATTTACCCCGTTGTAATTTGTATCACTTAGACTTAGTCAGAATAAACAGCATGAGCTAATTGGCTCGTGTAACCCTATTTCTGCCATTTGATTTACCAAGATATAAAGCCTTATCTGCGCTTAAAACAATTGAATCAATGGAAGTCTTTTGCCCAGGGGGAATAGTGACAACCCCTAAAGTCAGTGTTACAACGGGCGTTGTTTCAGACTTTTCATGAGGGATCTTCAAATTTTCTATTGCCACACATATGCGTTCAGCAACAAGCGTAGATTGCTCTACTGATGTATTTGGTAAAATAATAGCAAACTCTTCACCACCGTAACGACAATTTGCATCGGTAATGCGTCCTACACTGGTACAAATACATTGAGCAACTTGTTTAAGACAACTATCACCTTGCTGATGACCGTAAAAATCGTTAAATAGTTTAAAATGATCTATATCGCCAAGCACAAGAGATAAAGGTTGGTTTTGACGATAATGTCGGCTAATTTCTTTTTCTAGAACTTTATCGAAGTATCGGCGATTATATAAACCAGTCAATCCATCTTGGTAAGTTAACACTTCCAGTTGCTCATTTACTTCAATTAAGTCTCTAGCTTGGGTATTTAATGATGCAGTTTTTTCAGCAACTTGCTCTTCAAGTGCTAAAACAAATTGCTTTTGCCGAGATATTTCTTTTTGCTGTAAACGTGTTCTAAAATAAATAACCGCGAAAATAGAAAATATGGTTAAAAATAAATATAAGCTATATGCCCACCATGTCTTCCACGGAGGCGGAGAAACATGCAAGTTAATTGACAGTAATTTATCACCCCATTTTCCACTAGCATTAGTCGCTTTTACTAAAAATTTATATGACCCCCCATCTAAACTTGTAAAAGAGACAATATTTTGATTGCCGATATCAATCCAATTATCGTCATATCCTTCTAACTTATAAGCGTATTGATTTTTACGAGGGGAAATAAAATCTAATACAGAAAATTCAAAAGAAAAAAAGTAATCAAGATAAGATAACTGAATATCCGTAACATAAGAATAGGGTTCTTCAAGCTTAACGGGCTGTCCCATTTTATTAAACCCTGTTAAAACAACATTAAAATCGCTACTATTTTTGTCCATTTTTGATGTATTAAAAAATTCAATTCCTCTTTGGCTACTCGTAAAAAGAGTCTCATTTCCACCTTTTACTAAGCTATTTGCATAGTAGTTTAACCCTACTAAACCATTATAACTGTCAAAACTAATAACTTCTCCAGATTCTGGGTTTAGCTTTGATATACCTTTGTTTGTAGTCAGCCATATATCACCGTTTTTATCATCTTCAATAGCACGCACTAAAGAAGTTGGCAGTCCGCTTTTTCGAGTGAAATGTTTAAAACTTTGCGTTTCAGGAAGGTATAAATTGAGCCCTTTTTTTGTAGCAATCCAAATTTTTCCATCCCTAGATTGATGTACATCCTGAACTATTTTCCCCAATAAACTATCTGCTTTATTATCATCGCTTTTAAATGAAATAAATCGATAATTGTTTTCTTCCCAAAGGTTTACTCCATCCCCAGTACCAACCCAAATATTTTGTTCGTTGTCTTTAAATATTACCAATACTTCGGGGTGTGATAAACCCAACGAATCACTTAAGTGATCAAACGTTTTTGTTAAAGGGTTGTAACGATATATGCCATTTTTATAAGTGCCAATCCATATATTGCCATATTGATCACTATTAAGCGCTCGTAGCTCTCTAAACTCATTATAGTTTGAGCCTGATTTAGGGGGGGATAATAAATCAATCTGTTTAGTTTTTAAGTTGTATTTTGCCAGCCCATCATCCTGCGCAACCCATAAATTATTATTTCCATCCAGAAATACAATGGGTCTCTCTAATATACGATTAGCGCCATAACCATTTTCACCACTAAAAATGGGGACTGATAATGTTTCTAACTTTTGTGATGATACATGCCATTTATATAATTGAGACGACGAAGAAAAAATTAACAAGTCTCCCTTATGATCAACGGTTATCGCGTTAGGAGCAGTTAATGCAGAGCTATTGATTGACTTAAATTTACGGTGCGGCACTATTTTATATATACCGTGTGTTTCGCTTGTAACCCAGAGTGTTCTTGAGCTATCTTCAAAAATTATTCTCAGGCCACTATTATGTTCAAGGTTAAATTTTTCAATTTGAGGGCCTGAGTTCGATTGTCGAAACAACCCCTTACTGGTGACAAACCAAATATAGCCTTCTTTATCTTCTATCATCGAGTTCACTTGACCTAAGCTTTCATTATCAAGATTTTTTAATGGTGTAAAAAGACCACTTTGTTTATCAAAATTAAATGGCCCTTGTTGTGTACCTACATAAATATTATTCTTTGACGTTTTTAAAATATTCCTAATTTCGTTGGAGCCCGTAGGTGTATGATTACTTGGTTCAGGAAGAAAGTGAGAAAATGTGTGTCTATTTTTATCGTACAAATTCAAACCATAGCTCGTTGCAATCCAAAGGCTATCGCTATCATTGTTTTCAATATCCCAAATTCTATTGTGAGATAAACTAGAACCTGACTCATCAGATTTTTCAATATGCTCAAAGCTATCGTCACCAATATATCGATTTAAACCATGAGCATACGAGCCTAGCCATATAGAGCCGTCATGGTCATGAAATAATGATTGTATTCGATTAGATGAAAGAGAATTAATGCGTAGCGGATCATTTAAAAAGTGCTGAAAATTGCCTGTGCTTGGTTCATAAAGGCTCGCCCCCCCTCCCCAAGTGCCAATCCATATTCGTCCCTGACGGTCTAACATAAGATTGCCAGCATCATTGTGCGATAAACCGTTTGAACTCAAACCTTCAAACTCAAAAAGTGTAACTTTTCGACCGTCATATCGCATAACACCATTTTCGCCAGTGCCAAACCAAAGCAATCCTTGACCATCCTGAACAATAGAATATATTTCAAAAGAAACAAAACCATCTTCTGCTGTTAACATCTCCACAGAGTATTCATTATTAAGCTCTAAAGAATGCTCGTTACTGTAAGTTGGCAGAATAATGCCAACCAATAGAATAATAAAATACGTACAGCGGTTAAAAAATAACAAATTATATTCCAAAAAATTTTACGCAATTACAACTCAAAAAATATATTCACTATAATTATTCTAGTTTATATAAAAGGCTATATCGATTCTATGTTAAATGAGCTCTGCTAGGAATAAAACTTTATTCCTTTTGGTATTACATTTTGTTAGCTGCTTCTTTCATTTTGACAAATTAATGTCTGCATATTGTCGTTTTTTGCACTTATATATTACATCCATATTTTTAATAATTACTTTAATCAAGCCAATCGAGTCGTTTACAGCATTTTTATGTTTGTTAGCGACAATTACGATATTAAACAAAGTAATAATTAATGCAACTGGATAACAGTAAGGATCGCCGAAACATGATTAAACCACACCTTTGGTTACGCGCTGAAACGAAACCACTAGAAGAACGCGTAGCGCTAACACCAAATGTAGCCGAACAGCTTTTAGATGAAGGATTTAAGATTACAGTAGAAAAGTCAGAGCAAAGCGCTATTTCTAGTGATAAATACCGAGCTGTTGGTTGCGACATTCAGCCGGCGCATAGTTGGAAACAAGCACCTAAAGATGTCATTATATTAGGTTTGAAAGAGTTGTCTGAAGACAACTTTTCCTTGATTCATAATCATATTCATTTTGCTCATGTCTATAAAAACCAGCATGGATGGCAGTCTTTTTTACAACGCTTTGTCGAAGGTAAAGGTCAGTTATTTGATTTAGAGTATCTGATTGATGAAAATAAGCGTCGTATCGCTGCATTTGGGTATTGGGCTGGTTTTGCTGGGGCTGCAGTTGCATTAAAAGCTTTTTCCGGGCGTTGCCAAAACTTAAATCCTGTATTAGGTAAATTAACGTCATCACCTAATCAAAAAGCACTCGTTGATGAAATTAAAACACTTTTATCTAAAAACAATAGAACATTAAAAATGCTAGTTATTGGTGCTAAGGGGCGTAGTGGTCGTGGCGCTGTTGAAATGGCAAAAATGGCTGGTGTTAATGTAACACAGTGGGATATTGATGAAACCAAAGCCGGCGGGCCATTTCCACAGTTATTAGCCTATGACGTTATTGTTAATTGTGTTTTTGTTCAGGCTGCTTTACCTCCTTTTTTAACCTCTGAAATACTGCAACAAGAAGACCGTCGACTCGCCATTATTTGTGATGTAAGCTGTGACCCTTACGGTGATTACAACCCATTACCGATTTATGATAGCTGTACCACTTTTTCAGAACCAACATTACGCTTAATTGATGGTAAAAACCCATTAGATCTCATTGCTATTGATCACCTGCCTTCGCTTTTACCCGTTGAAAGTAGTGAAGACTTCTGTCAACAATTATTGCCTCACTTGCTACAGCTAGACGATTTGAATCAAGGTGTATGGCAACGTGCAAATGATGTTTTTGTCAGTAAATTAAGTGAAGTATAAGTACTTAATTTACTGACACCATTGGTTGAGTTTGAGTCTTTATTGGCTGACAATACAATTATATCCATTCGGCTTGCTGAAATCTGCATCTTGAAGTGGGGTGGATATACACCAATTGAATTAAAGTATTGATTCATTATTTCAATTGGTACTGAAAGGTAACCTCTGAAGATGAACAATAGTATTGACCTAACTAGAGTCATTTTATTCGATTAAATAAAGTGCTTTAGTTTTTTTGACTTTATTTTCATTTTTTTATTTTAGATGATTTAGACGTTTAACTCGCTTTAGTCATCGAACAACACGAAGGTCACAGTATGGACAATTATGGTGTTTTATCAGTAGTTCCACCCGCTTTAAGCATTTTCCTGGCAATTTACAGTCGTAATGTTATTTTTTCTCTTGCCACTGGTGCTTTTGTAGGTTCACTTATTCTGGCTGATTTTAACCCATTTTTTGCCGCCGTTAATCTAATAGAAAAACATGTATATGTTCAAGCCTCAGTAGGTTCAAATACCCAAGTGCTGTTAGTGATATTGGTTATTGGTGGCTTTGTTCACCTATTAGAAAAGTCGGGTGGTGCTAAGGCGTTTTCAACTGTCATTGTTAAATACGTTTCAACGCCTGCTCGCGGACAAGTTTCAGCTTGGTTAGCTGGGATAAGTATTTTTTTCACTGACTCTGGTAATTCTTTAATTGTTGGACCTTTATTTAGACCCATTTTTGAAAAGCTAAATATTTGTAAAGAAAAACTCGCCTATATTATTGATACAACAGCTTCTCCGGTCAGCATTCTCGTGCCTTTTATCGGTTGGGGGGTTTATATAATGAGTCTTATAGAGAACTCTTATAAGGAAATAGGCTTAACTGAACAACCTTTTTCAGTACTACTCAATGTGTGGCCTTATCAGTTTTATGCCATATTAGCGCTACTTTCAATTCCGATGATTTTATCAACAGGTAAAGACTTTGGCCCAATGGCAAAAGCCCAAGACAAACATAACACGGTAAGCCAGCAGCAGAAAAAGTCTTTAATTCAACCAACAACAATTGAACCAAACAATAAATCTAGCCAAACAAACCTGAGCACTTTCTTGATTCCTATCTGTGTGATGTTATTTTCATTGATTGGTATTCTGTCTTATTTTGCTTATACCGAAGGGGTTAAAACTGTTCATGTGCGTTCAGGAATTCTACTCTCGTACTTATTTGCTTCATTTGCTTGTGCCTATTTAATGAATAAAAGAGAAACTATCACCTACAACGAATCGCTTAATAGTTTTGTAGCGGGAATGGAAAAACTCATTCTAATATGTTTTATTTTGGTCTTGGCGTGGTCTTTAAGTTCAATATGTAAAGATCTAAACACAGGAGATTATCTGGCGAACTTAATCGGTGATGCTATTCCTGCGAAATTATTACCTGTAATTGTTTTCTTATTAGGAGCGGTGATGTCATTTGCTACCGGCTCATCTTACGGAACCTTTGCCATTTTAATGATTATAGTAGTGCCTGTTGCTCATACCTTAGGTGCCCCGATGGAAATAACGATTGCAGCGGTATTAAGTGGTGGGTTATTTGGTGATCATACCTCACCTATATCTGATACCACTGCATTAGCGTCTATGGGGGCAAGTTGTAATCATATTGATCATGTTTCAACTCAACTGAGTTACTCTTTAATCACCGGTTTTATGACAGTAATTGCCTTTATATTTGCAGGGTATTATCAAAACCCTATGGTGGTTATGATCATGATAATAGTGCAATTAGTTTTTATTCGTACCTTGATGAAATTTTTTGGTAAAAAAAGTTCTCTTGAGCAAAGCCCTGTTTAAACACAAACGATATAAAGCATTAAACGCAGTTTTTACGCTGAAATAGATAAATCTAATGCTGTATCAACACCTTTGTTGAGTAATTAACAGAGGTGTCATTGTTTTATTATAAGCACATTAATTTAAATGCTCACCTTCTTGTTTTGTCTAAACTAACTCAACTAAAAATAAGGAAACTAATACCAAACGGATTAATTAATCCGTTTGGTATAACAATAAATACATTGTCCGCGATTAATTATCTCTTCTTTTTTCGTTAGGCAAACATCCTGTAATTATATAGACCGAAAACATTGGCTCGCCTGCATCACGATTTTCAGACCCTATTCTATTTTGATACCAATAAACATAAACCTTTCTTTGATGTGCGATTTTTAGAATGATAGGGTTGTTAATTATACTAATTATTTGATCATGCTCGAATGATCTAAAGTGGATAAGTTAATTGTAAATGAAGGGGTAGGAATCAACGCAACGCGGAATGTCATTTCAAGCTTTGAACCTATAACTACATTGCTGTTGTTTTGGGCTCGGAACATACAAGATCAAAAAAAGCCAGAACACCTGAGTGAACTGACTTAAAAGGAAACGCTTAAAAAATTAGAAACTATACGTTGCGTTTACATAATAAAACCCACCGTTATAACCGTACGGTGTAGAACGAACATACTGTCCTCCAAATTTAAGACGATCATCTG
>ENA-ORXI01003707-ORXI01003707.1-sediment-metagenome-genome-assembly--contig:-NODE-3707-length-10112-cov-6.202392_pt1 | contig 10112 bp, 7 predicted proteins | sample MGYA00237861_ERZ511468 | MGnify/ENA primary metagenome ERZ511468 (study PRJEB26299, sample SAMN06266213) | sediment metagenome | isolation source: Hudson Canyon methane seep mesocosm | place: USA:Hudson...
GCAGGTATGTGGAAAAAAGAACATGCACCTGAAGGTTTATTACGCTGGGTTGAAAAGTTTCATGCTTGGCGTAGAACCAGCAGGGACTTTAAATGGTGAAACAGTTTCTTTAGGATCAGATTGAATATAAAAATCTACGGTCAAAGGGGGATGCTCGAATTTATCTGGCTATTGCCTGTGGCTCGATTAGTCCTAATTAGAGAAATGAACCACTCTGATACATTATATAAAAGCGGTTGCTTAGTATGCACTATGAAAATTTTTTCGGTCATTAATAACTAGAAAAGTCTTTTGGGATTACAATGACAAAAGTAACCCCATCTTTATCATTGTAATGATAAAGTTTTCCCATCATATTATTTTCAACAATGATTTTAGACATATAAAGTCCAATTCCAGTGCCTTTTCCTTCTTCTTTGGTGGTGAAATAAGGATCATAGATTTTATCGAAAATTGCATCGGGTATACCACCACCATTATCATGAACGGATAGGCTAATACCATTAGACGTTATTTCAGTGCTAATGATTATTTTTGGAAATTTCACTTGTTTTTCTCGCAATATATCTTTTGAGTTATTAAGTAAATTAACAATAACTTGTGAAAATTCGCCTTGAAAACCTTTAATATTTAAATCGTCATCACAGTGAATACTGATTTCAATATTATGATTTTTAAACTGGGCCTCTAGCAAATTAACAGTGGTATGTAACAGAGTATTGATATTGAAGTGCTCTGCATGTTTATTAGGCTTAAAGAAATTACGAAAATCATCAATAGTGGTCGACATATTATTGATTAAGCGCTCTGATTTCCCCATACTCCTGCTCATAAACTCATCAGTTAACTTTCCCATTTGATAAGTGATATATATATTTTGCTGAACCAGACTTAAAGCATTTAGAGGTTGTCTCCATTGATGCGCAATCGCACCTATCATTTCCCCCATAGCGGCTAATCTCGATTGATGTATCAACAATCGTTCCTGTTCCTGACGCTGTAATACTTCCTGTTTTACTTTTTTATCCAGATTACGGTTTAACAAATCCAGATCGACTGTTCTAATTTTTACTTCGTACTCTAATTGTTGATTATAATTTTCAAGGTTTTCTTTAGATTGCTGCAGAGACTCAACCATTTTATTAAAGCTGTTTGACAATGCGCCAATTTCATCATGTCGATTGATTTTTGAACGAACATCAAGATTACCAGCTGCAACTTGAGTGGCCAAGTTACTGATAATAGAGACTGGACGCGTTACCCAGCGAGCAAAAAAGTAGCCAATAAATATGATCATGGTCATGGCGATAGCGGAAATATAAACCAGTTGAAAATACATTTCATTGATATAACGATTGTATTCATCCGTGCTAAATTCTATATGTAACCATCCCCACTTAATGCCTGAGAAAAGAATCGGATAGACAAAATGATAGCCTTCAGCTTGCCACCGGTTAACTTTGAGTTTATCTACAATTTCTTTACTTTGGAGTTTAATAAGATTTGGATCAGGGGATTCTAATAACCGCCAGCCTGACTGGGTGACCTTAATATTATCTCCCTTAGAGGGGGATACTATAAGGGAGCGAATACTGGGATTGTTCTTTAAAACTTCTACATTGTGCTCAACAATAAAACCAAAGTCTTTGCTGATAATGGCATCTGAAGTGGCTTGAATGATAGATCGAGAAACTGTGACCCCTTGAGTGTACATGGTTGTTTGCAAAGCACTTTTTTGCATGGGAATAACCATAAAAGTAAAAAATAACATGATGGTTAAGACTAAAAGCGCAAACATGACGAATACCCTTAGAAATACCTTGTTTTTTATTTTTATAAGCATGCTGAATTTCTGATTATTGTAAAGCCTGATGATTTTTAAACAGCGTATACATGGGTGTTAGCTGCTTTAATGTAATTGGTTTTATCGCCTGAAAATTAAACATCTCCAATATTTGCTGACTACGCGGCGTTTGACCAAAATTGACAAAATTATTATTTAACGCCTGTTTTATCAACGGGTCAACGTGTTTAAAAGTAAAGGTTAGAACTGGTGAAAACAAACTTTCAGATTGATGAATGATAGTAAGTCTTTTTAATATAGCCGGGTTAAGATCAACCGTTAAATCAAAAATATGTTTTGGCACTATACATAAGTCACTACTTTTAAAATAGACATCAAGCACGGCTTGCGAGGCAGTTTTGACGTATTTAATTTTTTTAAAAAATTGCTGAGTCTGTTGGCCAGTTGATTTGTTTACCCAATAATCAAGATAAAAATTCATCAGCAGGTATGGCTGATGAGAAGACAATTGCTTATTAGAAAAACTTTTTATTGCTTTATCTGCATATTTTTTTTGAGCAACAATAACATAACTTTCTAACTCAAACTCACTGCGTTGCACTCCCCAAACAGGCTCGCTTATAAATTGCTGGAAGAATCCATAGTGATTCAGATAATGGAAACTGTTTAAAATAGCATAATCAATGCTTTCTTTCTGTATTAAATCCTGCATCTCGGCAAATGTAAAAACAGGTTTAATGGAAATATGTAAATCAGTATTTCGGGTCAGTTCATTGGCCATTAATTGTAATGCAATTTGTTTTTCATTGTCTTTTAACTCGGTTAAACCTTTTTCCAGATAAGCAAAGCTAATGTCTTGTCCGCTGTCTGAACGGGCAGAAGCTGAGATCAACAAAATAAGCAAAAAAACGACTATCTGCTTTAAAAATAAAGCATTAAATTTCACTATCATTTTGGGCTTTTTTTAACTGCTGATAGTTTTTATAAAAATCTTCGAAAGGTTGTAAATCTGCTATATAACAATTATCAATATCGGTAGCATGGAAAACTTCCAGGATTTGTTTTCCTCGCGTTTGAGAGCTAAACTCATGCGCTCTTGCTCTTAATTGTTCTTTATAAGGAAAGTCACGATGAAAATAGGCATAATTTCTCGATTTAATAGGGAATTTTTTTAAGACGTTGACCCTCGTCGCTATTTGCGGGTTTAATTCAGTCATAATTTCTAATGCACTTTCATAAACGACACCGACATCCGCTTTATTAAAAAACAGCGCTAATATGATACGCTGGTTTTTAGTCATTTCTTTAATTTGTGAGAATACCTGCTGACTGGACTTATGGTGTTTTCTGATAACCTCATCATCGATAAAGTATTTTGCAAATAAATCATTTTTGGGTAGCAGTAAACGTTTCTTCAAAAAATGAGCATTTTTATTATCTGAATCGTCCCTGCTGATAATAAGCAAATTATCCCTTTTATGGGTAACTTGTACACCGACAAAACCGTCGTACAACAACTTTTTGTCGAAGAACATACTGATTAATAAAGGAGGAGCAATCACCATGTCTATTTTGCCCCTATCAAATGCGGATTTTAGTGAGGCAGTATCATCAAATATATGTGAACTGACATTTTTAAATCCTAACTTGTTTGTTAGTTCGGCAACCCAGTAATTGAGTGAGACCTGAATGTCCGTTTTATTACTAATATTACTTAAAGACGGGTAATAAAAGCCCATGGACAAGCTAGAATTTTCAGATATCAGTTCTTCAGCACCGACAGACAAAGACAACAAAAACCAACTTACAATTAAAATAATATTTATTTTTTTCATGGTTTTGCGTATCGTTGATAGTCTTGCATTAACTGCTGGGTCGTCTTTAAGTCTAAGATAGTTGAGCGCTTAATTTTATCTGCACTGAATAGAGCCAGTAATTGTTGGCCTCTGATATGCTCTCCCAGCTTTTCAACTTCGGATAGCACTTTTTCCCTAAAGACTGGATCCTCTCTGCGGTGAAAATAACCGAGTCCTCTAGGTATATCCGACAAACTGGCAATTATCTGAGTCTGTAGGCCAATTTGAGGATTGAGTTCTTTCGCTATATTATAGGCAGCCTGATAAACAAAAATAATATCCGTATCTTTAAAAAAAAGTTGGTATATCAGTAAGTTTGAATTTTTAACATAATTAATTTTATTAAAAATCTGACTGATTTTTTTACCAAAGTTTTTTAATGATAAAAGTTCAGCATACAATTTAGAAATTGGCTCATTGGCTAATAAAGATAATCGTTTGTTATGAACTTTTTTAAAATCATCTAATTGTGATTCCTTACGGCTTAGCACTAATAATTTATCTGCAGAGCTTCCGTACAATACAATTTTATAGCCATCGGCTAACTGTTCCTGGTCAAAATTTTTAGTGATAACTAAAGGAGAGGCAACAATAAAATTAATTTTTCCCTGGTAAAAGTCAGTACGCATGGTTTCCAGGTTTTTATAGATAATTACGCTGGCATCAATCCCCACCTGTTTACCAACTTCTTCCGTCCAAAAACGCAACGCCACTTCCATATCGGTGAGGGTAATATCAGGGAAAGATTGTAAATAAAAACCAGTCCTCAGACTCGGTTGTATGCTCTCATTTTCAATTGCCGGACATAACGCTATTTTTGATAGAAACAAAATGACTAGCAGCAAAAGTCGTTGCATTAATTTGGACATGCGTATTTGTTAGTAATTTATGTTTTCTAAATTTTGTCCAATTAAATACTCCAAAGAAGTTAAGCCTATATCCAGAGCATAACGCGAGCGAAAATAAGCACCTTGTGCGAACGATTCAACTAGCTGAGACTCAATCACATCTTTGGTTTCGACCATTTCCTGCTGATAAGCCCTGACATGAAGTTTTCGGTTTTCGCGGGCAAAACCATAAGCCGACTCCGTGTCTTTAATTTGTTTGCCGGAACTGCGGATACGTAAAAATTGCTGTTTAACTTGCAGGGCCATCGCTTCATCAAGCAAAACACGCTGACTTTTTAACTTACGTTGCTGTGCTTTGGCATGACTTACTTTACCCTTGGTTTGAAAACCACTGAAAAGGTCCCATTCCAGACCGACACCAATATTCCAGCCTTCCCGATTATCATCATTAATCAAACCATTTTCAAAACCGTTCCATAATTTATGTGCACTGGCTTTAACGCCTATCATGGGATAATAACCACTTTGTGCTTCAGTAATCCGGTGTTCAGCTATTTGTACGGCCAGGCTTAATTGTTGAACATCTGGGTTGAAGTTCTTTGCAGCATCAATTAATTGCTGTAACTCAGAGGTAATGGTTTGCTGTGTTTTGCTTTCAGCCAGGCGGTATTGAGCATCCCAGGGCTGGCCCATAGCATTCCCTAGCGCTTCATGAGCGAGTTCACGGGCATATTCAGCTTCATTTAGCATCGAACGGGTTAAGGCTGTGGTTGTTTTAGTGCGTAAATAATCTGTTTTTTTGACCCGTAAAGAACCGTTTTGATACAGTCGTTCAGTTAAATCTTCTAAGGCTTTAAAGCGCTCTAGAGTATCATCTGCCAACTGTTCCATTTGTAAAGCAAATTGTGCTGCATAATAATATTTCTTAACATCTCTAACGACTTCTAGATTAGTCTTGCGTTGACCTTGCTCGGCGATCTGTATGCCTTTTTCTGCCTGAGCAATAATGGCCGGACGTTTGCGACCGGTGAAAACTGGATAGGTTAGATTGATGGACGCTCGGGCGACATCTCTATCAAACATTTTTATTTTAGTATCGACAGGAATAGACCCTCCTCCTAATCCCGCAGGTAATGTAAAGTCCCCTTTAAATGAAAATGTCCGGTCTTCATCCGCTCTGTCAGCACCAATCTTTGCGCTTAATCGAGGCCAATATGCAGACATCGCTTGTTGATAAAGTGCTTCAGCCATGGCCACCTGAGCATCTGAAACCTTTAAAGACTGATGTTTTTTTAAGGCAATGGCAATACAATCATTTAAGCTGTATGTTTCAACAGGATTACTTATTGCCTGTACTGAAGTACTGAGTAGTAGAGTCGTTAAAAAAAACAGAGGTGTTTTCATAAATTAATCCTAGTCTTGCAGTTGATTGCGGATGGCTATAATCTGGTTGATATTTTCTAAGAATAGATCGACTAGTTTAGGGTCAAACTGAATCCCTTTTTTACTGAGTAGATAGTCTTTAATTTTCTCATCTGTCCAGGCTTCTTTGTAACTGCGTTTAGTCCCCAAGGCATCAAATACATCTACCAGCGCTACAATGCGTGCCTCAATAGCAATATTGTCGCCAGCAAGACCAAGTGGATAACCTTTACCGTTATAATATTCATGATGCTCGTGGGCAATGGTCGCGGCCATTTTAATCAGTGGTCGATCTAGTTTGTTGAGCATTTTAAAGCCCATTTCTGCATGCCTTTGCATGGTTTTGAACTCTAGGCTATTTAATTTCCCCTGTTTATGTAGAATATCATCGGGTATACCTATCTTTCCTATATCGTGCATAGGTGATGCAACTTTAATCATTTGAGCCTGTTCATCTGATAAACCGTATTCTTTTGCCAAAAACTCAGATATTTGTGCAACCCGTTTAATATGCAGCCCCGTTTCTTGACTACGGTTTTCTACTACTTCCCCCATGACATAAATCATTTCTTTTTGGGTTTCAATAATATCCTCATGCAATTTGATAGAATCACTGATGTCCTGATTTAAACTCATTAGTGAATGAAGGTCACCTTGTTGATCATGTATACCAACAATAATAGTACTTAAGGTGCGTTCAACACCCGATTTAGCACTAACGCGGATGATTTTTGAGCTATACCCTTGATCTTGGACCTTTTTTAATACACGTTGTTTAAAATCACCGCTATCCTCAACCATATCGCAAAATGAGCTACCTATTAAATCTTCTTTATCACATTCTAAGGTCGCACTGAAGTTTTGATTGACACTGATAATATTACCGTCAGTATCAAGTACGCATAATGATGTACCTAATTCTATGGCTTGTTCATATTCATCTAAAAAATGCTGCTTACTGTCTAAATCATTTTGCAGGTTCAAGGATAAGCGTTCGAACTTTTGATAAACTTCGGTCATGTCCAGCATTAAAGCAACAAACTCTTGGAGTTGATTATTGGCATCAACAATAGCAACAACAGTGACATCAACAATGTAGCTTGCCCCTGTTTTACTACTTTTCTTTAAAATACCTTGCCACTTTTTAGCCTCTAAAATAGTTGACTTTAAATCATCCAGTACTTCAGCATCATTATCCTCAGCAAGGGTAAACAGGTAGTGTTGACCGATTAATTCTTCTTTACTGTAGCCTGACAGGGTACAAAACTGTTGGTTGGCATAAGTGATGTTACCTTGCAAATCAATTTTGGCCACAATGGCTTTTTCATCAACTAAAAACTTGTATTGTTCTAATAATTTGTTTTTCTCTCTAATATCAGCTTCAAGATTCATCTGATGATTGATCTCAACCAGTTTATCTAGCAGTCGTTCAACACTTACAGGCTTAGTAATATAGTGCTGAATACCCAACTCCAATGCACGGAATAAATATTCCACATCGTTGTAGGCGCTTAATATGATAATTTCCTGGGACTTGTTGATACTTCTAATATCTGCAGCCATCGAGAGACCATTCATCTTCGGCATTTGAATATCCGAGATAACGATATCTGGGTTATATTGCTTATATAGTTTTAACCCTTCATCTCCATTAGCAGCACAATAAAAATTCTTGAACCAGCCTCGTAGAACCATTTCTAGTTCTTCTCTAGTTTCATCGTCATCTTCAACGTATAAAACATCAAGGCTGGACAGCAATAAAATTTTACTTGTATCTATCATATTTTTTTAAAAATGTTAATGGTTTGGGTTATGCCAGCAATATGAGTTCTTTCCACGTTCTTTTGCTTTGTACATGGCTTGATCGGCATACTGTAATAATTTTTTAGAGCATTCAGAATCTTGCGGAAAAAGAGCAATACCAAAACTTATAGTCAGTTTTAATGATTCTCTAAAGTGGGTGTTAATGGCATTTATTAAGCGATCTGCAGTTTCAGAAATATCAGCTTCTGAGGTGCCATTTAGAATAATAACAAATTCATCCCCCCCTACACGAGCAACAGTATCTATTTCACGGACACAGCTATTTAATATATTAGCAACTTGTTGCAGTACTGTGTCACCTTTACCATGACCTAAAGTATCATTTATGGCTTTGAAGCCATCAAGGTCACAATAGAGAATTGCAACTGTATAGGCATTTCGCTTGGCAACAGCAATAACATCATCTAGGATTGTAAAAAATATATTACGGTTTACCAGTCCTGTTAAAGAATCATGATTAGCTCGATGCTTTAATTCTTTTTCATTCTCTTTGTGTTCAGAAATATTGTTTATGAGCGCAATATAATGGTTTATAGAATTGTCTTCACGCTTAATGCAGTTGATAGTAACCAGAGTGGGAATATTGTTACCCATCTTATCTTGTAACCATAACTCACCTTTCCAGTGATGTTGCTGGGTCTTTTTGATTAAAAGCGGGCGAATATCCGCTTGGCTGCCAAAATAATCAAACAATTTTGAGATTGGTTGCTGAATTAATTCAGATGTTTTGTAATGAGAAAGTTTTTCAGTCGCAGGGTTGGTATTTATAATATGACCATATCCATCCATAATAATCATGGGTTCTCCTGAAACATCAAAAACAGAGGCGGCCAATTTTAAGTCTTCTTTTACATGCTTGTATTCGTTGATATCGGTTAAAACCCAAACAATACCAAGCTCTGGTTGCTTAGGATTTATTAGCTTACTAGAGAGTTGACAGTATGTTTTTTCTCCACTTTTATGTCGAATGACTACTTCTTGCTGTTTATCAAAGTTTTTATTTTTGATTTCTTCAAACCAGTGTGTGATATTTTGAAGCTTGTTTTGCTCTGAAAAGATTAGAATTTGATCAAGTTTATTAAGCTCTTCTTTTTGGTAGCCATACAATAAATGGAACTGTTTGTTGGTGTTGAATATATTAAGCTCTAGATCAGTATAGATAATTGGAACGGGCATATTTTCCATCATCACCGTGTAGCGTGACTCAACTTCCGTAACCTGCTTTAAATGAGATCTTAATTGAATTTGTTTTTTTATTTTGACTAATAACTCTAAATGATTAACGGGGTAGGTAATATAGTCACTAGCATAGTCAGTGAATAATGCTGGAGAGTTATAATGTTCGGGCTTGTAGAGCAGAATAACCGGAATTTGTCGGTTTTTACTTAGATTATTAATTTGTTGCTGATAGGCTGACAACTGTGGAATATCAATGTCTAACAAGATGATATCAGGGAGGGATTTTTCCTGTTTCTTGACTAAGTCACATAGGTTATTCAAAAACTCGATTTGATAACCTTCGCGAGTTAAATGTCGACAAAAATCTGAAGAACTGACATCACTAGAATGTAAGAGAGAAATCAGCATATACACGTCATATATTTTAGTTGTGTGCGATGGCTATCATCGTTGGTTTCTGATGATATTAAAACAATAATTAAATATAGTCTATTGTTTTTAAGACCTACTATATCACGGCTTTCTCATAAAAACTTTAGGTGCCTGAGCATTGACTCTAGGTGTGCAATTGAAGCGGACAAATTTTCTATAGCAGCCTGAAATTTTTTGGGTGATGTCTTTCTGATCAGTTCATACTTTTCCAACGAGAATCTAGGGATAGTGAATCCAAGGAAAATAATTGGGCTCTGCGCGAGCTCACTTGTCCATGTGTTTTTTCATAACTCGTCGTTTCAGCTAGGGACGTAAATTGTGTATCAATACTTTTCATTACTCCATCAGTTGGGCAACGAGCACACCCAGCTCTGGAGGTTAATTGTTCGTTTGTGCTTTTCAGTTTGTAAGGTAAGATATTCATCAGTCTTGATTGCTCCCTTTGGGAGGTGAGTTGTTTCGTCGCAATCCATTATACAGCCAAGGCCTCATTGGTTTTAATAACCCTAAGTGGGAATCTGGGCATTCATCAGTATTTAAAATAAGCTGATAATTAAATAGCAAGGATTAACAAAGATGAAGAATAGTTTATCGTCCCCTGAGCAATGGCTAACATTGCATGGTGATATTCTCTATCGATATGGTTTAGCACGGGTTGGTGATAGAGAGATGGCAGAAGATCTTGTTCAGGAAACATTGTTGGCTGCTTTAAAAGCTAAAAATAATTTTTCTGGAAAATCCAAAGAA
>ENA-ORXI01003708-ORXI01003708.1-sediment-metagenome-genome-assembly--contig:-NODE-3708-length-10111-cov-4.238987_pt1 | contig 10111 bp, 9 predicted proteins | sample MGYA00237861_ERZ511468 | MGnify/ENA primary metagenome ERZ511468 (study PRJEB26299, sample SAMN06266213) | sediment metagenome | isolation source: Hudson Canyon methane seep mesocosm | place: USA:Hudson...
TCTTTGGAAATGAATGGATCGGCATAGATGTTTTTTATATCAGCACCATTTAAATAGGCTTGTTTTCGTGCGGAACTAACCATTTCTGGTGAACCGCAGAGATACAGAACACAGTTAGCTAAATTTTTATTTTGTGTGAAAGCTAATTCTGAAGCTCGACTATGAAAAATATGCTTGTCATTATTTGAGTCAGAGTTGGATACACAAGGGAAATAGCTAAAATTTTGATGTTGTTCAGCCATTAATCGTAACTCTGTATCGAGGTAAAGATCCTGTTGCTCTCGCTCGCCATGATATAGCTTGATATCCCCATGATGTCCGTGAATTATGGCCTCACGAACAATTCCGAACAAGGGTGCAAGCCCCGTTCCCGTTGCAATCATTACAATGTCACGGTCTGCATGTTTTTTGAGATAAAAACAGTCACCATAAGCGCCTTGTATTTCGATAGTGTCTCCTTGGCGAATCTCATCACATAACCAGTTACTAACAATGCCTCCAGGCATGCGTTTGATATGTAACTCAAGAAAATCATCCTGTGTCGGTAGGCTGGCAAGAGAATAACTACGAATCTGCGTATTATTCATACGAACATTAATATACTGTCCGGCACGGTAATACAAATTTACAGCTGAATGTAGTTTTAACTGACAAACATTATCCGAAAGCATCTTTTTTTCTATAACAAGCGCTTTAGCAAAAATTTCATATTGCTCAGCAAGTTTAACGGAGATCGTATCTGTTGGTTTACATTGACATGAGAGAATATACCCCTGTTCAATCAGGGTGTCTTTGAGGCCTAAGTTAGCTTCATTTGGATAGTTAATTGAGTCACTAACCATGATGCAACAATGGCAAACTCCCGCATTGCATGAAAATGGGATATCAATATTGTGACGAAGTAGGGTATCTAAAACTGACTCGTCAGCAATGGATTCATACTGTTCGTTTTGATAATTAATTGTAGCCAATACAAAATCTAACGGTTTAATACATCATCAACAGTACTTGCCGCAACACCGATGACTGCAACGGTTAAATTGTCAGGAACATTGAGCTCTTCCAGCGTTGCTTGTAAGTGGCCAGCAACGCTCATGAAGTGATCTTCATTTAATCCCTGTTTAACAAGGAGTGCATGAGCTTTTCTTAGATCGAGGCCGGTATAGTTGTTGCGACCACCCATGACCATTGTTAAAAATGCTTTTTGTTTATTACGTTGTGCATCCATATCAATGTTATCAAAAAAGAATGAAATGGAATCGTCAGTTAATACTTTTCGGTAAAAGATATCAACAGCAGCATCAACGGCAGCGGCGCCACCAATTTGACTATAGATAGAATCTGGCATATCTAACTCCTTTATAGAAGATGAACATAGCGATTTCTGTATTTATATAGACGTAACTTTGGCGGCCATTAATAATCGGCCTCAATTAAATATACAACAATTACAAGGTAATGGCAGTAAAAGTTATCATAAAACAAAATGGGAGAATTAATTAGAAAATAGAGGCAAAAAAAAACAGCTACCAAATTAATGATAACTGTTTGTTTTTGTACCAAATTAATGGTGCGCCCGACACGATTCGAACGTGTGACCGCCTGGTTCGTAGCCAGGTACTCTATCCAGCTGAGCTACGGGCGCTGAATTTATCAATTATACTAGCTATCTTACTTGCTCGCAATAATCATTATGGCGGAGAGCGAGGGATTCGAACCCTCGATAGGGATTAACCTATACGCCCTTAGCAGGGGCGCGCCTTCAGCCACTCGGCCAGCTCTCCGTTTCAAGCCGACCATTATATCAGGTGTGAATTAATTATCTACTAAAAATCGTAGAAATTACCCGACATTTGACTGATCTTTTTCAGCCTGAATGCGATCATAGATTTCTTCACGATGAACTGAGATTTCTTTGGGTGCGTCAACACCGATTCTGACTTGGTTCCCTTTAACACCGAGAACGTTAACTACAACATCATCACCAATGATTAGTGACTCTCCTACGCGACGTGTAAGTATTAACATGATATTTATCTCCTTACTCTTTGTTGCTCTTTTGGCTCGAGGAGAAAGGAGATGACTCCTTTCACATTTGAGCGGCCTCGTGCCTGAAATACTTCCTGTTAAATTTTTACTCCATAACCGTGCTATGTTCATATTTTTTTAATTAATTATGAGAACTAAGACACGTTTTAGAAGTATTCTAGCAGGAATTTTTCTTATTTTCGAGGGGGTAATTGCATTTCTGCACTACTTTAGAGCATTTTGTTCTAGTTCAAATACCTTGTGTAAAGAGCGAACGCCCAGTTCTAGGTACTTTTCATCTACAACAACGGAGATTTTAATTTCGGATGTCGAAATCATACTAATATTAATACTTTCTTGTGCAAGCGTTTCAAACATGGTGCTTGCGATGCCTGCATGAGAACGCATGCCTACACCAACAACAGATATTTTTGCTATTTTGTCATCGCCGATCACCTCACGCGCTCCTAAAGACTCTGAAGTTTTTGTTAAAACGGCAAGCGCATTCTTGTAGTCATTACGGTGAACAGTAAAGGTAAAGTCTGTCGTTGAGTCATGACCTGTGTTTTGGATGATCATATCAACTTCAATATTTTCTGCTGCAATGGGGCCAAGGATCTGTGAAGCGATGCCCGGATGATCGGGTACACCTAAGATTGTTAACTTGGCTTCATCACGGTTAAAAGCGATACCTGAAATAAGAGCTTGTTCCATTTTAGATTCCTCTGCCGTAATTAATGTACCACCACCCTCAGTAAAAGAGGAGAGTACACGTAACGGGACATTATATTTACTTGCAAATTCGACTGAGCGAATTTGTAAAACTTTTGCACCTAAGCTTGCCATTTCAAGCATTTCTTCAAAAGTGATTTTATCAAGTCGACGTGCTTCTGCTACAACACGTGGATCTGTTGTATATACGCCATCAACATCGGTATAAATCTGACATTCTTTTGCTTTTAATGCCGCTGCAAGCGCGACGGCTGTTGTATCAGAACCACCACGACCTAAGGTAGTAATGTTGCCATGCTCATCACACCCCTGAAAACCAGCAACAACAACAATACGACCTTTAGCGAGATCGGTATGAATTTTATCGGCATCAATTTCCATGATGCGAGCTTTGTTGTGTGTATTGTCAGTTAAAATTCTGACTTGGCTTCCCGTATATGACGTTGCATGAATACCTTGCTGTTCTAATGCTAAACACAGTAGGGCAATAGTGACTTGCTCTCCCGTTGATAATAAAACGTCAAGTTCACGGCCCCGAGGAGATTCATTGACTTCATTAGCAAGCTTAATAAGTCTATTAGTCTCGCCACTCATGGCAGAAACGACAACAACAAGACTATGTCCTTGTTGCTGATGCGCGACTAATTGTTTGGCAACTTCTTGAATACGAGCAACGGTTCCAACGGATGTGCCACCATATTTTTGTACGATTAAAGCCATTACTTTATTGTTCCAACTGTAATTTCACCCAGTCAGAGACTGAATCTAATGCTGCAGATAAATTTTCAGGTTGTGTACCACCACCTTGAGCCATATCAGGTCTGCCACCACCTTTACCACCGACTTGCGATGCAACATGGGCAACAAGATCACCAGCTCTAATCTTATCGGTGACATCTTTAGTTACACCAGCAATTAAGGTGATTTTCTCACCGTCAACGGCTGATAGAAGTATGGCCGCGCTGCCTAGTTTATTTTTTAATTGATCAACCGTATCACGCAAACTCTTACTATCAGCACCTTCAAGTTGAGAGGCCAATACTTTGATACCGTTAATATCTTGGGCAGAGGATGCTAGATCACTACCCGCACTACTCGCTAATTTGCTTTTGAGTATTTCTAGTTCTTTTTCTAATTGACGTGTTCGTTGCACCAATTGAGCTGTTTTCTCTTCAACGTTATCTGGTTTTGCTTTTATTAATGTAGATATATGTTGCAAGCGCGCTTCATTATTTTCGACAAGTTCTAATGCTGTTTCTCCACTGACGGCTTCGATTCGTCTTACGCCGGATGCAATACCAACTTCAGACAATATTTTAAATAGACCGATATCGCCAGTGCGTATAGCATGTGTACCACCGCAAAGTTCAGTAGAAAAATCACCCATGCGTAATACACGCACTTCTTCATCGTATTTTTCGCCAAACAAAGCCATTGCGCCACTTTCTCGAGCATCATCTAAAGCCATTAAGTTGGTTTCAACTTCATGGTTAAGTCTGATTTCTTGATTGACCAGACGTTCAATTTCTTTGAGTTGATGTTCATTGACGGGTTCAAAATGTGAGAAGTCAAAACGTAAACGTTGTGCGTTCACTAATGAACCTTTTTGGCTAACGTGGTCGCCTAATATTTGTTGTAAAGCGGCGTGTAATAGGTGAGTTGCTGAGTGATTTAGTGCGGTGGCACTACGATGAAATTCATCAATATGCGCCGTAACGGTTTCGCCAACGGTGAAGCCACCACTTTGACACAGTCCAATGTGCGTAAACGCTTTACCTTGTTTTCGAGTATCACTAACATCAAAGTTAGCCGATGACGTTGAAATTTGACCGATATCACCAGCCTGACCACCGGACTCTGCGTAGAAAGCAGAACTGTCTAAGACAATGATACCTTGTTGACCTTCAGTTAATTGATCGACTAGTTCACCATCAACCAAGATATTTTTAATGGTTGCCTGATTCTCACTTTTATCATAACCACAGAATGATGTTTCGCTATCGATAGCAACTTCTTCAGACAGCCCACCTGCAAATTGGCTTGCAGATCGTGCACGAGAACGTTGTGCTTCCATTGCGCGTTCAAAACCTGCGATGTCGATGGTTAAATTTCTTTCGCGTGCAATATCAGCGGTGAGGTCAATTGGGAAACCATAAGTATCATAAAGCAGGAAAACCGTTTCACCAGGAATTTCCTTATCTGCCATGTCGTTGATGGTTAGTTCAAGAATTTTCAAGCCATTATCTAAGGTATCAGCAAAACGAACTTCTTCTTGTTTTAAAGAGCGTTCAACTATCGCCTGTGCTTTTGTTAATTCTGGAAAAGCTTCACCCATTTCTGAGACGAGTGGTGCTACTAATTTATGAAAAAACTCATCTTTCAAACCAAGCTTATGACCATGACGAATGGCTCTACGGATAATACGACGAAGTACATAACCGCGACCTTCATTAGACGGTTGTACACCATCAACAATCATAAAAGCGCAGGAACGAATATGATCAGCAATAACGCGTAGTGATGTATTGGATGAATCTTTTGTGCCAGATAGTGTTTGTATTGAACTGATTAAATGCTGAAATAAATCAATATCGTAGTTGTTATGAACATCTTGTAAAATCGCAGCAAGACGTTCTAATCCCATGCCAGTATCTACTGATGGTTTGGGTAAAGGCGTTAAGTCACCTTGTACATCACGATCGTATTGCATGAACACAAGGTTCCAAATTTCAATATATCGATCGCCATCTTCTTCAGGTGTACCTGGAGGACCACCAGCAATATCAGCACCATGATCGTAAAAAATTTCAGAGCAGGGACCACAAGGGCCAGTATCACCCATAGACCAGAAATTATCTTTGGCACCGATACGAGAGAATCGCTCAGGTGAAGCACCTATTTCTTTGAGCCAGATATCTGCCGCTTCATCATCATCTTCAAAAACAGTGATCCAGAGTTTTTCTTCAGGAAGACCTAAAGTAACGGTTAAAAACTCCCAAGCATATTGAATGGCTTCACGCTTGAAATAATCACCAAAACTGAAGTTACCCAACATTTCAAAAAAAGTATGGTGACGAGCCGTATAGCCAACATTTTCTAAGTCATTATGTTTACCGCCTGCTCGAACACAACGCTGACTTGTTACTGCACGGCTGTATTTTCGAACTTCTTGCCCAAGAAATAACTCTTTAAATTGCACCATACCGGCATTGGTAAAAAGCAAAGTAGGATCATTAGCGGGCACCAGTGGGCTGCTCGCTACAATGTCATGCCCTTTACTTGCAAAGAAGTCGAGGAATAATTGTCGTATGTCTGCGCTACTTTTCATTTTATGTCGTATTAAAACTTTCAGTTATTTGTTCATGAGTAAAACCACGATATTGCAAGAACCTTTGTTGTTTAGCCCGGTCTTGAAGGGTATCAGGGTATTGCTCTCCAAAACGTTTGCAGCGAGCTGAGGCTGCAAGCGAAAACCAATCGATATCTGCTTCATTGAGTGCATTGCTGATAATATCGTCAGCCACACCACGTTCTTTTAACTCTAATCTAACCTTTTGAAAACCAAAACCACGTTGTGAGCGATAACGCAGATAATTTTCAGCAAAGCGCTCATCACTTTGTAATCCGGACTTAGTTAACTTTGCAATAACCTTATATATATCATCAATGTCAAAGTTTGCTTTTAATAATTTATTTTTTAATTCAGTAATACTATGTTCTCTTCGTGCAAGCAAATTCATTGCTCGTTCGTTAAGAGATTGTTTTTTCAAGCCTTAGCATCTTCTTTAATTGCTTTTTCCGATTTTCTTGTCGGTTTTTGAGGAATCAATATGGCGCGAATTTTAGCTTCGATTTCTTCGGCCATTGCCGTATTTTCTTTTAAAAATTCACGGACATTATCTTTACCTTGTCCAATTCTAGTGCCATCGTAGCTGTACCATGCACCCGATTTTTCAACGATATTTTCTTTTACACCAAGATCAATGAGCTCGCCTTGGCGTGAAATACCTTCACCGTAAAGAATATCAAATTCGACTTGTTTAAATGGTGGGGCGACTTTGTTTTTAACAACTTTAACTCGAGTTTCATTACCCTTAATTTCATCGCCTTTTTTGATAGCACCGATACGACGGATATCTAAACGTACGGAAGCATAGAATTTAAGAGCATTACCACCGGTTGTTGTTTCTGGGCTACCAAACATAACGCCAATTTTCATACGAATTTGGTTGATGAAAACCACCAAGGTATTTGAACGTTTAATGTTTGCAGTTAGTTTACGTAACGCTTGTGACATCAAGCGAGCTTGCAGCCCCATATGACTATCACCCATATCGCCTTCAATTTCAGCTTTTGGTGTCAGTGCAGCGACGGAGTCAATAACCACAATATCAACAGCGCCAGAGCGAACTAACATATCGGTAATTTCTAAGGCTTGTTCACCAGTATCAGGTTGTGAAACTAACAAGTCATCAATATTTACACCTAGTTTTTCAGCATAAATAGGATCAAGAGCATGTTCAGCATCAACAAAAGCAGCAGTACCACCCGTTTTTTGCATTTCGGCAATAGCATGAAGGGTTAAGGTCGTTTTACCTGATGATTCAGGCCCGTAGATTTCAACAACACGACCGCGAGGCAAACCACCTATGCCAAGAGCAACATCAAGGCCAATAGAGCCTGTAGAAACAGCATCAATATCGCGAGAAGCAGCAGAATCACCTAAACGCATCACAGCGCCTTTACCAAATTGTTTTTCAATTTGACCGAGCGCTGCGCCTAAAGCTTGCTTTTTGTTATCGTCCATTTCATTGACCCTTGAGCTATGGTTTTAAAAAACGTGATTATCCCATAGATGGAGGTCAGTCTCTAGCGTTTTTAATGATCCCTTGCAAAGCGGTAATAACAGCCTGAAGTCGAACGTGTTCTCGATCACCTTCAAACTGGCATTTTTGTGTTTTGGCACCTTGATTTTTAATTGCCCATGCAAACCAAACGGTGCCAACTGGTTTTTCAATAGTTCCACCATCTGGACCTGCAATTCCGGTGATTGCAACACTCATATCAGCACTGGAATGAGCTAAACCACCATGAGCCATTTCAATTGCTGTTTGTTCACTTACTGCGCCATATGTTTCTAATGTTTTTTTGCTGACATTAACTAAATCTTGTTTTGATTGATTGCTATAAGTCACAAAACCACAGTCAAACCAAGAAGAGCTACCAGGTCGATCTGTACAAACTTTGGATAACCATCCTCCAGTGCATGATTCAACAGCAGTAAATGTCCAATGCCTTTTTTCAAGTACATCGGCTATCGTTTTTACAAGCGAGATTAATTCAATAGGTGTCTGATTTGTCATATCAGTTCATTGTAAGTTGATATCTTTTATTCGTCACTATTTGAAGCTTTAGCTTGATGATGTTGCGATTTATCTTTGCGAGTTAGAACAAAACGTGACCTTAAATCAAGAAAAAACATGACCAAAATAACAGAACAATGAATAACAGCAGAGTAGGGACAGTAATCCAAGTTGTCACACACTAAAGTTCACCTCCAAAGCTATGGCTATTTATGAGTTTCGTGACTGACTATAAAAAAAACAGTGAAGTGTTGTGCGGTGACTTTACGTTAAGGAATATATGAAGAATTGCTTGAAAAGAATGGATGGCCTTACATTAATAGAATTACTTATTACTCTGAGTATTGCCGCAATTTTACTTACTACTGCGGCACCATCATTTACTGACATTATCAAAAACAACAGAATGACGACTCAACTTAATGAGTTAGTGGCTGGCTTAAACGTGGCTCGAAGTGAAGCCATAAAACGGGCTAACTTTGTCACTGTTTGCATGAGTAGTGACTATACAAACTGCAATGGTAATTGGAGTGATGGCTGGATAGTTTTTCCTGATTTTAATAACGATGGTGTTGTTAGTGCCGGAGAAACTGTTTTTAGGGTCTATGTCGCATCTTCAACTGCAGCAGTTTTGAGTGCTACCGTAAATTTAGATGATCGAATTACCTTTGATTCTGAAGGTCGATCAGTGGCTTATGATGGCCAGTTTTTACTATGTGATGATCGTGGCGATGCAAATAGAAAGGGATTAGTTACTTCCAATACTGGGCAAGTAAGAACTGCTCAATCATCAGATCTTCCAAGCTGCTAAGAATTTTATGGTTATGAAATTAATAAAAAAAAATCAGGGCTCATCTCTTTTAGAAGTATTGATATCTGTTGTTATTTTATCGATTGGCTTATTAGGTTTAGCCGCGTTACAGATGGCGAGCCAAAAAAATAATCATAGCGCACAGTTCCGTACAGATGCCGTTATCCAAGCTTATAGCCTCATCGACAAAATGCGTCTTAATAAATCAGAAAGTTATGTATTGACAAAGACAAGCACACCGCCTGGAGGCATGTTACGTAAAGACACCGATTTGTCTGAATGGATCACGGAATTAAAAACCTTATTACCGAAAGGTGAAGGAGAGGTTAGCTTGACTGGAAATATAGTTTCAGTTGTTGTTCACTGGGATGATTCAAGAGGGACATCTGGTTCAGGTTCTCAGTCATTTTCTGTGAGCAGTGAACTTTGAAAAAGTGTAATACTAAAACCCAACAACAGGGAATGACGTTAATAGAACTCATGATTGCAATGGTCTTAGGTTTATTAATTTCGGCTGCTGTTATTCAATTGTTTGTAAATAACAAACAGACATATCGCATTACCCAATCTCAGACACAATTACAAAATAATGCCCGTTTTGCCTTAAGTGAATTGTCTAAAATAATACGCTCTTCTGGTTTTACAGGTTGTCGAACGGTTGAAAGAATAGACGTGCATGTCATTGCCAGCGCCCCGGCCTCGGCAGCAATGGAGGCAAGCACAACTATTACGGGAAATGACAGTTGGCCAGCAAACACTACGTCCAACAACTTTGGGCTGGTAAAAGAAGGTAGTGATGTAATCACTGTCCAACGTGCTGAGAGTTGTGGGGCAACCTTAGTAGGAAGCCTTGCTAGTGCAAGTGCTGAAATTAAAGTACACAACCCAAACAGCTGTAACTTGCAAGAAAATCAAATATTAATGATTTCAGATTGTAAAGATGCACATATTTTCAAAACAACCCAAGTAGTGACCATTGCCGGAGGCACTAAGCAGAACATTGTTCATACAGTTAATAATGGAAGTACAAAAGCAAACGATGCCAATTTTTTCTGTAAAGGATATCCAGAACCTAAAACAGCAGGTAGTTGTACTGCTTTCGGGAAGGACGACAAGCTCTATGGCACGGATGCTGAAATCTATAACTTTATTTCAGAATCGTATTTTATTCGTGAAG
>ENA-ORXI01003710-ORXI01003710.1-sediment-metagenome-genome-assembly--contig:-NODE-3710-length-10105-cov-5.922218_pt1 | contig 10105 bp, 8 predicted proteins | sample MGYA00237861_ERZ511468 | MGnify/ENA primary metagenome ERZ511468 (study PRJEB26299, sample SAMN06266213) | sediment metagenome | isolation source: Hudson Canyon methane seep mesocosm | place: USA:Hudson...
TACAGCCAAGATGCATTTTTTGAAAATGTGCATTTTAAAACATCATGGATGAGTCTGAAACAAATTGCGCAAAAAGCAATGTTAGTTAATATCTCTGATGCAATTGTTATGAATGCAATCCCTAAATATGCTTTGTTAACCGTTGCTATCCCCATTTCTTATACAAAAAAAGATTTAATACAGTTAGCCTCTGGTTTTAAAAATATAGCCAAAAAATACAATATTGAGATAATAGGTGGAGATACGATAGCTAATAATAAATTAGATATTTCAGTGACTATTATTTCAAAAACTAAAAAACCCGTTTTACGTACAGGAACAAATATTGATGACTTGGTTTGTTATACGGGGAAACTTGGAAGTTGTAAAAAAGATCTGAATAAACTTTTAAAAAATAAAAAAGTATCAAAAAAATCAAAATTTATAAAACCAAAACTAAATGCAGACTTTTTTTATGAGATATCTCCATATATAAACTCAGCATTAGATATTTCAGATGGTCTGTTTTTTGAGTTGGAACGTTTATCAAAGTCAAATAAAATAGGTTTTGAGTTTATAAAAAAGATCAAAGACGATGTAGGTTGTAGTGGAGAAGAGTATGAAATATTGTTCACATACAATAAAAAAAACCAAAAGAAAATAGAAAAAATATCAAAAAAATATGAAGTGAAACTTAATACATTTGCACGTGCTGTAAAAGGTAAATATGCCTGTGAATGTAAAAATCATCACTTTTAATAAATAGGAAAAAAATGGAAAAAATTAAAAAACAATTTTATTTAAATCACTCAAAAATTGATGTACTCTTTAAACAAAGTAAAGATGATTTTGTCGTTACAGAAATACCTTTATATGAGTTTTCAGGAGAGGGTGAACATTTAGTTGTAAAATTCAGAAAAAAAGATTTAGCCACTTGGGATGCGATACAAATATTCAGTGATTTTTTAGGATGTAAACAAAGAGAAATTGGATATGCAGGATTAAAAGATAAAAATGCAATGACTATTCAGCACATTACCATTCCTAGAAAATTTGAGGAAAAGTTTAAAACATTTAAACACAATAATATTAAAATACTTGAGACTTCTTATCATAACAATAAATTGAAAATAGGACACCTAAAAGGGAATAGATTTTTTATTCGACTTAAACATGTTAATGTAGTTGATTCACGTAAACTTGAACAATCATTAGGGCTTATAGCTCAACATGGGATGGCTAATTATTTTGGATTTCAAAGATTTGGAATTGAGGGAGATAATTATAAAAAAGGTAAAGATATCATTGATGGTAAATTAAAAGAAAAAAGAAAAAATTTACGTCAAATGTATATAAATGCCTATCAAAGTTACCTTTTTAATGGCTGGCTATCACAACGTATTGAAGTAAGTAAACTCATAGCTGCTTTTGAACCAAAAGAGATATATGAAAGATTAAACTTATCTTTGGATTTAGTCAAACAAATGAAAAAGCAAGAACACCCCTTTAAAATTCTTCCTGGTGAGCTCATGAGTCATTATCCTTTTGGTAAAATTTTTACTATTGAAGATCTTGAAGTAGAATCTGAAAAGTTTAATTTAAGAGACCGAGTACCAACAGGATTACTTGCAGGAAAAAGAGTTAAAAACAGTGTAGATATCGCTTATAATTATGAAGAACCATTTCATAAAAAAATCCCTGAAGATGGTGCAAGAAGATTTGCCTGGATATTTCCTGCAGATATCCAAAGTGAATACAAAGAAGATAAAAACTGGTTTGAACTTCAATTTACACTTCCAAAAGGATGTTATGCAACAGAATTAATCTCAGAATTAATTCACTAAAAAAAGAAGCCTAAGTGCATGGCTTCTTTTAAAATAACTAAAACAAACATTACTTTGTAACCATTTTTAAATAAAAAAATCAATTAATAATTTATTTTTTAAGTTTTAATCAGATAAACTAATTTTTAATATTATATTAAAGGTTTTTATTATGACTCAAGATGAACTAGATGCTTTAATGGCTGGTGATGTTGATTTAGACTCACTAGAAGAAGATGTCAAAAAGAATGAAAAAATTGAAGATAAAAAAGATGGACATCCGCATAAGCATTATGATGACAATCATTTAGTATCTCAATTGGGTGAAGTTACACAGGATTCAGAAGTCAAAGCAACAGAAATTTTTGATAAACTTGACTTGGTATTGATAAAACTTGAAGAGTTGGAAAAATCACCCCAAGACCCTGCACAGATAATCAATGATTCAAAAAATATTATCTTTGAAATCATGTCAATTATGCAGTATCAAGATATCCACAGACAAAAAATTGAACGAGTTATAAATACTATGAGATCGATTTCACAATTGATGAGTCATACCCTTGGTACAGTATCTTCTCAAGACTTCGCACCTTCTGCTAAACATATATCAGGTGATGAAGATACTTCAGATTTAGTAGGTGATGATGAGCTCGAAGCTTTAATTGCACAAATGGGTAAGAAGTAACGGTTAAATAAAGTCTTAATAAAGAAAAGAGATATTTCTATCTCTCTTCTTTTTATCTCTCTTCTTGTCTTCTTTCAATTCTAAATTCTTTACATGCATCTTTTTTAAGTTGATTTAAAATAGCAAATATCTTTAAAGACTCTGCTTCTACATCTTTTGCTTTACTGTTTAATACACTGTTAGACTCTTTATTAGCATTAGCATTAACGAGAGATTGAAGATTTGTATTAAATAATGAACTTGAATTTTTAAGGGAATCTATTGTTCTTTTATCTGTATTTGGATGGTTGATTAAATAGTTTTGAATCCAAGCTGTCATGCTTTTATCTTCATCTACTTTCCAAGCATCATAGGTTCCCAGTTTAGAATACACGGCATCTTTTAGTTTGAGTACATCTACTTTAAGTTTAGCAGTATCATAAACTAAATCAACATTACACACTTCATCTCTTGATTCTTCTAAGAAACTTGCACGTGAAGCTGCTGTTACCAGTGAATTAGACATTGATGTGATTTGTTCTGCCATATTTGAAATGTCATCTGCAACTTGTGCATTTTTTTGAGTAGCATGATCAAGTGCATTAACTGCATCGTTGATTTGAACAATTCCTCGTTCTTGCTCTTTACTTGCAGTGGCTACTTGTTCAATTTTTTCAATAGTATTTTCGATATTTGAATTAAGTTCTTCATAACCTTTTATCATATTACCTGAAATAACTTTTCCATCTTTGGCTTTAGAACTGGCTGCTTCAACGATACCTTTGATTTCTTTAGCGGCTTCAGCTGATCTTGATGCCAGATTTCTAACCTCTTGTGCAACGACTGCAAAACCTTTTCCTGCTTCACCTGCAGTTGCTGCTTCAACTGCTGCATTAAGAGATAAAATATTTGTTTGGAAAGCAATTTGGTCAATGACTTCAATCGCATCATTAATTGATGTTACTTGAACATTGATTTCATCCATGGCAGTAGCTGTGCTATTAGCTAAGTTTTGACCGCTGGTTGCAGAGCTGGTTACATTTTGTGCCAGTTTTGCCATTTGGGATGAGGCTTCAGTGTTTCCTTGTATGTTTGCTGTTATTTCTTCAAGAGCAGCTGCTGTTTCTTCTAGAGATGCTGCTTGTTGGTTTGAAGAAGTTGATAATGAAGCAGCTGCTGTTGATAATGTATTTGTATTTTGATTTAACGCATCACCTGTATTCATAATCATTGCTAAAATTTCTGATGTATTTTTCCCAACAAGTCTGATACCAGCTGCAACAGAACCTAAGTCACCATAGATATCTGCTGCATCCATTTTATAATCATATTTTGATTCAGAAAAATGTCTTAGGTTTAAGTTGATTTTGTCAAGTGTATCTTTTGTATTTTTGATCATGTTGTTCAATTTATTTTTTAAATCTTCAACATAAGGATTAGCTGCAGTTGCTTTTACTTCATATACAAAGAAACCATTTCCTGTTTTTTCTAAAATATCATTGGCTTCTTCAATAACTTTTTCATCATGTTTTAAACCTTCTTGCACTTTGTCCATATATTGATTGAACAGTTTTGCAACATCTCCAATTTCATCTTCTGATTTAATGTGTAATTTGATATTGGCATCATTAGAAGTAATAAGATTTTCAAAACCTTCTTTTAAACTCTCTATTGGTTTTGTACTTCTTTTTACTTGAATAAGTATCATTACCATTGTAAGCAGACCAAATACAGTTGAAATCATCATTACAAATTTTGTAATTTCCCAAATATGCTCATCGGCTTCATTAAGTGAAAAGGTTAAATCCATAACACCAATGACCTCACCTTGAGCTTGATTCGCATGACACATTAAACAATCTTTTGTAGCAATCATTGGTTTGATCATTCTCATATTATGACCATTTTTATCATCGGTTTCTAACAGAAGTTCTTTTTTAGTTGCAAATGATTTTAAAACATTTGTATCAGTAGATGTTTTTGCTCCAGGAGAATACATATCAATAAGGGGTTGACTTTTTGCAACGATAAGGCTTTTTACACCTTTAATACCTCTTGCATCTTGCTCGGCTTGTTGGATTTGTACAGGATCTCCTGTATTCATAGCATTACGTAAACTTTGAAACATTGCGGTGTTTAGCATGTGTAAGTTATCTTTAGTTGTTGCCACAACGTCATTTTTTACATTTTGAGATGTAAAGTACGCAACAGCCAAACCATTAATAGACATTAAAATAAACAAAGAGAACATTATTTTATTACTTATCTTCTTTTTAACAAAATTAAACATGTGTACAGCCTTAAATTTTTAAGTTGGATTATTATATAATCAAAATTATTTAATTAATATTAAATAGAAAAAATTATTTATATATATTATGATAAGGTAACAATGATTGTAGGTATTGAAGGAAAAATAGAAAAAAAAGAACCAACTTTTGTGCATATAAACGCAAATGGACTGGTATATGAAGTGTTTATATCTATTAATTGTAGTTCCAAAATTACAGAAGAAAAAATAAAATTATTTATTACTCACATCATAAGAGAAGATTCTCAATCACTGTATGGTTTCTTGGATGTAAATGAAAAAAAACTCTTTGATACAGTCATAAAAATAAATGGTGTTGGACCTAAAGTTGCTTTAGCAATCTGTTCAACCTTTACTGCTTCAACTTTTTCTCAAATTGTTACTTCAAATGATGTCTCAATGCTTAAAAGAGTACCGGGTATTGGTCCTAAGCAAGCAAGTAGAATTTTGGTTGAGCTCAGTGGTTTTATTTTTGATGGTCTTGATGAAGATGACTCAGGTGCAGCTTCGGCGCATTTAGATGCCAGCTTGGCTTTAGAGTCACTTGGATTTAAAAAAGATGTGATAGCAAAAGTTTTAAAAACATGCTCCAACACTGATACAAGTATGCTTGTACGTGAAGCATTAAAAAAGTTACAAAAGTAAAAGGTTAAATATATTATGAAAATAGCTATTGTTTTTGGTGGAATAAGTTTTGAACATGAAATTTCAATTGTAAGTGCAATTGCGATGAAAGATGTTTTAAAAGAAGAATTAATTTATATATTTTTAGATGAAAACAGAGATTTTTATCATATCCCAACTGATGTGATTACCTCAAAGCTTTTTAGTACAGGTACATACAAAAAAAATGATATTCTAACACTGAAAAAAGGGACTTTTTCTAAAAAAGCAATGTTTGGTGAAAAAAACGTTGATTTTGATGTGGTATTAAATTTAACACACGGTGGTGATGGAGAAGATGGTGTTTTAGCTTCACTGTTTGAATTTAACAATATTAAATTTATAGGTCCAAGGGTCGAAGCTTGTAGTGTGAGTTCGAATAAATTTTTAACAAAAGGGTATGCCTCCAGTTGCGATGTTGAAGTAATTGATTATAAATATTTTAATAAAAATGACAATGTTCAAATTGATAATTTTCCTGTTATTATAAAACCAACAAGATTAGGAAGCTCTATTGGAGTATCTATTGTTAAAAATCAAGGTGAATTACAATATGCACTTGATGTTGCTTTTGAATTTGATACTGATATTATCGTTGAACCTTTTATTCAAGGAATCAAAGAATACAATCTTGCTGGTTGTAAAATAAACAATGAATTTGTTTTTTCAATCATTGAAGAGCCTGCAAAAGCCGACTTTTTAGATTTTGATAAAAAATACTTAGATTTTAGCCGTACAAGTAAAGCTATGGTGGCAGATATAGACGAAGAGCTTCAAAATAAAATAAAACAAAGTTTCGCTAAAATTTATAATACAACATTTGAAGGTGCATTAATCAGATGTGATTTTTTTGTTGTCGATGATGTTGTATATTTAAATGAAATAAACCCCATTCCTGGATCAATGTCAAACTATCTGTTTGAAGATTTTAATAAAGTATTAACATCACTTACTGCCTGTCTTCCAGTGAAAAACAAGATCAATATAACCTATGAATATGTAAATAAAATACAAGCCAGTAAAGGGAAATAAAAAATATATGGCAGTCAAACAAATTACTTATGATAATAAATCTTTTGCCATAAATTATGAAATAATCAATAACTCAAAAGAGAAAACCATTGTTTTTCTTCATGGGTGGGGAAGTAATAAGGAAGTGATGAAGTCTTCTTTCTCTTCTTTCTTGCAAGACTTTAGACACATCTATATTGATATGCCTGGTTTTGGAAAATCTTCTAACGAATATGTTTTAACTACGACAGATTATGCAAATATTATCAATGAATTTCTTAAAAATGAAAACAGTGTAAAAGCAATTGCGGGACACTCTTTTGGTGGAAAAGTGGCAACATTAATGCAGCCAAAAAATCTTATACTTTTAAGCAGTGCTGGAATCATCGAAGAAAAAGCATCAAAAGTAAAATTTAAAATTGCATTGGTCAAAGTATTTAAGTCAATTGGTATTGGAAGTTTGACTAAGATGCTTAGAAGTAAAGACGTCAATAAAATGTCACAAAATATGTATGAAACCTTTAAAAATGTAGTTGATGAAGATTTCAGTGAATATTTTAAAACGTATAAAAACAATGCTTTGATTTTTTGGGGAGAACAAGACAATGCAACTTCTTTAGAATCAGGGAAAAAAATTGCTGCTTTAATTAAGGATTCTAAATTTTATTCCTATAATAGCGATCATTATTTTTTTATGAAACATGCAAACGATATTACAACAAAGATAAAAAATGGATTACTTTAATATATTTACAAACATAACAGTGGTACTTGCTCTTGGCTGGTACTTAATAACAAATTTACAATGGTATAACTATAAACTTGACAGAGTTGTCTTTAAACACCATAAAATACAGTGGCATATTGTTTATTTTGTGACCCCTTTTGTTCTTTTTTACTTATTGGACTCATTACTGTTTGGTGTCTATTTTTATATATTGTATATGAGCAGTTTTGTTATTTGGAATAGAAAACTGGATCGTCCTTTAGTATTAACAAGTCGCGTTAAAAGATTTTTAGTCATTCTTCTTTTTACTACATTGTGTATAAACTTATTGATATTTTTTAGCGAAGATAGTACCAGTGCGATTATATTTGTTCCTTTGCTTATCGCTTATATTATTTCAGATCTTTTAGAAAAAATGTTTTTTGTGACATTTAAACAAAGAGCAAAAAAAAGATTAAAATCAATACCTGATTTAAAAATTGTTGCTATTACTGCTTCATATGGAAAAACATCCATTAAAAATTACCTGCATCAAGTCATACGTAATAAATATAAATCATATAAAACACCCAGATCGGTTAATACCATTGCAGGGATTGTTTTAGATGTAAATAAAGATTTACCCGATGATACGGAAGTTTACATCGCTGAAGCAGGTGCAAGACAAACGGGAGATATCGAAGAAATAACTACTTTTTTAGAACCTCAATACACTATTATTGGTTCAGTAGGTGAACAGCATATTGAATACTTTAAAACCATTGACAATATTATCTATACAAAAATGGAAATACTCAAATCTCCAAGACTTGTAAAGGGATTTGTACATGAAAGTGTGCCTATTTTGGATTATCCTAAAATAGAACGTTTTCCTAATAACCTAAATATAACCATGAGTAATCTTGATGGCATATGGTTTGATATAGAATTAAATGGGGTTACCCAACATTTTAACGCACCAATTCTAGGAAGTTTTAATGCCATTAATTTAACCGCAGTTATTTTAACTGCACTTGAGCTTGGTATGAGTATTGAAGAGATTAAAGTTGCTCTTCATGAAATAGAACCTGTTGAACACAGGTTGCAATTGATTAAAGCCGGTGGAAAAGTAATTGTTGATGACTCCTTTAATGGAAATCTTGAAGGGATGTTAGAAGCCGTTAAAATTTGTAAAGAGTATGAGGGCAGAAAAGTGATCATCACCCCAGGACTTGTTGAATCAACTCTTGAAGCAAATACAACGTTAGCTAATGCTATCGATGAAGCGTTTGATGTGGTTATATTAACAGGAAGCCTTAATATAAAAGTATTAAGTGAACATATAGATTCAACTAAAATAGTGACCTTAAAAGATAAAAAAGCAATGGAAGAGTGTTTAGCTCGAACAACAAAAGTGGGCGATTTGATTTTATTTGCTAATGACGCTCCAAACTTTATCTAGGAGAAATGATGCAAAGTTTATATGCACCTTGGCGCGAACAATATGTTTCAAATATCAAAGATATAAAGGGCTGTGTTTTTTGTCATGCCAGTTCTGTCAGCAATGATGATGAAGCCTTAGGGATTCTTTTTAAAGATGAATACTGTTTTGTGGTAATGAATAAATATCCTTATGCTCCAGGACACTTCATGGTAATACCTCATACCCACGTAGAAAACTTAGAAGACTTAGATCCTAATATTTGGTTACATATGAATAAGTTGGCGTATGGTGGCGTTAAACTTATCAAAGACGTTGTGCATGCTCAAGGAGTGAATATTGGTATAAACTTAGGTTCAGCAGCTGGTGCAGGTTTAGCAGAACATTTACACTTACACTTGGTGCCAAGATGGGGTAGGGATACCAACTTTATGACTTCAATCGCAGGTGAAAGAGTTTACTCTGCTGATTTTTCAAGAATTTATAAAGAGATGAAAGAGAAAGCCACTTTATACTTTAAATAAAAGTTCTTAGTTTAGCTTTCTAATAAATACCACTTTTAAATAACTGCTTTCTTGAAATTCATCTTTGACTTTAAAGTCTTTTGGAAGAAAAAAAGTCTCTTCAATTTTAAATTTTTTATTAGATTCTTTAAAGGCTTTGGATATAAAATCTCTAAAAGTCATGATTCCAAAGTTTGCACAGTTCGTTGATGCCACAATGATTCCATTTTTATTCGTAATAGCAATAGCATCTTTTAAAATCGTCACGTAATCTTTTGCTGCACTAAATGTGCGTTTTTTACTTCGGGCAAAACTTGGAGGATCAAGTACAACCATATCAAATGATTTTTGTTTTTTAATCGCAAATTTAAAATAGTTAAAAATATCTTCGACCACAATATCTTGTTTTGAAACATTAATATCATTAACTTCAAATTGTTCTTGTGTTTTACTTCTGCTTCTATTAGCTAAATCAACACTGGTGGTTTTTGTTGCACCTCCACAAGCTGCAAATACAGAAAAGGCACCTGTGTAAGAAAATGTATTTAACATTGTTTTACCCTTAGCATATTTGTCTCGTATGGTTTTTCTCACTTCTCGTTGGTCCAAGAAAACTCCAACCATAGGTCCGTCATCCAAATAAACTGCAAAGTTTTCACCACTTTCTTTTACAATAAGTGGTTCAGGTGGTTGCTCTCCATCAATAAAATCATCCGCATCATCTTTATATTGCCCTTTGCCATCAAAGCGTTTCTTTTGATAAATACCTTTATAATCCACACACTTTTTAAAAGCTTCCAATATAGAGTCTTTGAGTTCATAAATACCAATGCTGTACCAAGTAAGTACATAAAACCCATTATAATAATCAATCGTTAAGCCACCAACGTCATCACCCTCGCCATTAAATACTCTAAATGCAGTTGTACTCTCATCAGCAAACAAATCAGCTCTGTACTCAATGGCTGCATTAATCTTACGAGTAAAATAATCAACATCAA
>ENA-ORXI01003711-ORXI01003711.1-sediment-metagenome-genome-assembly--contig:-NODE-3711-length-10103-cov-31.595751_pt1 | contig 10103 bp, 10 predicted proteins | sample MGYA00237861_ERZ511468 | MGnify/ENA primary metagenome ERZ511468 (study PRJEB26299, sample SAMN06266213) | sediment metagenome | isolation source: Hudson Canyon methane seep mesocosm | place...
TTTATATCATAGTTGAGTATGTTGTCAGATTCCATCGTTATACCCGCCAGCGTCAACTGAACTAAGCGTTATACCCTCGCTTTTTCAGTTAGAAGCTTTTGTACTTCTTTAGAGCAGAAAGAGCAAAAGCGAGACAGATTTATGCCAAGCTGATCGTGGAAAGTGGAAAGTGGAAAGTGGAAAGTGGAAAGCTGACGCATTCTACAGTTGAGTCCCATTGTTTAGGTTTTGTGCCGATAACTTAAGTTACTCTACTATATAAATATAAAATACGAGGATTTATGGCGTTCTTAAATAAACTGCAAGATCATATGATATCGCACATAGCAAAATCAATTGTATGGTTAGCAGGACTATTATTCGGGTACCAATATGATTACTTACCACTGGAAATAAGTGCTTATATAAAAAAAACAATCCCACAGCAGGAACTACAGGGAGCGTTATTATCAGTATTTCTAATACTTTTAATTCTGTCAATTGTATACCTTCTATTTCGTAATAATGAAAGTTCGTTAACCTTAAAGTATGGAATCTACTGGGATTCCAATAAAAACCCACACTGCCCCATTTGTAAAAAACCAGTCAACAGATACGACACCTATTGTGTTGTGATGCACCATGAGAAAGGTTATATGTGTGGTTTTTGTGAAAAGGTAGCTATTTTGGCTAATTCTAATGGGGAACCTGTCACCCCAGAAGAAGCAAGGAAATCTTTAAGCTGGTGGAGGTTTTAAATTATAAAATCACTCAAAACTGCATTTAGTCTATATCTTGATGTGATAACAAAGCACCGCGTTTTCCGTAAATTGGCCGCTGTGAAACTAAGTACAAAACCTGACGCGGAAATAAAACGCGACACCAGCCAAAAGTTTGAATAATAAACCATGACCTTTTTTAAAAAGAAAGAGAAACAAACAGTAAAGAAAAAGCCTGAATACTATCTTGATTCTGGAAGATTGGCATATAAAATGGTCGACCCAGAATCAAAAAATGTTAAAAATAACATCAATAAGAGCAATCAAAAAACCAACGATAAACCAGAGTATAAATGGGACGAATATCCTTTGGGGAAAATTGGTATTTCTGTAACTGGTATTGTGCTTGGGGGGCTTGCACTTTATAAAATAAAACATTACTTCAACCTTTTTTAATTATACATATGAAAATAAAACCTGACGCTTACCACGCTCAACTTGTGAATCTGAAAAGCAGGTTTGACGTGAAAATGAAACTCGACATCAGCCGAAAGTTCGGCATAACGATCAATTCCACCCGATAGAGGCGGGTGAATTGGGCGTTATTTGTTTCCTGCGAGAGCCAGCAGCAGAAAAGAAACTCATAGGTTGAAAGAGCTGAAGTTGAGTGTTGTGAAGCCAGTTTGATTTGAAAAAAGTAAGCTTGATGCGGTGAATATAGTCCTGTGAAAAAGCAGGATTCGACGTGAAAAAGTAGGATGTCGCTTTTTCAAAATCCGTAGTAAAAATAGGATCAAAGCGAAAGAGCAGAAAGAGCCAAAGCTGAGTTTCGATGTTTGCCAAGTTGAGTGCTGAAAAAGGAAGCGCGGACGACTGCCACGGAATTTAAAAAAGAGAAAAAGAGCAAAGAGCTCAGAAGTAATGGAGCTTTACTTTTTTTGTTATAACGAGCAAAATCAACTTGCCTCAATTTTTCTAAAACAGAGTTCATCTTGCTGAAAATAGTACAGCGCCCTACGTAGTCCTGACGCTGAATACAGCAAGTTATTTTAATGGTCCATTTCTAATGGAAGTGAAGCGTCTTCAGCCAGCGAGTATTTATAGTTAATTGGTTAAAACTGTGAACTCTAAGCTAGCTACGGCTAAAAAAACTATCGATGATGTAGTAAAAGGAATTCTTTAATGGATGTTCAACAAAAATTAGATGCGCGAAAAGCGTTTAAATTGCGTGTCCATGAATCAAATGGAAATGCTTTCGAAGATTTGTTTTGCGATGTGATGCGTGCGTCAAACAAGAACTTTAAAAAAGTTAAGCCTCAAGGTCGTATTGGTGATAGAAAAAATGATGGATTTATCCAATCTGAAGGTAAATATTTTCAGGTTTATTCTCCTCAGTCACCAACTGGTAACCCCACTTCGGCCACCTCAAAGCTCGAAGTAGACTTAGATGGTCTAATTGCGTATTGGAGGAATCAGCACAACTATGAAATTAGACATTTCTACTTTGTGTTCAATGACAAGTATCACGGTGCCTATCCAGAAATTTATACAACATTAGCCAACCTTAAGAAAAAATACAATTTGGAAGTCTGTGACGTATTTCTTTCTTGTGAATTAGAAGACGTTTTCATGGGATTACCAGAGGATAGCATTGCCTCAATATGTGGTTATTATCCCAAAACTGAAGATATTGGGTTTATCGATAATTCAATAGTTGCCGAAATAGTAGGATATGTATCTGAGAACTATAGCGGCTTTTCTGATTCTCAAACAAATGAGCCACCTGATTTCTATAATAAAATTCACTTTAATAAACTGGGTCAAAGCACAGCAATGCATCTTAATGTTGGGGCATACCAAGTTGGCTATGTAGAAGATTATTTTCGAACCAATAGTAAGTTTTCTCGTCAACAGTCTAGAGACTCGCTGAATAAAATGTACCAACTTCATCTAAATTCTGACAATACCGAAGCCTCAATAGCTAGCGGATTGTCTGAGCCAGACATAGTTTTTAAAAAGATGATTGATGAAATGTTGCCAGCCAATTTGTCCAATAGACAAAGGAGGGACTACGAAAGAAATATAATCGCAGTTATGGCATTCTTTTTTGAGGCATGTGACATCTTTAAAGAGCCACCAGAAGACTATGACGCAAAGGTAATTGAAAATGCTTAGCCCACAAAAGCACATACGGTTGTCTGAATCACTTTTGGGTTTGGGAGCAAATATTTTAAATTTATTATCTCGCCCACAGACCCCGGAACAAATTTATGAAAAGTTGAAGAACCGCAACCTATTAATTAGTCACGATTTTGAACACATCATTTTGGCGTTAGATTTCCTATACGCATGTGGAGCAGTTGAGTTAAATGAACAAGGAAAAGTAGTCAAATGCAGTTAATTTCTTTAGAAGCTAATAAACCTTCTTTTAATACAGTTTACTTTAATTCCAAAGGGTTAACCCTAATTATTGGAAAAAGTACATCAACGGATAAAAACAATACATACAATGGTGTTGGCAAGTCGTTGCTGCTCCAGATCGTAAATTTCTGCCTCGGCTCCAACAAAATTCCAGCATTTGAACAGTATTTGTCGGGATGGGAATTTACTCTTAGCTTCAAGATTGGCGATAAGAAGTATACTTCAAATCGTTCAGCAAAGACGCAGAATAAGATTTACTTAAATGATAAAGAGTTTGGGCAAAATACTTTCAATTCCGAGATGGAAAGAATGCTTGTAGTTATCCCTGAAGACTCTCCATATCTGACTTTTAGGACGGTTCTTTCACGCTTTTATCGAACAGGCCGAGGAAGTTATATATCAAGCCTAGCAACTACGAAAGAGCAACCGTTTTCTTCTTTGGTTAATAATGCTTTCTTACTCGAATTAGACCTTGATTATGTCTATCAAAAAAGAAACACTCGGAAACGTTACCAAGAGGTAGAAAAATTCGAAAAGGCGTTTAAAAAAGACCCTGTAATAAGGGAATACTACACTGGCGATTTGGATGTTGAATTTGAGATTTCTCGATTAACACAAGATACAAAAAAATTAGAATCCGACATTGAAAACTATAACGTGGCGGAAAACTATGCAGCGATCCAAGCTGAAGCGGACAACATGGCAGAAAAACTGTCACAGATGAAAAACAGACTTTATTACTTAAATACCAGTATTAAAAATATTAAGCATAGTATGAGTTTATATCAGGATATGGACTTAGAGAAAGTCTATAGCTTATATGGAGAAATTACCAATCTGTTTAAAGAAGGTACGTTGCAAACTCTAGAAAATGTAACAACATTCCATAAAAGTCTTCATACCAAACGAAGTGAGCGATTAGCTAAAGAGCTTAAGAAGTTATCGGCAGCACATTTGGAGGAAGATAAAAGTAAAAATGAGTTGCAGAAAGATTTTGATGAAAAAATGAAGATGCTGGCAAAAAGTCGAGCATTAGACTTTTTCGCTGCAATCAATGCGCAATTAACAGAGCTAAAGAATAAGTTATCTAAATTACAAGATTATAAAAATATTTCAGAACACTCTAAAAAAGAAATGGCAAAGGCTCTTAAGGAATTATCGAGCCAAGAAGTAAGTGCAATCGAGTACCTGGAAGCGTATAAAGAGCAAGCGCATCCCGTTTACCTTGGGTTCAGCGATTTGGCTAATGAATTTTACCCGGAAGTTCCTGCTGGTATTTCTATTCAAAATAACGAAGGCAATAATCAAGAGCGATTTAAAATTAGCGCGAAAATTCAGAATGACGCTTCAGATGGAATTAACGAAGTTAAAATATTTTGCTATGACTTAAATAATTTAATTAACTCCAGAGTTCACCATTTTCAAAGCATTTTTCATGATAGTAGAATGTTCAGTGATATAGACCCTAGACAAAGAGCAGTATTGTTACGGCTTGCCCACACGTTGACAAAGGAATCAAACAAACAATATATAGCGACCATTAACGAAGATCAGTTAACTTCACTAAAGGATGTTCTTAACGAAGAAGAGTTTGAGAAAATATTTGGCACGGTAAGACTCGAGTTAAAAGACGATTCTCCAGAATCTAAGTTACTTGGTGTTCAGATAGACATGCAATACGAAAAAGACTAAAAATTGCTTAACAAATTAAAATAATGTGCGGGGTCTTTCCATGCCACAAAAAAGGGAAGAATAGTGTCGGGGCTTGAATTTTGAATAAAAGAGTGGACACTGCTTTTATATTAAAATTATTGGCAATAACTGCCAAAGTATGTCATAAATAATAATTATTTTATTAAATTAAAGGCAATATTATGGCTACAATGAATATTTCTGTTCCTGACCCTATGAAAGATTGGGTTCAATCCCAAGTGAATACAGGGGCATATGCAAATACAAGTGATTATGTTCGTGACTTAATTCGTCAAGATCAAGAACACAGGAGTAAATTAAACGCATTACAAAACGCTATCACCGCTGGATTAGAAAGTGGAATTAGTAATAAATCATTTGATCAAATTATTAATCAAGCACGTAAAGAGTTGAAAGAAAATAGGTCATGAAGGTATATGTATTCTCTAAAGAAGCCGAAAATGATTTAGTAGAAATCTATCGTTACGGTTTTATTAATTATGGTGAAAATAAAGCTGACCAGTATATAGAAGCACTAAAAGAAAAATGTCAATTTCTTGCTGATGTGCCGAACCTTTGCGCTGATCGTGATGAGTTCAATCCCTCTGTTAAGATACATCATCATAGAAAACACCTAATTATTTATGCCGTAGAAAATGATGATATATTGATAGTTCGAGTTTTACACGACCGAATGGATATTCAGCAACACATAGAGAAATAGTTTAACAATGGGTATTGGAAAAAATAACCTGCACAACTTTGAATTTTTTATAACTTGTCGTTCAAGCGGTCGAGCCGCTTAACTCATGGTTAGGCTCTAGGGATTACTATGACATCTGATCAAATTTCATATTTAGCTTTGTTGGCATCTATAGTGTCACTAATTGTTTCATTTCTTACGCTCTACCGCGATCGTCATGTTATCTCAGTTAGAGCAGTTCCGATTGGAAATTCTAATGGTTCGTTTGATTTAAATATTTCAGTCTCAAATAGTGGGAAAAGACCCATATCCATTAACAATGTTTTGTTAAAACCATCTAACCACCCTGGTTTATTCCTAGCATTTGCTCCAAATGGGCAAAACAGAATCGATGTCGGAGACAGCCGTTCATGTCAAATCACCTCGTCTTCTTTATCTAACTTACCAGTTTCATGGTCTAGCGTTAAGGAATTACGGTCATTTGAAATTTATGTACAAGATGCTATTGGTAAAAAACATAAAGCAACTTGGGAAGGTAGCGGCAAATAATAAGCCTAGCAAAGCCATTTAAGGACGGAGTGTGATGGCGGCGTTAAGCAGCTTTTGAAAACTTTTAGGTATGAGTTTAACGATGGTATTTCTTTTTAAAAATATTTGAGAATAGCTGTCATGATGAGGTAACGTAATGGATTTAATAAAAAAACTGTCTCCTACTTTTCTTGCTCTCCTTATCCTGCTGTTAGCTGGAGTAGTTGCGTGGACTATATGGTTAGGCAGAGAAATAGAATTTAGTGGGGTAAGAATTAGTGGATCGAATATTGTCGATACTGTCAGGATTGATGATGTACATTTTATGGAAGTCGCAGATGAGGCGAAGCAAACTAACGAACTAATCCGAAAGAAGCCCGATAAACCATTCGCATCTGCGACAACACCTATTCTTGTTCTTATTGTGGTTTCAAATTACAGAACACTTAAATCAGATGAAGAGATTAATATTACAATGGATATTGAGATTAAGAACAAAAGCACAGGCTTAGCAGAAATATCAACATCTCCAACCTACGTAAAATCTGATCAATGGGAGTCAAGCTTCAAAAAAAGGGGTATCCCAATGGCGAGTGTAGAAAGAATTATTGGCTCGACCAAAGACAAAATTGTTTTCTATTCGTTATTTAAAGATAGAGAAGACCTTGGAAAAGGCTCTCAGCAATTCCGAGCGCTCGTTAAAGATGGTATAAATAGAACGTTTTTTGAGGCTATTCGCGATATTAATATTAAATGATATCTGAGACATAGAATGCTTGGTTGCGTAGGTTTGGTAAGCTACTACTTCTGAATCTGAGGTGGGGGGTCAGGTCTTTGATTTATGATTGCACCTCTGCTAAGATCATCCATTAATAGTTAGCACTCAGGTGAAAAATGGCAAGACCACTTAGGCTCGCAAAAATGTCGGGGGTCTTTGGTTTATGATGTTTTGATGTCAGAAAAAAAGGTGGTTAAGTATCATAAGTCAAAGACCTGACCCCGTGCGACACGCTGGAGCGTGAGGAACGATTAGGGTCTTTGGGAAGGAAATAACGAAAGCAACAGAGAACGAGAAATATCAAGCCCTTGTTAAAAAACACATGCTTTACACAGATAAACAATAGAATGTTGCTGATTTATCCAATAAAAAATCAAAATATGTAACGCTTAGCATTACAGGGCGGAATTTAAAAGTGGAATTAGAAAAAGCAATATCGATCATAAAAGCATTATCCGATGGAATTGATCCGGACACTGGAGAGCAATATCCAGCAGATAGTCCGTATCAGATGCCTGATACTGTTAGAGCATTACATATAGCGATAACAGCATTAGAAAAACAGCAGAAAACAAACCATCGACAGCAAAATTTACCTAGTAGCGCAGGAAAGCCCTGGAATGATGATGAAGACCATCGCTTGCTTGAGGCGTATGATGCAGATACAGCTATAAAGAAAATTTCAGTATTGCACGGTAGGACAGTTGGAGCTATCAAGTCAAGACTGGTTAAGCATGGGCGAATTAAAAATAGTTGATTGTGAACTAGGAGCCTGTCCGAGAATAGAAAATCTGCTGCGGAAAAATCCCTTTTGGCCATTTTTTCCGTTCATTCTCGTTAAATAGCACAACTATTCGCCTCAAATGAACAAAAAAACTGCCTCAAAAGGGCTTTCCCTCGCGACGATTTCTATTCTCGGACAAGCTCCTAGGGCTATTTGGTTTATGAATACCAATGCAATATTTTTCTATAAGCTAAAATATACAATGTCTCAAATATGAGAATTAACGTTACAAACGTTGATCGACTTTGCCTCCATGTTTTGGGGCGCAGGCTTTAGAGACTGTGAAAGTATTGGCTTTTAGCTCCCCTCTTTGGAAAAGAGGGGTTGGGGGAGATTTTATTACAAAAATAATTCATTTAGTATCAATGGGTTACTTATTTGTAAAATCCCTCTCTATCCCCCTTTTCCAAAGGGGGAGGTCAAAAAGAGAATGCTTTCACAGTCTCTTTAGCCTGCTTTTTTCGCATTACAAATGCAGGCTAAAGCCTGCGCCCCATGAAAACTAATATTGTTACTTGTAGTTGGGGCTTAATGTGCTGATTACGCATAAGCTTCAGCCATTTAAACGATACCCTGGTCTTGTCATACCAATAGGGGGCAAGCTCAACCGAGATGATGTATTTTGAGCATTCCAAAAATTCCTTTCCTATATTGCTATCTTTGTTACTCTCCCTTTTTGTTCAAAAAAATTAAATTAGTCTACAACTACCCTGATACAGAGGGGAATTGATAGAATGTAGTGGACGGGGAACTTTATATGCAGACATTCCAGATGTAATATCAAAAGTTTACTTTTTTTGTGGGCAATAAAAGTTAGAAGAAGTGAAGAAATTTAAAATTCAAAGTAGATATCAACCCGCGGGTGATCAACCTACAGCTATTAAGCAATTAGTTGAAGGATTGAGCGATGGCGAGGTACATCAGTCATTACTTGGGGTAACGGGGTCGGGTAAAACCTTTACCATTGCTAATGTTATTATGCAGACTCAGCGCCCAGCGTTGATTATGGCACCCAATAAAACTTTGGCTGCCCAGTTATATGGGGAGATGAAAGAGTTTTTTCCTGATAATAGTGTGGAATATTTTGTTTCTTACTATGACTATTATCAACCTGAAGCTTATGTGCCTGCATCAGATACCTTTATTGATAAAGATGCCTCATTAAATGAACATATTGAGCAGATGCGATTGTCTGCAACCAAGGCTTTATTAGAACGCAAAGATACCATTGTTGTCGCGACTGTGTCGGCTATATATGGCCTAGGTGAACCTGAGTCTTATTTTCAAATGGTGTTACATTTAGTTCGAGGCGATATCATTAAACAGCGTGATTTATTGCGGCGCCTGGCTGAAATGCAATACAGCCGTAATGATATCGACTTAAAACGCGCGACTTATCGAGTAAGAGGGGATGTCATCGATGTATTTCCTGCTGAATCGGACGAACAAGCGCTACGAATTGAGTTATTTGATGATGAAATTGAACGATTATCGTTGTTTGATCCGTTAACGGGTGAAGTCACTCAGCGCCTGGCTAGATTTACTCTTTATCCAAAAACACATTATGTAACGCCCAGAGAAAAGTTGCTGGCGGCAGTTGATGAGATAAAGATAGAACTGGTTGATAGACTGGAACAATTACGCTCAAATAATAAACTGGTTGAGGCGCAGCGCCTGGAACAAAGAACGCTGTTCGATTTGGAAATGATCATGGAAGTCGGTTACTGTTCGGGGATAGAAAATTATTCACGTTATTTGTCGGCTAGAGAACTGGGTGAATCACCACCGACCATGTTTGATTATTTGCCTGATGATGCATTGCTAATTATTGATGAAAGCCATGTTACGGTGCCACAAATTGGAGCGATGTATAAAGGGGACAGATCAAGAAAAGAAACTTTGGTTGAGTATGGATTCAGGTTGCCCTCGGCACTAGATAATAGACCTTTAAGGTTTGATGAGTTTGAGTTGAAATCGGCTCAAAGGATATATGTTTCTGCAACGCCAGGGGCTTACGAAAAAGAACATGTGGATCAATTTGTTGAGCAAGTGGTTCGACCTACGGGCTTACTCGATCCAATTATTGAAGTGCGGCCAGCTACTTCACAAGTTGATGATTTATTGTCAGAAATTAATAAACGTGCCCGCATAAAAGAACGGGTATTGGTTACTACCTTAACCAAAAGAATGTCTGAAGACTTAACCGACTATTTAATGGAACATGGGGTTAAAGTACGTTATCTGCATTCTGATATCGATACAGTAGAACGTGTGGAAATAATTCGTGATTTACGCTTGGGACTTTTTGATGTGTTAGTGGGTATCAACTTGTTACGAGAAGGACTGGACATACCCGAAGTGTCTTTAGTCGCCATATTAGATGCAGATAAAGAAGGTTTTTTACGATCTGTCGTGTCATTGGTACAAACGATTGGGCGTGCTGCCAGAAATCAAAATGGAAGGGCAATACTTTATGGCGATAAAGTGACTAAATCCATG
>ENA-ORXI01003712-ORXI01003712.1-sediment-metagenome-genome-assembly--contig:-NODE-3712-length-10103-cov-3.037403_pt1 | contig 10103 bp, 7 predicted proteins | sample MGYA00237861_ERZ511468 | MGnify/ENA primary metagenome ERZ511468 (study PRJEB26299, sample SAMN06266213) | sediment metagenome | isolation source: Hudson Canyon methane seep mesocosm | place: USA:Hudson...
CATTCATTTTTACTTCCACCCTAATTATAACAAGTTTAACTTTGCTTTCTAAAGCCTTAACTTGTATTTATTGAGAGATTATTAAGTAATCATTCAAATTTAGTTCAATTAATAGGAAAAAAGATGGATTTTATCAGTCGTCTACTGTTTGTATTGTTGTGTTTTAGTTCAACAATGACTTTTGCCGAAAAAGCGCCAATAAGTTTTAATGATTTTATAAAGGGTAAAACTGAACAACAGGGATATTTTTCGTTTTATCATGATAAAAGCCAAGGTAAAGTTTATTTGCAAATAGACAAGTTTGGAGAAGAATTTTTATTTCAATCTAGTTTGCCTCACGGTGTTGGTTCAAATGATATAGGGTTAGATCGAGGCCAACTTGGTGATACCCGTTTAGTGAAGTTTGAGCGAGTTGGCAATAAAGTTTTTCTAAAACAGCTAAATACTTATTATCGTGCCGATTCTAATAATCCGCTAGAGCAAAAAGCTATTGATGAAGCTTTTGCAAGTTCTATTATTTGGGGCTTTTCAGTCGCTAATGAAACGCTTGATACAAGTAATAACCCCAAAAAAGTGTTAATAGATTACACGCCTTTTTTACTGTCAGATATACATAATATTAGCCAAAAACTAAAATCAAAAAAGCAAGGTAGCTTTAAGGTTGATGGCAGTCGTAGTGCTTTATATGCCAAACGTACTAAAGCTTTTCCTGAAAATACTGAACTGGAAGCTATGGTTACTTTTAAAGGCTCAGGTGCGGGCAATCATTTAAAGTCAGTAACACCAGACCCTAGTGCCGTGACAGTACACTTACACCATTCTTTGATTAAACTGCCAGATGATAACTATCAAACAAGGGAATTTCATCCCTATAGTGGTTATTGGTCAATAAAGTATGCCGATTATGCTAGTCAAATAGATGAGCCACTAATAAAACGCTTGATCCCTCGTCATCGTTTGGCTAAGAAAAATGCTAATAGCGGTGAGAAAAGCGGTGAGAAAAGTGAAGCAGTTGAGCCAATTGTTTATTATCTTGATGCTGGCGTACCTGAGCCAATCCGCAGTGCGCTTATTGATGGTGCAATGTGGTGGCAACAAGCATTTGCAGAGATAGGTTATAGCGATGCTTTTCAAGTGAAAATGCTGCCTGCAGATGCAGACCCTATGGATGTTCGTTACAACGTAATTCAATGGGTACATAGAGCTACTCGTGGTTGGTCATATGGCTCTTCGGTAATTGATCCTCGAACAGGGGAGATTATTAAAGGTCATGTAACGCTCGGCTCTTTACGAGTGCGACAAGATTACCTAATAGCCTTAGGGTTAACCTCTCCTTTCTCTGATAATAATTCTGATACAAGCGAGATGAAGGCTATGGCTTTAGCCCGCATTCGCCAATTGTCAGCCCACGAAGTTGGTCATACCTTAGGTATTGCCCATAATTTTGCAGCCAGTGTCAATGACAGGGCTTCTGTAATGGACTATCCACATCCTTATATAACACTAGGTGCTAATGGAGAAATTGATTTATCAAATGCTTATAAAGAGAATATTGGTCTTTGGGATAAATACGTAATCGCCTATGGTTATGGTGATTATGATAATGGTGATAGCAAAAGTGAGCATCAACAGCTAATCGAATTAGTTGCCGATACAAAAGCAAAAGGATTACAGTATGCTTCAGACCCTGATGCCCGCTCAGCTTCAAGTGCACATAGCTCTGGTCATTTATGGGATAACGGTAGCAATGCTGCAGCTGAATTAACTCGTGTAATGCAAGTACGTGAAAAAGCCTTGTCAGATTTTGGTTTAAATTCAATTTCAGCGGGCACGCCATTGTCAGAGTTAGAGCAAGCTTTAGTTCCTATCTATAATTTTCACCGTTATCAAGTAGAAGCTGCGGTTAAGTTAATAGCGGGTATTGATTATGCTTACGAAGTAAAGAGCTCTAACTTGAAGGGAGTAGATAAAAACGGTGTACAAGCGGTTTCCGCAACTATGCAACAACAAGCTTTGTCATCATTGTTGGCAACGCTTGATGCTAATTTCCTTACTGTTTCAGAAGATATTCTTCGGTTAATTCCGCCTAAAGCCTATGGCTACTATCGCACCCGTGAAAGCTTTAGCTCACAAACAGGAGTTACTTTTGATCCCGTTACTGCTGCACAAGCAAGCGCCAAACATACTTTAGCGCTAATATTAAATGAAGAACGTTTAGCACGGTTACAACAACAAGCGAGTCGTTCATCTATTTCAGGTAAAAAAGGCCGTGGTAAAAACAGTGTATTCTCTGTTTCTGAGTTAATTTCTCAGCTAACAGACAAAACGATAAAGCAACGCCCAGAAAGTGGTTTGAAATTGTTGGTGCAACAGCGAGTGAATCAACAAGTAATTGAGCAGCTTCTTGAATTATGGCATTCTAAAAAGTCAGTTCCAGAAGTGCGAAGTGCTGTTTTTACTAGCTTAGACAGCACCGCAAAGTGGTTAGATGATAATGATGATCACCGTCACTATAAGCAATTATCAGCACATTTTAAATTACTTGAACAGCAAATTGAATTTAGTTTAGAGCAAGGAAAGCAAGTGGTTAAGCCTAAAAAAGTTAAAATGCCTCCAGGTTCACCTATTGGTGGTTAATTTCTAACTTAGTCATTCGAGTGAAAAGTATAAAAAAACGACATAACAGGAAGGAGCTGCTATGTCGTATGCCATAGGCAAGTACTATTAGTAAGAGTGCCGTTAGATTTAAACTTTTTCTGGTCGTAACTTCGGGGTAAACCAACGTCGTAATGTTGTTGGTTTAGCCAGTACGACTAAATTACCTAACAAAACAAAACTTAAACCAATCACTGTGTATTCACTCCAAACAAAGCCTTCGACCACTGTAGAAATCAACACAGCAATAGCAGGGAAAATAATGTTGGCATAAGAGGTTTTATGGGCGCCAATTCGAGTCATCAAGCTTAAATAGCAGCCAAAAGCGATCACTGAGCCGAAAAGTGATAAATAAATTAATGAACTTAAATAAGCCGGTTCAAAAGAAAAGGTGAATTGCTTGCCCTGGCCTACAACGGCTAAGCTGGTGAAAATTGCGCCATATAACATTCCCCATGCGTTGGCTTGTACAATAGGAACGTTATTCTTTTGATTTTTAATTGATAACATATTGCCGATAGAAGCTGAAAAAGTACCTAGCAAACAAAGTCCTAATCCTAAGAAAGTGGCAGCGCCCAATTCGATATCAGTTAACTGTGGCCAAAAAAGTGTCACTATGCCAAATAATCCAAAAGCACCACCAAAGTATACTTGCTTGGTAATGTGGGTTTTAAAAAAAACTTTAGCATTAACAATGTTCATTAACATTAAGGTTGAAAAGGCAATACAAGCCAATGCTGAGTTAATGTGCTGTTGTGCGTTATAAAGTAATAAATAATTCAAACCAAATAAACAAATTCCAAAAGCAGCAAATAAGCCATGTTGTTTAATAGAAAAAAGCATTGGTAAGCGTTTCATTTTAGCAAAAAGAAATAAAATTAAAGCTGCAAGGACAAACCGATACGTCACCGAGGCTTCAGGGGCAACATCACCAAGTTGGTAATTAATGGCAACCCAAGTAGATCCCCAGATAAGGACAGTGATCAGATATAGAAAGCTATTGCTCATTTTTTTGACCTCTTTATGTTTGATACTTATACCAAATGAATTAATGCAAGTTGAAGATAGCTAATGACAGTGTAGAGATTATTTGTTTTAATAACATATACAAAATAATGAAAATGAAACCTATACAGTTTTACTCTGCTGAAGATTAACATTATGCGATTACTTGATAAAACATCACCCGCTTTTTTATATCAGCAAGTGATTGATTTTGTTGGATACCAACAAAAAACAGGTGCTTTATCACCTGGAGATAAACTGCCGAGTTTACGAAAACTAAGCCGTCAATTTGAAATAAGTGTACCTACGGTAAAGCAAGCTTACATTGAGTTGGAACGGCAAGGTCGTGTTTGTGCAAGACCGCAATCAGGTTATTACTTAACAGCACAACAAGCACGAACATTAAAGCCTAGGCCAACAAAATGGTCTCATTGTGCACCCGCCACTGTGCAATGTCGTAATATGATTGAACAAGTATACGAGGCAGTACATATTCCTGATACAGTTCCCTTAGGTATTTCAAACCCTATTCTTGCAAATCCACCAGATAAAACACTGGCAAGGTTAATGCGCTCAGTTATATCAAAAGTATCAGAAAAAGCAGTGAGCTATGGCCCAGTAACGGGTGATCCAAAATTGCGAATGCAGCTAGCCTTTCGTTATCAAGAGCAAGGTGTCGCAATTAATCCCGATGCAATTGTTATTACCAATGGCGCGCAAGAAGCCCTGTCTATTGCACTGCAATGCGTTGCACAACGAGGCGATATTATTGCCGTAGAGTCACCATGTTTCTTTGGGATGATTGAGTTAATTGAAACTTTAGGTATGAAGGCACTGGAGATCTACACCTGTACAGAAGATGGTGTATGCCTAGATGAGCTTACCATTGCATTACAGAAGCATCCAATCAAAGCCTGTTTGTTTTCTACGGCTATAAATAATCCTTTGGGTTCAATGAAAACAGATGCACAACGACAAGCTATGGTTAGTTTGCTTGAGCAATATGATCTTCCTTTAATTGAAGATGATGTTTATAGCGAACTGTACTTTACAGAGCAAAAACCTAAACCAGCTCAATTATATTCTGAAAAAGGCTTGGTGATGACTTGTTCATCTTTTTCAAAAACGGCAGCACCAGGATACAGAATAGGTTGGCTATTGCCGGGTAAATATGAAGAGCAAGCTAAAAGAATAAAACGAGCCCAGTCGTGTTCAACGCCAATGTTACAGCAATGGACATTGAACGAGTATATTCAAAGTGGAGATTATGATCGCCATTTGAGTGTATTGCGCAAAAAATTAATTTACAACTGTGAACGTATGCGCGCTTTAATTGCAGAATATTTTCCAAACGAAGTGTGTATCTCTAAACCTCTTGGAGGAAGTGTACTTTGGGTTAGATGTCAGTCGCATGTTAATACAGGTCAATTCTTTCAAGAAGCAATCGAGCAAGGTGTTAGTTTTGCCCCTGGAATAATATTCTCACCTTCAGGAAAGTATGCTAACTACATGCGTATTAGTTTTGGTGTGCAGTGGAATATTCAAGTGGAAAATGCAGTGAAAGCGTTAGGTAAATTAGTGTTTGATTATTCGCATAAAGAAAACACGCATGAACAATTCGAGCAAAAGAGTCAGCAGCAATGAAATCAGGGAATTCAATGCAAGTATCACTTAAATTACTCTTACCGTTGCTCGCATCAGTAATGGCATTGTCGCCATTAGCTATTGATATGTATTTGCCTGCAATGCCTATTCTAGCTGAACATTTAGGCACGGATATGCCCATGGTACAAAACTCATTAAGCATTTATTTATTGGGATATGCCATGGGACTCATTTTATTTGGCCCAATGGCAGACAAGTATTCACGAAGGAAAATGGTGTTATTTGGAATTGGTGGCTTTTTAGTCATGAGTTTTTTATTACCTTTTGTTACTAATATAGAGCAATTCTTATCATTACGCTTCATACAAGCTTTCATTAGTAGTGCGGCAACAGTCGTTGTTCCCGGAACAATTCGTGAGTATTATCAAAAAGATACCGCTAAAGGGTTGTCATATGTTTCAATGATCATGATGCTAGCACCGATGATAGCCCCGAGTATTGGTAGCGTACTATTGGTTGCTCATAGCTGGCAGTTAATATTTTATGTCTTGGGTTTTTATAGTGTGATTGTATTATTCCTAGTTGCAAAGTATTTGCCTGAAGTAGTGAGAAGTAGTAACTCGAAAGATAAGCAAATTAGTTTTTTAGCTAGGTACAAAATAGTGTTCTCCAATAGTGAGGCACGGTTAGATATTATCAGCTCTATGACTATATCCTTGGCTTTCTTTGCGTATATCACGGCAATTCCCTTTGTTTATTTAACTGTTTATAAAGTCTCAGAATTTAGCTTCAGTGTATTGTTTGGTATTACAGTGCTGGCATTAATGACGGCACATTTTATTAACACTCGTTTAGTTGTTCGCAAGGGTTCAAGAAAAATGTTGTGGTATGGTTTAAGTTTATCTGTAATTGCTTCTGCCTCATTATTTTTAGTCAATCTGTTGTCAATGCCGCTTGTTTTTACGGTGATAACAATATTGCCACTGATGGGAAGTATTTCAATGATAGCCGTAAATTCAGATGCTTTAGTCTTAACTAAGTTTCCTGAACAATCTGGAACAGCCACCGCGGTAATAGGGACTTTACGCTTTGGTATTGGGGCTTTGGCGGGACCAATTTTGGCATACTACTATGATGGCACTGCTCTACCTTTTGCAGGGTTGATGTTTTCTGTTGTATTGTTGGTGCTATTGTGTCAATTAATCAATGCTTATAAAAAATAATTTTAATCAAAAAAGAGAATAGCTTTGATAAACTCTACTTGTGTCGATTATGCCGATTTAAACTGATAGCATATACCCAGTATCACCAATATAAACTTTATATAACAAACAGGTTTTATTTTGTCAGACATATTATCTCACTTGCTGCAAAGCCAGACTTTGGAGCAAGAAATCAATCAACTGGGTTTGCGCAATCAAGTTAATGCATTAAGACAATGGCAATGCTCTCGTTTGTTGTTTTCCTATGACGAGTTATATCAAAAAAAACAATACTGTGCGGCAATGGATTTTTTTACAGATGAACTTTATGGGCCAAATGATTTCACCAAGCGAGATGAAGACATCAAAAAAGTGCTGCCTTTAATGGAAACAGTTCTGTCTAAAGAAACGCTAGCAACCTTTGAATTAGCGTTAAAGCTTAACACGCTTTCTTATCAACTAGACTTTGAGTTGGTAAAACGCTTGGATGGCATTATAAACATTTCAAGTGAGCAGTATGCCCATGCTTATCGACGTTGTAACAATCTAGAACAACGTCAGTTACAATTAGAACTGATTGATAAGTTAGCTAATAATTTGGCTGGCATTGCTCATAGGACATCTATTATGCTGGTGCTCAAGTTATCAAGAAAGCCTGCTAAACTAGCCGGGCTTGGAGAGCTGCAAGCCATTTTAGAAAGGGGTGCAAATGCATTTCGCAAAATAAAGAAAATTGACGACTTTATTAAACCAATTCTTCAGGGTGAAACCCAGATCATGCAAAACCTATTTTCAGGTAATAACTGCTTGCCTGAAAAGTTCATAATAAATTAACAGACAAAGTCGAAATAAAGATGAGAAAATAGCCGTGTTTATGAAATCATGTGCCTAAACTATTTATAGAACAAGAGTGAAAATTATGAAAAAAGTAGCAATAATTTTAAGTGGCTGTGGCGTTTATGACGGCAGCGAAATTCATGAAGTCGTATTAACCTTATTAGCCATTGAACAAAATAATGCAAGTTATCGTTGTTTTGCCCCCAATATTGCTCAACATCATGTCATTAATCACTTAACAGGTGAAGTTAGTGAAGATGAGAGCCGTAATGTGTTAGTGGAGTCTGCTCGGATTGCCCGCGGTGATGTCGAAGACTTATGTGAGTTACGAGAGCAAGACTTTGATGCTTTAATTGTTCCGGGTGGCTTTGGTGCAGCAAAAAATTTATGCAATTTTGCGCTTGATGGTGATAATTATAAAGTAAATGATCAAGTATTAGCTGCTTGTCAGGCATTTGCTAAAGCCGATAAACCAGCGGGTTATATGTGTATTGCTCCTGCCATGTTGCCATTGATTTATCCTAAAGGAGTACAAGGAACTATTGGTAAGGACTCTGATACTGCCGCGTTAATAGAAGCTAAAGGTTTACTGCATAACAATTGTAGTGTTGACGATGTCGTGATCGACCAAGCACATAAATTAGTTTCTACCCCTGCTTACATGCTCGCAACATCGTTAACTGAAGCGGCTTCAGGTATTAATAGTTTAGTTAAAAATGTTTTGGCTTTAGTTGAATGACAATAAGCTTTGTTAACAACAATATATTACTTGCTGTTGTTTTTTACTTTGCACCTTTAAGTGCTTGTTTTGCTAATGCTAACGATCTACCAAATAAACCTATGACAGAACCTATTGAATCACAGATAACATTTTCTGATTTTGAAAGACAAATTGCTGCCAAAATGGCGCTAGATATTCGCTATTTCTGTTCTGATACTCCTTCTGAAAGAACAAACCAAAGCAGCCATTGTTTAAAGCCAGTAACTAAGCTCTCAAAAAAACTAGCAGATATGGTGACCACAACAGGCATTGGCAGTGTGGTACTTTTTACTGAAAATTTGGAGTCAACAAGGCAAATAATTCAACTAACTCATGATTTGCAACAAGCAGCTTCGCAATCTAAATCAGGTCAGCCTTTAATTATTTCTATCGATCAAGAAGGTGGTAGGGTTGTACGTTTGCCCCATGCTACTTCATTTGCTGGCAATATGGCGATAGGCGCTACTTATCTTGCTCATGGCATTAAGTTTGCTACACAGACAAGTACCGCTATTGCAAAAGAATTGAAAGCATTAGGTATCAACAACAACTATGCCCCAGTTGTTGATGTTAATACTAATGCAGATAATCCCGTAATTAATACACGTTCGTTTGGTGAAGATCCTCAGCGAGTAGCTGAGTTAGGTGCTGCTGCAGTAAATGGTTTTCAAAAGCAGGGGGTTATGGCCACCTTAAAGCACTTCCCCGGACATGGTGACACTCATGTTGATAGTCACTTAGGTTTGCCTTTAGTCGCACATGATTTAGAAATAATAGAAAAAAAAGATATTGCGCCATTTCAGTGGGCTATTAAGTATAGTGAGCCCGCGATGATTATGACAGCGCACATTCAATATCCTGCTTTAGATGATTCAACTATTGAGAATATCACGGGTGATAAAATCATTCGCCCGGCAACGATGTCACGCAAAATATTAACTAATTTATTAAGAAAAAAAATGAAATTCGATGGGGTTATTGCCACCGATGCACTTGATATGGCGGGTATTTCTCATTATTTTGATGACGTTACTGCCGTGACTGAAACCTTTATTGCCGGCGCTGATTTAGCGGTAATGCCTTTTAAAATAAGAAAAAGTGAAGATATTGATAAGTTTTATGCTTTTATTAAAGCGGTCGCTCAAAAGTTGCAACAAAAAGCAGATAAAAATGAATTTTCATTGGTAGAAGTTTCACAATCACTAGCGAGAATAAATCGCTATAAAGCAAAATATATAAAGTTGCCTCAAACGTCAATAACACAGCAAATTACTTTAGCAGAACAACAGATAGCGCAAACACAACATTTAGTACTTGAACAAGCCTTAGCTGATAACTCAGTAGCTTTACTAACGAATAAAAAAAATAGCTTACCTGTAGATGTTGCTAAAATTACTCGTATACATTTGTTTGTTTTGAACTGGCAAGAGTTTCGCGCTTTAAAACAAGCAATTACGGTTCATTGGCAGAAATCGGATAAGTTAGCTCCTCAAATTAGTGCGACAGTGGTAGCAGAAAGTGATGCTCAATCACAGATTCAAAGCGGTGAAAAGTTAGCAAAAGCAGATTTAATTATTGCGACTATCGATACCAAAATAGCTAGCGCAGTTGATATTGGTGGCGCAGAAGATTTACTAACAGAAGCTTTTTCGATAAATGAACAAGGTAAGGTAAGTTATAAACAGTTACTTACTTATCAATTACAACAAGCGCAACAGAGAAAAGTAACGAGTGTTTTAGTTGTTAAGGGTTCACCTTATTTGCTACAACCCTATACTGAATTAGCAGATGCAATTTTAGTAACCTTTGATGATCGAATTTATCAAAAGGACAATGAGACATCATACAGCCCAGGTTATAATACAAGTATTGATATTGTTTTTGGTAATCAAGTAGCATTAGGGAAACTACCTGTTGGTTTAAAGGGGGATTAGCTCGTTAATCACCCTTTTAAATTTATTCTTTGTAATAGATAGTTTAGCTGAAAAGCTTATTATGAATGATTGGAAAATAATGACCAGTCAGACTTTATTGTAGAG
>ENA-ORXI01003714-ORXI01003714.1-sediment-metagenome-genome-assembly--contig:-NODE-3714-length-10090-cov-8.239888_pt1 | contig 10090 bp, 10 predicted proteins | sample MGYA00237861_ERZ511468 | MGnify/ENA primary metagenome ERZ511468 (study PRJEB26299, sample SAMN06266213) | sediment metagenome | isolation source: Hudson Canyon methane seep mesocosm | place...
CGCAGTTGAGCGTGTCCATGAACGAGTAGTTTCCCAACTTTGCGAGATCGGCTAGCGTCGCAACGATTTCGGACGTTGGCTGGGACAGTCGTTTTGTCATAGGTCTACTCCTGACTCATAGCGCGGGTAGAATGGTTGCTTCCCTGCTGCGTGGTCTGTTGCATCGATGATTTCCTCGATTTCCGGGGCGACTCTTTTCAGCATGACATTTTTCAAATGTTATCAAGTATGGGTGCGATTAAGTTTAAATCATTTTTAGATTGTAAGTGGAAGTTACTGGGTAGTAATCGTGGTGAGAAAATTACAAAATTAGCTCTAATGATATGTACTAATTGTGCGCTTATGGCAATAAATATTTAAAAGGGAAGGGGAGCGGTATTCGCTAAAATAAGTTAGGGTTTGTCTGTTTCGGCTGACATACGGTTTAGGTTTATTAAGGTAAGCTCATAATTTACAGCATACCGCCTGGTTTGCGCTTTTATATAAATGTAATCTAATTGATTTTATTTTTTTATACTCTAGGGACTTTCCTTATATAGTCGGGGTGCGCCTTTTTAGTATCTACGTTTTAACTAATTTCTAGTTCTAGTTCTAGTTCTTGTTCGAAGGCGCAACTATTTTGCAACGATCTGAGATGTCGGAGGTACTCAGTGCAACGTTGTGAAACTAATTTTGAAGAAATGAAAGTAAGTTCTTGACTTAATTGAGTTTTATTTTATAATTCGGTTTTCATAACCCTGAGGTCGGTGATTTGATCCCACCTATCGCCACCCTAAGTACCCAAATATAAATTTGATTATGCTTTACCCGAGCGTTTTTTTAAGATCTTTCGTTTTATTCTTCTGTCTTATAGCTGTTGCACAGGCTAATAACAGCTTTTCTGGAGCGCAAGATAAAAAAAATTCCCCGCATACAATTGTTATTGACTATAACAACGAACCATTAGAGTTGTCATTGACAGGATTAACTATCCGCAGGAAATTCTTTTTTGATATCTACTCAATGGCGCATTATGTACAGAAGCAAGAAACTACTGTAGGTTTAAATATTTCGTATGACAATATATACAAAAATATTTTACAAAATAACAGTATCAAACAAATTTCGATGGTTTTCTTGAGAAACTTATCTGCTGAACAAATTCAAAAATCTCTTAAATCTGGGATTAAATTAAACAGTACTGAAAATGAATACCTTAAAATCCTGCCACAAGTTGAGAAATTCATGCAGGCTATTTATTCAGATGTTAAGAAAAATGATGAATTTACTATTCGCTGGTTCCCTGACGGAACCGTTAGTTCGCTCTTCCAAGGAAAACAAATCAGCTTAATTAAAGGTAAGAATTTTGCCAAAACCCTTTGGGCAATCTGGTTTGATGAATATTCCGTAGTTAATAGAAAAGATTTAGTCGAGGAATTGTTAAGCAGTTCCTGAGTCAACAAAATGGACTTTGCTAGCGTTATCAATATAATCGTGAATATTGGTATTCATAAGTGATATAATTTCCGACTTTAGACAATATTTATGAGAAGGAAATCTTAGCCGATGAAAACTGTTAAAGGCGAACTTAAGCTTGGACGATTTCTTGTTCCTTACCGTATCTATGGTGAAGCACAGAAAACGATTATCTGTATTAGTGGTGCTAAACAAACAATGGCCGCTTGGCGTTCATTTGTTAGTCACTTTATCAATGAATATTCAGTCGTGGTTTTTGACCTCCCTGGACAAGGTCGAGCTACTATATTGTCTGGTACACCCAACGTTACATTCGATGAACAAGTTGATATTTTACACAACATTGTCAAAGAAACTAACCGCAATGGAACCATAGTTCTGGCAGGAGCATCCTGGGGAACAATAATCTCTGCTGCATTAGCGGCCCGACACCCTGAGTTAATAGATAAAATGATGCTAGGTAGTTTTGGTGCCAAACCCAGTAAAGCAGTCATTGATGTCATTCGAGCAGGACAGAAATTGTTCAACAGCAATAAAAGTGAAGATATTGCCCCTTTGATGATAGAGGCATTTGGACAACACATTCCAGAGACACATAAAAGACAAATGATTGAGCAATTCCGCGGCATGAGCCGAGAACAATTTCTCAGCTTCTACGATCATTGTGAATTTGTCGGTCAAGCGTCAGATATCGGAGACTTTGTTGACCTCGGTAATATCACTGCCTCTACACTAATTTTGAATGGTGAGTTCGATGCTATTCTAGATTCAGTTGATATTGAAAAAGCTTCAGAAAAAATTGCTGATTGTGAATTCAGAATTGTTCCTGGCGCTGGACATTTTCTACATTGGGAACAACCCGAGATCCTTCACACATACAGCGAGTTTCTTGCTAGATAATAAACAAACTGGTTTAGATTAAAAAAATTTAGAATGATTCATGACCTCATTAGAGCTATCAGCTGTCGATAAGGTTTCATTGATTAATCAGAAAGAGTTCTCTGATTTATACTTCAAACCCCTACACCCATTGGTGATCAAAGATCTGGCAAAATCATGGCCAGCATCAAAAAAGTGGACTCCAGATTTCTTTAAAAACCAACATGGAAACAAGCGGGTCAAAGTTTACGACGACAGCTTTGTAGCAGCCGGCAAACATTACATGGGTAAACTGAAAACTATTCCCTTGAGTGAATACATCAGCACAATCATGTCAACGTCAAAAAATCTGCGCATGTTTCTATACAACATTAAATCTGAAATACCTGAGTTAGTCGATGACATTATCTTCCCTACTCTGATTAATGGTTTTTCAAGAAATTTTATTTTTATGTTTTTTGGGTGTAAAGGCTCTGTAACACAGATGCATTTTGATATTGATATGTCACATGTTTTTCACACAGCTATGTATGGAAAGAAAACTGTTTATTTATTCCCATACGAACAGGGAAAGAATCTGCATCGCCATCCATTTACTTGTCGAAGCTATGTTGATGTTGAACACCCCGATTTCGAACGATTCCCCGGATTAAAATATTTGAAAGGCTTTAAGGTCACTCTTGAACCTGGAGAAACATTATATATACCATGTGGTTACTGGCATCACTTTGTCTATAATGAGTCTGGCTATTCAGTCTCTCTTCGCTGTAATAATCAGACATGGCAAGGAAAACTACTTGGCTATTATAACTTGCTAATCATGTCCCCTATAGATCGTCTGATGAACATTGTTTCACCACAGCACTGGTTTGCCTGGAAGGAACAGCAAGCTCTCAAAATGTGAATCATCGTAGATGATTTACCCGTAAACAGCGGCAAACTAACCAGAAAATTTTCTATATCGTTTTTTAGCAAATTAACTTATGCCATGATCTTCGCTTTCAGGCCTCTTACTGCATCTTGCATCAGGCTTTTGAAGAGGCTGTTCATAGCCATGTTTATCAATAGTCATAACGACGTGACCTTACGATATATATAGCAATACCATTTATAGCTTAAGAAACTAAGAAAATTATCCCCTGAAGAAGTTAAACAATTAGGTGGGGTTACTTTATTCCAGAAACTGAGTGTTGGAATTGAGTTCGTAACATTCAGAAAACTGGTCAACGAGTATATGAGTCATGTGGACGGGGAAAGATGACAGTTATTATCTTCGGTCATAAAGCGTATGAATACCACCATGAATAAAGATCATTTAACAATGTTATCCTGATAGCGTATTGTCCCGTTTATTGTATTGTCTATTAGGAGATATTCATGGAGACATTACTTAAAATACTAGTCTCTTTTTTTCTGATTGTGCTGACGCTGAACGCAAAATCAGAACCAGAATTAAAATTCAACATATCAGCCTATCTAGATAATGCGCCAGGCAATGTCACCGTAACAGAAGACGGGCGAATTATTATGAGTTTGCACCAATTTTATCACCCTAAATACACGGTGGTTGAGTACAAGAACAAATCACTTATCCCATTCCCAAATGAGACCTTATCATCCATTGATGCTAAAGGGATTGTAACCCTCGATTCTGTTCTAGGCATTCGTTCTGCCAATGGCATTGTTTGGATGCTTGATAATGGCATGCGCAGTGGCGTTACACCTAAACTAGTGGGATGGGATACTAATAGTAATTTGTTACATAGAGTAATCCCTTTACCACCTCCGATTGCACCTACGAATGCCTTTGTCAATGACTTTGTTATTGACACTCACCATAACCATATTTTTATTAGTGACCCAGCAGGGGGTAAAAATGCTGCCTTGATTGTTGTCAATTTGCATACTGGCAAAGCCAGGCGAGTATTAACAGGGCATCATAGTGTAACCCCTGAAAATATCGATTTGATCATCGATAACGTAGCAATACAAATTAAGGACAAAACTGGAAAACTTACCCGCCCCCATATTGGTGTCAATCCCATTACCGAAGACTTAAACAATGAATGGGTTTACTTTGGTCCGATGCACGGACTTAGCTTGTATCGGATTAAAGCAGATGATCTAGTTAATGAATCATTGAATGCTGATAAGTTAGCGAGTCGTGTTGAACACTACAGTAACAAACCGATCTCGGATGGTATGACGATAGACAAAAACAACACTATTTATTTAGGCGACTTAGCTAACAACGCTATTGGCATTATTACCTCAGATCGAAAATATCGTAAACTATCTCAAAGTCCAACACTGTCTTGGGTCGATTCATTCTGCTATGGCCCGAATGGAAGATTATACGCTGTAGTCAATCGCTTACATCAATCAGCACCCTTAAATGGCGGCGTATTAAAATCTCACCCTCCTTTTTATTTAATCCAAATCGATTCTTTAGCAGCAGGGCTATCTGGTCGCTAGCTTCTACTATATTGTATCAATGCGTTTACAAATTGAAGTGATTCTTTCTCGTAGCCACTGATGCGCTGGATCCTTATCACGTAATGGGTGCCAGATCATACACAAATCATAATCGGGTAATTCAATAGGTACTGGAAATATCTCCAGTGGAGCCAGTGTCGCAAATTGCTCAGCAATTCGATACGGAAGAGATAAAATCATATCAGTCTTGGAAACAATTAATGCTGCTGAAAGGAAATGTGGAATAATCAATTTAATACGTCGCTCTAAACCAAGCTCAGATAACCTTTGATCAATCATGCCGAAATCCTTTCCGGTACGGGAAATCAGCATATGTGGAACATCAACAAATTCTGCTAACGAAGGGTTACTTTTGACGATAGGATGCTGCCGCCTAACCACACAAGCCATACTGTCACTAAATAAATATTGCCGACGTAAATGTGTCGGTGGATTCAATACGGATTCAAACCCCAGCACAACATCAAGACTGCCTTTTTCCAACTCTTCAATCTGTAAAGATTTTTCAGTACGCTTTATATGAAGATCAATACCGGGTGCATTTTTTTCATTCAGCCCTGATAGCTCAGGCATTAATAGAAGTTCTATGTAGTCAGAGGCTGCAAGCACAAAACGGTGCTGACTTGTTCTCGCTTCAAACTCGGAAGGCGGCTGTATGAGCCGCTCAGTTTCATTCAATAAGGCTCTAACTGGATCGATCAAAGCCAATGCTCGCTCCGTTGGCTTCATACCAGTTGAAGTCTTGACTAATAATGGGTCGTCCAACTGTTGCCGCAATTTATGTAACGTATGACTCATTGCAGATTGGGTAATAAACATTTTTTTGGCGGCACGGGTTACATTCAACTCCAGCATCAATACATCAAAGGCCAGCAACAAATTTAAATCGAAATTTCTTAAGTTAGACATTACTGTAATTTCCAAACAAGCCGAACTGATTCATTACTTTATCATTGTAAAAGTATAAAGCTCAACTCACCATGAATAATATCTATACCCGCATGAAAATTAATCATTTTTCAAAACCCGATAAGCCAAATAACGTAGTACCTAAGTAAATTTTAAAAACCATAGCCTATATGTTGCAGTGGAACATCCATATATACATATTGCATCTTTATTAGCCATATCCATAGGCGCATTCCGTCAATTTATTTGGAGTAATTTCTATGTCAGAGCATCCTTCAATTCGACCCTTTCACCCTTATACTGGAGAAAAAGCACGTATTACTCGCGCGTATGACTATCTCATTTTGGTCCTAGCATTATTCCTTTTTATCGGCTCTTTTCATCTCCATTTTGCACTTACAGTTGGCGACTGGGATTTCTGGATAGACTGGAAAGACCGGCAATGGTGGCCACTAGTCACCCCACTTATTGGCATTACCTTTCCGGCAGCAGTGCAGGCTGTACTGTGGAGCAAATTTCGTTTACCTTTAGGTGCAACCTTATGCGTCGCCTGTTTATTAATAGGCATCTGGATTACCCGTGTTTACGCTTACCATTACTGGAATTATTTCCCCGTCAACATGGTGTTACCATCAACGATGCTACCCGGCGCTCTCGTCTTAGATGTTATCTTGATGCTAAGTAATAGCCTGACTATAACAGCTATTTTCGGTGGCACTGCTTTCGCATTACTGTTCTATCCTAGTAATTGGCCTATTTTCGGTATGTTTCACCTGCCGATTGAAGCAGGCAATAGTCAGCTAACCTTGGCTGACATGTACGGCTTCCAATATATCCGTGCTGGCATGCCAGAATATCTTCGAATCATCGAACGAGGGACATTACGAACCTATGGCCAAATTGCAACACCACTTTCCGCATTCTGCTCAGCACTGTTATGTACGCTGATGTACACCCTGTGGTGGCATATAGGTAAATGGTTTGCTACCACACGCTACCTTAAAAGAATTTAGAGGAAGAGATGATGATAAAAGCAATATTACTTAATAATTCGAGTAACGTATTAGTTCAGCCTGTCGCTGACTCTCATATTAAAGAAATACAACAGCATAAATTTCTAAAAGGATTTTTGTTTCTAAGTATGCTTTTTTCGCTCTACATACTTACACTACAACCCGCCATGGCCCATGGGGAAAAAAATCTGGAACCTTATGTTCGTATGCGTACCATTCAATGGTATGACGTTAAGTGGTCGGAACAAAAACTCAATGTCAATAGTGAGGTAAGCGTCACCGGGAAATTTCATGTTGCGGAAGATTGGCCGGTCAGCGTGCCCAAGCCAGACGCATCATTCTTAAATATATCAACCCCCGGACCGGTTATGATTCGTACAGAACGTTACCTAAATGGCAAGCACTACATGAACTCGATTGCCCTACAACCCGGTGGCGATTATGACTTTAAGGTGGTGTTAAAAGGTCGGTTACCAGGGCGTTACCACATCCATCCTTTCTTTAACCTTCGAGATGCTGGACAAGTAATGGGACCCGGTGCCTGGCTAGATATTACAGGCAATGCCAGTGACTTTACCAATGATATTCAAACAATTAATGGCGAAAAAGTAAATATGGAAACATTTGGCCTAGAAAATGGTATTTTTTGGCATAGCTTCTGGGCTTTACTGGGAACAGCCTGGCTACTTTGGTGGGTTCGACGCCCGTTATTTATTGACCGTTACCGAATGCTAAATGCAGGCTTAGAAGATGAACTAATCACCCCTTTGGACAGAACTATCGGGAAAGCCATATTAGTTAGTGTTCCGCTATTGGTATTTGTTTTTTACACCATGACAGTTAATAAATACCCAAACACCATTCCCTTACAAGCAGCATTAGATCAAATTCCACCGCTTTCTACTCAAGTCAACACCGGCGAGGTTGATGTTGAAACCCTCCGTGCGGAATACCATGTTCCAGAGCGAGCGATGACACTCAGTTTAAAAATACGAAATGGAAGTGACAACCCCATTCAACTGAGCGAGTTTTCAACCGGCGGAATCCACTTCTTTAATAAGGCCCTACCACACTTAGTGCAAAACGATGCTAAGAATATAGTCGCTGCAGCAGGCTTTAGTTTAGATAATTCAGCCCCAATTCAACCTGGCGAACAACGAACTATATTAATGACAGCTGCCGATGGCCTATGGGAAACAGAGAAGTTAGACGGATTGATTAAAGATGCTGATAGCCGACTTGGCGGATTGCTCTTTTTAAGTAACAGCACAGGCGAGCGTTATATTAACAGCATCAGTTCAGCCGTCATTCCCCAATTTAATTAGTTTAATAAATAAGAGGTCACACCATGGTTACATCAACTGAAGACGTCAATAAAATAAGCAACCAGAAAAAATTTCTGCCTTGGTATTTAACAGATTTATACCGTTACCTTTCAGCATTTGTTATTCTCACAATCATCTACATGGGATTTAGAGTCTATCAAGGCGCATTTGGTATCTCAACCGGACTCGATGCTACTGAACCTGATTTTGAAATCTACTGGATGCGACTTTTCTATTTTAATGTCACTTTTGTTTCACTCTTTGCCATCGCGTCATGGGGGTATTTATGGCTCACTCGTGATAAGAACGTATTCAATATCGAAGCAAGGGAAGAAATACGCAGATATTTCACCTTAACCATGTGGATTAGTATCTATACTTTTTCCGTATACTGGGCAGGAAGTTATTTTGCTGAACAAGACAATTCCTGGCATCAGGTAGCTATTCGCGATACGCCTTTTACTGCTAACCATATTATTGAGTTTTATTTCAACTTCCCCATGTATTTTATACTCGGCGGATGTGCATGGCTATATGCTAGAACCCGATTACCTCTCTATGCCAAAGGTTTTTCACTGCCATTAACATTGGCAGTCGTCGGACCTTTTATGATTTTACCCAGTGTGGGATTTAATGAATGGGGCCATACCTTCTGGTTTCGAGAAGAGTTTTTTGCTGCACCGATTCATTATGGTTTTGTCATTGGAGTTTGGTTTGCACTTGGTGTTGGCGGCATTTTGTTACAAGGTGTGACCCGAATCATCGAATTGCTAGATAGCTTGGAAGATACACCATAAATTTTTTTAATACTCTCTTTAATTATTGTGTAGCGTAGTAACAGCACTACACACTTCTGTAAAATTATAGCGGGGTGCATTCTGACATGAGTTGGGGTAGACGTTCATAGTCTTACGTTAATTATCAGGTTAAGGCAATTGAAGTTGTTGACTCGAGAGTGGCGACTATTAATACAGAACAATCTAAGCAGGCATTAGTGTTAGTGAGTTGTTACCCGTTTGATGCAGTTGTAGCTCGTGGGCCATTGCGTTATGTGGTTACTGCAAAAGAAGTTTGAGAGAGGCTGATTTTAGCTTTTAGTACGCCTTTCAAGATATCAATAAAAGACTTTCATTCAACGTCTCAACACGGCTTTAATTATTATGTACCGTATTAAACAGTGTTACATACTTCACCTTTGTGGGGACACGGAATGAGCAGTGCATGTTTTTATCAATAGCTATCAAAATATGGCGGAAGCTAGCAACCTCAAGCCCCTATGGGGGATATTCTACCTTGCCGCTAATTCAAACACCCACTTAGATTTTCTAGTGATTTTTAATTCTAGTGAAAGCAGTAACTAGGGTAATATTAATACCTATTAGAATTACTATGAAAATTAAGGCATTAAGCAATGAGTGAGCACAAGTTTCTTCAGGACTTAGATAAGAAGCTATGGAAATCAATCCCACAGACATATTTAGGTTCAAACGAGCAGCGGTGGTCTCTGTTTATCACGGTAGTGATTGCCTTGATTATTCTTACGATGCTGTGTGGTGTGTTTTTTCAATGTGGTTGTGATTGGCCAGAGTTCGGGCTGGAAATGCGATGTAATGTTCATCAGGCGAATTAAAATCCCCCTGTCCATGCTGTACCTCACTCACGAGAGGCCTGTTATCCATTGGAGTGGCAATGGTGGTTGCCGTTGTGGTTGCCACAGTATCTATTGCTTACCTTGCTCCGCGTAGTCAGGCAGTGACTGTTTTTGCCGGTGTTTTGTTTGGCGTTGCTAGCTTTATTGTTGCTTTAGGCGGAGCGGCCATGTTTACCTTATTGCTGATTTGAATCAAATCAGGAGCTAAGTATAAGGTAGGAAAGGGGTTGCTGTGACCGTTTTGCTAATAATGAAGTAACTTTGTGGTGGTAATGCTGCGGACTTAGTTTTATCCGTACTCATTAAGGCCTAAATTTAAGTTAAAATAATGGTTGGTTAATTTTAAGTTGTAAATTATGAAA
>ENA-ORXI01003715-ORXI01003715.1-sediment-metagenome-genome-assembly--contig:-NODE-3715-length-10087-cov-3.667832_pt1 | contig 10087 bp, 14 predicted proteins | sample MGYA00237861_ERZ511468 | MGnify/ENA primary metagenome ERZ511468 (study PRJEB26299, sample SAMN06266213) | sediment metagenome | isolation source: Hudson Canyon methane seep mesocosm | place...
GGTCAAATTCCATTTGCTCTAGTCGATCCTGTCCGTAAAACATGTCTCCGTACAAAAAATAGGTCGGCGAACCAAAGACGCTGCGGGTGATGGCCTCTTGGGTGTATTGCTCATGCAGAGCTTGAATTGGGGCCGACAAAGCTGCGGTCAGCAAGCTATCTGCATCCAAACCCAAGTCAGTGACCAGTCCCGCAAGAGTTGCTGCATCCGCAATATCGGCATCCTTCACCCAATGCGCCTTGAGTATCGCATAGGACAGTTGGTCCACCGGTGCCCCGGCTTCGGCGGCTGCAATGATCAGACCATTTGACAGCGTCAGCGGATTGTCGTGATGGGTGGGACGGTAGTCGATCATGTCAACGCCCCGGTATTCTGCCCAGCGTTCAATTTCACGGCCAAAGAAATAGTCGGCGTGGGCCTTGGTACGGGCAGCAAAGGGCTGTGATCCTGCCGCCTCGATGACTGGGCTTAGGTAAATCGGCCGGTGCAGCACCGTGCAACCATGATCCGCGCAGATTTGAGCCAGCTTTTGCCCCCCCAGATAGGCATAGGCGGAATGGGCAGAGTAGAAATATTCGATGCTGGGCATGTGGCAGATTCCCTGAAGTGAATTCCCTGTAAGTACCTGTAACGGGAAACCCTGTCAGCTTATTCTTATCTACACAGCCAACTTCCAAACAAAAACGCCCCCGGCAGAGCCGGAGGCGTTTTCGATGTCTTCAAGGAAAAGGACTTAGCCTTTTTCTTCGATGATCTCGACCATGTGTGAAATCTTGTTCACCATGCCGCGAACCGAAGGAGTGTCTTCCAGTTCACGTGTCTTGTGCATCTTGTTCAGACCCAGACCGACCAGCGTAGCACGCTGTTTGGCGGGACGACGGATCGGAGAACCGATCTGCTTTACAACGATAGTTTTAGCCATCTTCCGATCTCCTTAAGCTTCAGCTTCGGCAGGTGCCGCTGCTGGTGCTTCGTCCCGCTTGGGCAGGATGTCGGCAACTTTCTTACCACGACGCTGAGCAACCGAACGTGGGCTGGACTCTTTGCGGAGGCCATCCATGGTTGCGCGGATCATGTTGTAAGGGTTCTGCGAACCAATCGACTTTGACACAACATCTTTGATGCCGAGCATTTCGAAAACGGCACGCATTGGACCACCGGCGATGATACCAGTACCTTCAGGTGCAGTCCGCATGACCACTTTACCGGCGCCGTGACGGCCTTCCATATCGTGGTGCAGAGTACGACCTTCGCGCAGCTGAACGCGGATCATCTGACGCTTGGCTTGCTCGGTGGCTTTACGAATGGCCTCAGGGACCTCTTTCGCTTTACCTTTACCAAAGCCAACGCGGCCTTTTTGGTCGCCTACAACTACGAGAGCTGCAAAACCAAAGCGCTTACCACCTTTTACGGTTTTGGAAACGCGGTTGATCGCTACCAAGCGATCTGCAAATTCCGGTGCTTCGTCGCGATCACGACGGCCGCCGCGGCGGTTATCTTCTCTTGCCATGAGGCATTCCTTTCATCCGGCGCTATGCGCCTAAAATCCCAATCCTGGTGAGATCCCCTTACAGGGAACTCCCGGATCATCGGGGCGGCACACAAAGCGCCGCCCGCATTGATTAGATCTTGAGGCCACCTTCACGGGCAGCGTCGGCCAAGGCCTTCACTTTACCGTGGAACAGGAAACCACCGCGATCAAAATATGCTTCTGCAACACCAGCTTTCTTAGCACGCTCGGCAATTGCCGCGCCCACTTTGGTAGCTGCTTCGATGTTGTTCTTGCCAACGAAACCCAGATCTTTTTCCAGGGTCGAAGCCGAAGCCAATGTTACGCCACGAACGTCGTCGATCAGCTGAACGCTGATGTTCTTGTTCGAGCGGTGAACGGACAGACGAAGACGTCCTGAGTTCACGCGGCGCAGTTTGTTCCGGACGCGCAAGCGGCGCTTCAGAAACAGGGTTCTTTTGCTGTTTGCCATTATGCTGGTCCTTACTTCTTCTTGCCTTCTTTGCGGAAGACGAATTCACCTTTATAGCGAATGCCTTTGCCCTTGTAGGGCTCGGGCTTACGCCATGCGCGAATGTTAGCCGCAACCTGACCTACAGCCTGATCATCAATGCCTTCGACAATGATGATGGTCGGCTTAGGAGACGTTACAGTAACACCCTCAGGCGCTACGAATTCCACATCGTGCGACAGACCCAGGTTCAGCTTCAGGGTGTTGCCCTGCATCTGAGCCCGGTAACCAACACCTTGGATCTCCAGCTCTTTTTTGAAGCCGGTGGTCACGCCGGTTACCAAGTTGGCAACCATGGTGCGGGACATGCCCCACTGCTGACGTGCCCGCTTGGACATGCCGCGTGGTGTGATGGAAACAACGTTATCTTCGACCGCCAGGGTCACGTCGTCGGTGGCTGAGAAGCTACGAGTCCCTTTCGGGCCCTTAACTTCGATGGTCTGACCGGAGACTGATGCAGAAACGCCTGCAGGCAGCGCGACCGGTTTTTTACCAATACGAGACATCGATTGACCTCCTTAGAAGACGGTGCAGAGCACTTCGCCGCCAACGTTGGCTGCACGTGCTTTTGCGTCCGACATCACACCCCGAGGAGTGGAGACAATCGACACACCCAGGCCCTGACGGACGGATGGGATGTCATTGACGCCCATGTAAACGCGACGACCGGGCTTGGAAACCCGCTTCAGTTCGCGAATGACAGGTTCGCCATCGTAGTACTTCAGGCTGATTTCGATTGCCGGGTGGCCATCGGAACCAGTGGATGCTTCGTAGCCACGGATGTAACCTTCGTCCGCCAGTACGTCCAGAACCCAGGCCCGCAGCTTAGAAGCTGGGGTCGAGACTGTGGATTTACCGCGCAACGACGAGTTACGGATCCGGGTGAGCATATCTGCGATAGGATCGTTCATATCTGTCTCTCCCTTACCAGCTCGACTTCACCATGCCGGGGATCTGGCCTGACGAGCCAAGGTCCCGCAGCGCGATCCGGCTTACCTTCAGCTTACGGTAGTAAGCGTGAGGACGGCCGGTCAGCTGGCAACGGTTGTGCAAACGTGTAGCCGAGCTATTGCGCGGCAATTTCGCCAATTTCAGACGCGCAGCAAAGCGCTCTTCCATAGGCTTGGACTGGTCACTCGCGATCTCTTTCAGCTCGGCGCGCTTTGCAGCATATTTTGCTACCAGACGCTCCCGCTTTTTCTCGCGTTCGATCATGCTTTTCTTAGCCATGTCTATTCCTTCCCGCGCTTACGAATTGAAGGGCATGTTGAGAGCTTTCAACAGCGCCTTGGCTTCCGCGTCATTCGAAGCGGTCGTAGCGATCACAATATCCATGCCCCAGTTTTCGTCGATTTTATCAAAATCGATTTCTGGGAACACAAGGTGCTCTTTCAGGCCCATGGCGTAGTTGCCACGACCGTCAAAAGATTTGCCCGAGATGCCGCGGAAATCGCGGATACGAGGCATTGCGATGGTGATCAGACGATCCAGGAAGTCATACATCCGGTCGCCGCGCAGTGTCACCTTGGCACCCATTGGCATGCCTTCGCGAACGCGGAAGCCAGCAATGGAAGTCTTGGCGATAGTGGTCAGAGCTTTCTGGCCAGAAATCAGGGTCAGATCAGCCTGAGCCGACTTTGCCTTCTTGCTGTCACGGACTGCGGCACGGCCACAACCAATGTTCAGAACGATCTTATCCAGCTTAGGGATCATCATTTCGTTCTTAAAGCCGAATTCCTCTTTCAGAGTGGCGCGAACGCTCTCTTTGTAAAAGGTCTTCAGGCGCGGGGTGTAAGCAGCAGTATCAAGCATCGATTACGTCCCCTGTAGTTTTAGCGAAGCGAACTTTCTTGTCGCCTTCCATGCGGAAGCCAACGCGAGTTGCTTTGCCGTTTGCGTCCAGCAGTGCCAGGTTTGACAGCTGGATTGGCAGAGCTTTGGGCAGACGGCCGCCCTGCTCGGTCTGTGTCTGACGTGTTGCGCGGATGGCGATGTTTACGCCCTCTACAACAGCCTTGCCAGCAGTCGGGTCAACGGAAGCGATAACGCCTTCTTTGCCCTTATCTTTGCCTGCCAGCACGATGACCTTGTCACCCTTGCGGAGTTTAGCAGCCATAGTTACAGCACCTCCGGAGCAAGCGAGATGATTTTCATGAAGTTCTTGGCACGCAGCTCACGAACAACTGGGCCAAAGATACGTGTACCTACAGGCTCGTTGGTGTTGTTCAGGATTACAGCAGCGTTGCTATCAAAGCGGATAGCAGTACCGTCTGCGCGGCGAACTTCTTTGGCTGTGCGAACGACAACGGCCTTACGGACGTCACCCTTCTTAACACGACCACGTGGAATGGCTTCTTTAACCGAGACAACAATAACGTCGCCTACGGATGCGTATCTACGCTTAGAGCCACCCAGAACCTTGATGCACTGTACTCGGCGAGCGCCTGAGTTATCAGCAACATCCAGGTTAGTTTGCATCTGGATCATTTGGTTTCTCCCGACCTATGGAAACTGGCGATGCGTGCCATGGCGTTTCCAGGGTTTCGACAAACTGGGATGTCTGTCGGTTAAGGGTTCTAAAGGCTCTTAAGCTTCCAGAACTTCCCAGCGTTTCGTTTTCGACTTTGGTGCGCATTCGATGATGCGAACTGAATCACCAACTTTGAAAACGTTCTTTTCATCGTGGGCCCGGTACTTTTTGGACTTACGGATGGTTTTCTTCAGAACAGGGTGCGTGAAGCGGCGTTCAACCGAGACAGTGATCGTCTGGGCGTTGGCGTCGCTGGTCACGGTGCCAGTGAGAATACGTTTGGGCATCGTGTCGCTCCTTATTCAGCTGCTGCTGCAGCTTTTTGGTTCAGAATGGTCTTCACACGGGCAGCGTTACGGCGAGCCGCTTTGATGCCTGATGTGTTTTCCAGCTGACCGGTGGCCTGTTGAAAGCGCAGGTTAAAGCTCTCTTTCTTCAGGTTTGCGAGTTCATCGCGGAGTTCATCCGCGGATTTTTCGCGAAGATCCTTGGCATTCATAGCCGAAGTCCTTTCCAATGCACCAGAAGGCCCCTAGCGGGTAACCTCGCACCTGGTGGGTTATGTCACCTGCACCGAAATGCAGAAAAGAATCACCGCGCCCTGATTCCTTGCGAAATAGGGGTTAGCGATGGGTCCCTATAGGGGAGTGTGGGGGTGGGGGCAAGGGAAAGGTTGGGGGGACTTGGCTCCTCTTCCCTCTCGTAGCTAGATACTGCATTCTAGAAAATAATTTTACTGCATCGATTTTGGATCTTCATAGTGAGTTATTCCCATTTCCAGTCCGTCACGGATCTAAGACGCACAGCAATCTGGCTTGCCTTAAACTTTGACAATCGTCCTGTCGGCCCTTTGCTAGACAGGCTCAAAGTCAGCGACAACGCTTTGATTGGCAACTGGCAACTCGCCTTGAGTGCTCATGAATTCAAAAAATGCGTTGAGTGGTCCTGCCTGCCAACAGAGGGTTTTCACCGGTTTCTTTTTTCTACCTGCATCAGGCTTATTGATCTTTCCGAGGGGAACAAAAGAGGCGGTGACTTCGAATGGGAATGGCACGCCTTTGCAGAAGCCTACAGAAAATCTCCGCCGGCAATACGATCCGCCATTATGGTTGCTCTTTCCAGAAGCAGAAAATCTCAAACTGCCCACGAGAGTGTGCTCCCCTCTCAGGAAGACGTACGTTCTGAAGGTGAGGAACAGATTGTTCGCTCTCTGCAAGATATGGCACGGCGCATGACAAACGAAGACATGCGAAGTATTGCGGGGGCTGACTATGGCTGCAACGTTGAGCGGCACTATCTGGCTCTGAAGGACTTGCTCGCGACGAGGGATCTAAGATTTCCAAAAGGAGACGTATGGTATCCGCTAGAAGTCGTTGAACTCACCTCATACAGTCCGGGAGCAATAGGTTTCTTACCATGCACAGCACTTGTTCTTCTCGACGCCGTCTACGATGACGATGTCCAGGAAAACGCGGCTTTTCTTTGGAAGAGGCTCCGAAAAGACTATCGTCAGCTGCCAATTGAGGAATGGGAAACAATTTCCAGTACTTTCCGCTACATTTATCAAACAGATGAAGATTGGGATCCACTATTTGGGTCCACAAAGTTCGGATCTCTCGAAGAGAAAGAACTTTTACCATGGTTTTCGCCGTCAAGTACCACCGGCATATCTAAAGGCACCACGGCGCCGAGTTAACTAACTAATGGACATACTCCAATGACACGGGCTGAAGGCCCGGGCCGCGCCTGACCTCCCCCCCCCGGGAAGGCGCTTTGCACCTCCCCAAGGTCAGGCACTGCCCTAGTGTGTCGTAGAGTTGCCTTGGGCTCCGCCCGTTCGCAAGCGAAACGCTCCCCCGGAGCGTTTCCGGGGAGCTTGCTCACTCCCATCGATAATTAAAGCTGACCGAGATGCGATCATCTTCGGACATGTTCATCGGCACCTCGTGGCGCAGCCAGCTTTCCCAGAGCAGCACATCGCCCACGTCTGGCTTCATGTAGATAAACGGCTTCAGCTCGCGGCGGGCATCTTTGGTGCGGATGGGCGAGGCCATCATCATCGCGGACCGTGGATCTTCCAGTTTCAGCGCACTGGTATCTTCGGGCATCGCCACATAAGTGGTGCCGCTGATCACGGAATGTGGGTGGATGTGGCTGGCGTGCATGCCGCCCTCGGGCAGGATGTTGATCCACAGATCCTCGAGCACCAGCGCCCGGCCGTCCAGATCAAACTGAAGGTCCTTGGCAAATTCCGCAACATGCAGATCCAGCACCTTGACCAAATCGGCAAAGATCGGAAAGCGCCAGGGCAGATCACTCAGCGAGGCGTAGGAGGTATATCCGGGATAGGCGTTTTCCTCGCACCAGTCCTGGCCGGCCTCGTCATCATTGGCGATGACAATGCAAGAGGTTTCAAGTTCATCCGCGTCAATCTTGGCCCCATGTTCAGACAGGGCGGCGCGGTACAGGCGGGTGGCAAAAAGCGATTCAATCTGTGACATGTCCCCTCATACCCTAGCTTGATGTCAGGAGCGAGAGGGTGAATGCCCTGCCCGCCACCTGTCATTTTGTTAAAGAAGGGGCATACCTAAGGTAGGCTACGCCACGGCTTGGGCATGAACACCCAACGTTCGTTTACATAGATCAACCCGTCAGCAGCTATGCCAATACGCTCGCCTGCTTTAACGAACTTGAAGCGTACAATGGGCACGTCCGACACAAAATGCGAAAGCACCTTTTTGTATCCACCGGGAAACTCAGCAAGCATCGGGTCGCCGGATTGCAGAGCCGCCGTTGTTGAAAAGGACGTGAGCAACTCTGTCTGCTCGGGTTTCGGGCGAATGGCCGTTCCAGGCTGATACAGCGCGTCGTAATTCTCGATGAGCCGACTTGCCAACGGTTCGGCATAGACAGCGCGCACATCTTCAGGGGTTGGTTTCAGCGCCACAGTCAAGGCCGCATGATCAGCCCCCGGTTCAAAGAATTGGAGCAATAGCTGGCGGCCGGACGTGACTGGATCAAAGCCAGCTTGGTCGGCCTGCGCCGGAAGAACGAAACCAATGCCCAACAGAACGGCAGCAATACTGGCGCGAAAACACCGCCACAGGTTATAAAAATAGCGCATCTGAAACCTCTCGAACCAAACGATCACGGGATCAGCGTATCACAAACTACAACCTCAGGTCGAATTTCACTCCTTTCCTGCCCACACGTGAGGCAGCAACGGTGCCGGGTCGCCGCCAATCGCCCACAGCCAACGAGATGCACTAGATACCACGAAAAGAGGCCACGTCGTCTGACGTGGCCTCCAAAATCGCCCCCACCCTCACCCAAGAGGGTCACGGTTAGGAAAGGACTAGAAGTCCTCCCAGTGAGCGTCGCCATTGGTGCCCGTTGCGACCACAGGCGCGGCTGGTTCGTCTTCAAGCGACCAGTCATCAATCATGTTATCAATGCCATGCGCAGTTGGTGCCGTCGGCGCAACAAGGCTGGGCTTGGCGCTGCCGCCCTGACCCACTTTGAAATGCGACATCAGTTCGGACAGCTTTGCGGCGTCCGACTTTAGCAAATGACCTGCCGCTGTGGCCTCTTCAACCATTGCAGCATTCTGCTGCGTCACCTGATCCAACTGGGTCATGCCTGTATTGATCTCGTGCAGACCGGTTGACTGCTCAGCCGCCCCTTCGGCGATGTCCGATACCAGCGTGGTGATATGGCCTACCTGACCAACGATGCTTTCCAGAGCAACGCCAGCTTCGCCCACCAATTCAACACCACCATCAACCTGCTTAGAGCTGTCGCTGATCAAGGTTTTGATTTCCATCGCCGCATCAGAAGAGCGTTGCGCCAACGCCCGCACTTCGCTTGCAACCACAGCAAATCCCCGGCCTGCTTCACCAGCACGGGCCGCTTCGACCCCGGCATTCAACGCCAGAAGGTTGGTCTGGAACGAGATGTCGTCAATCACCGAGATAATCTGCGAGATATGGCGAGAAGACTGTTCAATCTCGCTCATGGCTGCGACCGCGTCTTGCACGACCTGACCACTACGTTCCGCTTCGGTGCCAGCTGCACCCATTGTGTCTTCGACACTTCGGGCCCCATCGGCTGCGGACTTGACCGATGCTGTCAACTCGTCCAGCGCAGCGGCTGTTTCTTCCAGCGTGGCGGCCTGGCTTTCTGTACGATGCGACAGATCGTCAGAGGCTTGGCTGATTTCATCCGCACCGTTGCGGATACTGCCAGATGTTTCGACAACCTGCTCAACAATCCCGTGCAACGTGGTCACCGTCGCATTGAAGTCCAGTCGGAGCTGTTCATAACCCTCTGGGAAATTCTCGTGGATTTGAACCGACAAATCACCCTGCGACAGCAATGCCAAGCGGTTGCTAAGTTCCTGAACCATCTCGTTCAGCTCAGCGTCACGGCCTTCGGCCTTTTTCTGTTCCTTGTCCTGCATATCAACCAGGGCATCGCGGAAGATCTCAAGGGCTCGCGCCATTTCACCGATTTCATCGCCACGCCGTTGCCCTTTGATATCAACAGCATTGTTGCCATCCGCCAGGCCACGCATCGACACGGTGATCGTTCGCACGGCATTGGCAATGCTTGAGCCAATGAGCCAGGCCAACGCAGCACCGATCACGATGGAGGCAGCAATTGCACTGGGGATCATGATCTTGGTGGTTGACGCGGTCTGCTCACTGGCGGCCCGACGCATGTCCATCAAAGCCTGCTCTTCAGCCTGAAAGTCAGTCATAATTGCGCGGAAACCGTCAAAATATGTCTTGCCACGCCCCTGCCCTACCAGATCAGCCATGTCATCCATGGTTTCGGCTGTGCCAATTTCGCGTCTCATATCAAGCGCCGGCTCAACGATAGTTGCGCGCCATTCTGTAATGAGATCGCCCGCATTGGTCAGCCGCTCTAGCTGCTCTGGGCTGTCACTGACTGCACCAGAAAGCTCCGCTACAAGAAGTTGCATCATAGTAAAACCGTCGTGATATGGCTTCAAAAACACGATGTCACCGGAAAGCAGGAACCCGCGCATTCCGGTTTCCATGTCCACCGCAGCCGCCAGAATATCCTTGGCCGTATTGATCACGTTGTAGGTGTACTCAACCCGTTCCATCCCCTCGGCAACTGCAACCGCATTTAGAAAGGGGCTTTCCATGATGGTAGAAATCTTTGCCTTCCGCGTCGCTAGCTGCGCCTGTTCGGCCTCTATGAAACTGGTGATTTCCGCCCTGAACTGATCAAAGAAAACCCGACCCTTGGCTTTTCTAACTTCCTCGGCCATGTCGTTCATGGTCAGGGCGTCGCCAATATCACGGCGTAGCGCAATTGCTGGCTCTGCAACGTCTGTTTGCCACCCTCGCAGGGCTTGCTCCGCCTCTTGCAGGCGGGCAACCTGCTGCGGGTTATCGCCTACCGTTTCACGTAGATCCGCAAGTGCTTGATAGGCATTGGCTTGCCCCCCCTCATATGGGGTTAGAAACTCATCCTTGCCTGCCAATAGGTAGCCACGCAAGCCTGT
>ENA-ORXI01003717-ORXI01003717.1-sediment-metagenome-genome-assembly--contig:-NODE-3717-length-10078-cov-16.333067_pt1 | contig 10078 bp, 6 predicted proteins | sample MGYA00237861_ERZ511468 | MGnify/ENA primary metagenome ERZ511468 (study PRJEB26299, sample SAMN06266213) | sediment metagenome | isolation source: Hudson Canyon methane seep mesocosm | place...
AAACATTGCAGGATTAATCATTAGTTTTGATAAAACAACCTGGTTACCCATGACTTTTCGCCATATTAAATAAAAAATCTGTGACACCCTGTATCCCGTCATCCCCGAAGTCTACCCAGTCAAGCGTGGGCACAAGCCTTATCGGGGATCTATTTATACAAAAAATAGATTCCGGCTAAGAATGCAGGAATGACGAGCTGTGTGGTATCTGTTTTTAAAGTGGCTGAGACTCATGAGTAATCAGGAAGGATTATAAGGCTGCTTTAAGTTCATATCATCAGTCAGGGTCGATTAGCTTTAATCATGCTGTCTTTTAATCTAACTTTCAGCATGGCCTTTTTGGTAATAAACAAATTCTTATTCGGTTGCTAATATAAGCAGTATTTTATTATGGATACAGATGAAAATAATGAAAATCAGTCACGCTAAAACGCCTATTCTGGTTGCACTTCTAACGCTTGTCATAGTAAGTGCCATGTCGTATTCATCTTACATAGGACGCGATTTAGCAGTACGTTACGCCCCTTTGATAGATGCAACGATGGAAATTAAGCTAGAAGCGACTACGGCACACTTATGGTTTGAAGAAGCCATTAGTGGTGACCGAACGGTTCAGATTGAGGTCATTTGGCAGCATCTCAACCAGTCTAGGTGGTACGCACAAGCGATGCTTGATGGCGGGGAAAATAAGGAGGGTCGTTTTGTTCCTCTACAAGACCCTATATTACGCAAAAATATTAAGCAGACCATAGCAGGCATTGATGCCTTTCAAGAGATAGCTCTTCAACGATGGGAGGCGCAGTCTCAATCAGGTATCGGTTCTGATATTGATCAGCGTTTCGATAAAGCCTTTAAAGACTTTATTACTTCTGCGGATAATGTGGAAACAGAACTGCAAAAGGCTATGGCAAATGATTTGCAACACTATAAAGTCGAGCAATATTTACTCATTATAGTCATCAGCATCATTGGCATACTTATTGGTGGAATACTTTATCGTTATGACCGTCAGCGTATTCGCCACATCTTATTATTACAAAATAAAGAAGAGAACCTGAGAATCACGTTCAATTCAATTGGTGATGCCGTTATTGTGACAGATAATTTCGGTAAAATCACACGTATGAATCCAAAAGCGATTGAATTAACAGGATGGACGCAAAAACAAGCGACAGGACTTGATTTAGCACTTGTATTTAACATTTTTCATGCAACAACCAATGAAGTTGCAAGTAACCCTGTTGCTGAAGTGCTCAAAACTAGGAGGGTCGTTGAATTAGCCAATCATACGGTTCTACTTTCCAAATCTGGCGAACGTTTCCATATTTCTGATAGTGCTGCGCCAATATTCAAGGCTAACAATAAGTCAGAGAATATCTTAGGGGTTATTCTTGTATTTCAAGATGTCACTCACCAGTACCATCTGCGTAAAGATTTAGAGAACAATCAACAGGTATTATTAGAAGAAAGAGCTGTACTTCAGGGAATAATAAATTCTACTCCAGACCTTATTTTCTGTAAGGACCCAGAAGGTTTGTATCTTCGTTGTAATGAAGCCTTTGAACATTTTTTTGATGCACCAGAGTCTGAGATTAAAGGTAAAACAGACTATGATTTCGTGGCTCCAGATATAGCAAATTTTTTCCGTAGTAAAGACAAGTCTATGCTGGAAAAGAATGCCACCCAAATTAATGAAGAGGCTGTCACGTATCCCGACGGCAGTGAAATATTGCTAGAGACATTAAAGACGCCCCTAAAAAATGCATCGGGTCATACCTTAGGTGTATTAGGCATTAGCCGAGATATCACCCAACAGCGTCAATCTGAAGATAAGCTGAAAATTGCAGGGCAAGTCTTTGATTCCAGCAATGAGGGTATTTTTGTAACTGATTTAGACAATAATATTATTGAAATTAACCATGCCTTTAGCAAAATAACAGGCTATGGCAAAGATGAAGTGCTTGGAAAGAGTCCTAGGCTCTTAAGATCAGGGTTTCAAAGTGTTGATTTTTACAGACAGTTATGGGAGGCAGTTAAGACAGATGGCTCATGGTCAGGTGAAATATTAAATCGCCGTAAAAATGGTGAAACCTATCATCAGTCATTATCTATTTGTACGATTAAAAATGAACAAGGCGATATTCAAAAACATATTGCGGTCATGGCTGATATTGATGAATCGAAAAAAGCACAAGAACATATTCAATTTCTCGCCCAGCATGATGTATTGACAGGTTTACCTAATCGAATATTACTGACAGATCGCCTTCAACAAGCCTTACTAACGGCTGAACGGAATTCACAGCATGTTGCCGTTTTATATCTTGATTTAGATCGGTTTAAATTTGTCAACGATAGCTTAGGGCACGGTGTTGGTGATGAATTATTGATAGAGGTTGCTCAGCGGCTAAGCAAGAAGGTTAGAGAAGAAGATACTGTGGCTCGTACTGGCGGAGATGAATTTACAGTATTATTACTTAATACAGATGCGCCAGGTGCAGGCTATGTTGCTAAGCACTTGATTGATTCAATTTCTGAACCCTTCAAAATCAACGGTCATGAACTTTACGTTACGCTGTCTGTGGGAATTAGTTTATACCCTGAAAATGGTGATAATGGACAAGCTCTGAGGCAAAAAGCAGATACGGCTATGTATCGCTCTAAAAATAGTGGTCGCTGTCAGTATCAATTTTTTACTGAAGAAATGCAAACGGAGATGCTTCGTAAAATTGAACTTGAAAATGATCTTCGTTTTGCCTTGGAACGTAATGAACTTGCGCTGGTTTATCAGCCTCAAATTGATATCATCACATCTAAGATTATTGGTTGTGAGGCTCTTTTACGGTGGAAGCATCCAGACAAGGGCTATATTTCTCCAGTTGACTTTATTCCTATTGCAGAAGAAACAGGGCTAATAAACCCGATTGGCGATTGGGTTTTGAGCACTGCGACACAGCAGTTACAACAATGGCTGTTTAGAGGCTACTCTGATTTTGTGATGGCGGTTAATATTTCTGGTGTACAGTTCAGTGGACATAATCTAGTCACTAAAATTGATAACCTTATACAACAAAAAAACATCCCCGCACATAATCTAGAAGTTGAAATAACAGAATCTATTGCGATGAAAGATATTGAATTGACACTAAAACAACTCAATGAAATATCAAAATTAGGGGTACTGATTTCGTTAGATGATTTTGGTACAGGCTATTCATCACTGAGTTATTTAAAGAAATTCCCCATTAATAAACTCAAAATAGATCAAAGTTTCATCTTTGATATGCTGAAAGATAAAGAAAGTGAATCAATTGTTGATACAGTTATTTCCCTTGCCAGTTCATTAGGGTTGGAAACAATTGCTGAAGGAGTTGAAACTAAAGAACATATGGATACCTTAAAATTAAAAGGCTGCAATCAAATTCAAGGTTATTATTTTAGTAAGCCTATTCCTGCTGAACAATTTATCCAACTCTTGGAGAGTTAGTTTGTCCACTAGAGCCCAATGTTTTTCATTCTCAGTAGCAGTTTTGCCAGCTATTTTTTAAAGAAACCGGAAAATTTACACGCTGATTAACAGCAGAGGATGCGTAACGATGCTTGATGGTATAAATACGAAGGTTATTTTATTTGATTTCTACGGCACTCTAGCTCACATCAATACAGATGAGCATGATATTCAGCCATGGCTTATCGTGGCATCATACCTGCGTTACCGAGGTGCGAAGATCAGTGCTACCGAACTACAAAGCATGTACTTTAATTACGTGAGGGAAAGTTTGGACAGAAGCCCCGAACCCTACCCCGATGTAAACGTCATCCATATTTTTATGGATATTCTAGCTAGATTAAAAATTGAGCCTTCGGAAGACTTAGCGAGCACTATTGCGCAACTCTATCGCTCGCTAAGCATTAACGAGTTTTGCTTGTTTTCAGAAACTCAACAGGTATTAGCTGCGCTGGCAACAAAATTTAGGCTTGGATTGGTGTCTGATAGCCAAGAGGTATATATCATACCGGAGCTAGGTTTGGTTAACTTAGACAATTTCTTTGAGACAGTTGTGATTTCATCGCAATATGGATGTCGCAAGCCTGATCCTCGATTGTTTCAGCAAGCACTAAAAGAAATGGAGTTAACCTCAACGGATGATGTTTTATATGTTGGAGATAATTGGGAGCGGGATATAGTCGGCGCTAGCAACGCGGGCATTCAATCAGTTTGGATTCAGCGCAGGAATGATCGGGCTTATGTTTGTCATGATCAGGAAATCCCCGTGATTCCTGATCTACGGGGCTTGCTTTGTCTTATTTGATGATAAGAAGCGGATCAATGAGTGAATAGGGTGGCATAGGAGTCGTCTGTTGAAAATAACCACAACATCACTCTAATATTGCTAGACTGAAACGGTCGCTTGTCAGCCAAAGCAAGCAGTAGAAGTATATCTAATAAAATGGAGTATTAACCTTCACAAAATAGGCTCTAATCAACATATGTACTTAAGTTAATAATTTCACCACTCCTAAGAACTTTTACCGTGAAATTTTCTTTCTTTTCAATTTGTTGCTCAATACTTTTTCTGATTTTTTTATAACTATTTTTAGATTCTATTTTGATATTATTGACCTCTAAAATTATATCGCCTCCTAGCAGTACTTTTTCTCCGTTAACTTCAATAACCATGTCACCGCTAATTAAACCTAACCTTGCAGCGGGTGAATAGGCAGCAACTTTTTGAACGAGCATACCTGAAGTTTGAGGGACATTAAGTATTTTTGCCAGTTTTTCAGGTAATCGGTAACCTTGTAATCCACTCCAAAAATGTGGTTTTTTCAATACCAGTTTTTTTACGGTATTACTTGTTAATGCAAACCCCAATCCCTCATTTCCCCCTGACTGAGAAATTATTTGACTGATAATACCTACAACTTCTCCATCCATATTAAATAAAGGCCCCCCAGAATTTCCCTTGTTGATAGCTGCATCAGTTTGTAGAAATTCACCAAATTGCATATTATTCATAGTTGTATTGGGAGCGTGTCTAGCGCTAATATGACCAACGGTTAAAGTATGGCTCAATCCATATGGGGCACCAATGACAAATACTTGTGACCCTTCTGAGACATCATCAGAATCCCCCAGCTCTACTGGGCTTAGGTTTTTAGGCACTTGATCAAGCTGTAACAAGGCAATGTCAGCAGCAATAAATGAACTAATGACTTCTGCTGAAACTTTTGTGCCATCTAAAAATTCAACTTCTATAAAGTCACTGGCTTGAATGACGTGAGCAGCAGTTAATACTTTGCCATCATCTGAAATCAATACCCCTGAGCCTAAACCTCTGGAATTAATAGCATTAATATTCCCATTTTTTGTTGCTAAAGTTTCCTCCGTATTGATTAAAACAACAGCAGGATTAACTTCTTTAAATAAGTTTTCAAGTGAAGCTGCATGGGCAGGTATTGATACTATTATAAAAAATGTAATGATTATTTTAATTAGGTAATTTGAATTGGCTTGACTCATTATTTCTCTTTGATAAGTTTGGATATATGATCGTTAGCAGGACATTAAGCACGAATTGTAACATTGACATCGCTTTACTTATTGGACTTGCCAAAACTAATCCATTTTAGGTCTGAGAGAAATGGTGCTGAGAGGCATTTTCTTATCCCAGTGATAACTCAGGGATAGATTTAGATGCTTTTAGCAAGCATTAGAAAATAAGAGTGTGTTAATATGCGACAAAGTATTCTATAGAGGATTTAAGTGAAAAAATTAATTTTTATCTCATTATTTTTATTGGTCATAGTTTTATTTCCACTGTCTAATTTATTAGGACTAGCTGGAAAAAATGAACCTATTGCTGTGAAAGCAACTACAGCTGATAATTTTGCTGAAGTTTCCATGATTTTGCAAAATAAATGCGTCGATTGTCATTCGCCTAATAAAGTTCGTCTGCCTTTTTATTCAGAGTTTCCCATTGCGAAACAACTTATTGCAAGCGACATAAGTGCAGCAAGCCAACGATTTATTTTAGATGATAAAACATATAGTGGTGAAAAGCCTTTTACACCTTTAATGTTAGCTAGGTTAGAAAATGTCATTAAAAATAATATAATGCCACCTAATTTATACCTTTCAATGCATTGGAGCGAAAGGTTAAATCAAGCTGAAAAAGATTCCATTCAGCAATGGATTAAACGTGAGCGTACGAGTCATGAATGGAGTAAAGACTCTTCTGCAATAAATAAAGGGGAGCCTGTTCAGGCTTTACCGTTGACTACTAAGCTAGATGCTAAAAAAGTTGATTTAGGTGATAAGTTATTTCATGAAACCTTATTATCAGGTGATGATACTTTATCGTGTGCTTCATGCCATAGTCTAAAGAAAGGCGGGACCGATCAGCTTGCGGTATCAACGGGCATTAGAGGACAGCAAGGCCCAATTAATTCGCCCACTGTTTATAACGCGATGTATAACTTAGCTCAGTTCTGGGATGGACGGGCTGAAAATTTACAAGCGCAAGCAGCAGGGCCTGTGGCTAACCCTATTGAAATGGGCGCACGATGGGAGCAGGTGATTGATAAGCTGAAAAAGGTGCCTGAGTATCAAGAAGTATTTAGTCAGCTATATCCAAATGAAGGGCTAAATAAAGAAACGGTTACGGATGCTATCGCTATTTTTGAAAAATCGTTATTAACGCCTAATTCTCGGTTTGATCAATATTTACGAGGAAAGAGTGAAGTTTTAAGTTTAAATGAAAAAGAAGGGTATCAGCTTTTTAAACAAAACTGTACTTCTTGCCATTTTGGACCTGCTCTTGGTGGTTTGTCTTATGAAAAAATGGGTGTTAAGAAAGACTATTTTACGATGAGAGGTTCAGAGCTAACAGAAGTAGATAATGGTGTTTTTAATGTCACAAAACAAGAAGCCGATCGTCACTTTTTCAAAGTTCCTGTGCTCCGTAACATCGAGACCACTTACCCTTATTTTCATGATGGTTCAGTTAAAAGTTTATCTGAGGCTGTTCGTATTATGGGTGAGGTTCAGGTGGGTAAGACATTTAGTGATGAGCAAATTAGTCAATTAGTCAGTTTTTTGAAAACGTTAACAGGTGAGTATGACGGTAAATCACTTGCTATAAAATAATACTTACCAAAAAAATCAGTAGACAGTTTAAATCGTCTGCTGATTATTGCGCTATTTTTAGTAGCTCTTAGTACTCGTAGTGGTATGAGCTCATTCTCCTACCGTTACGAAGCGATGAATCAAATTAAAAGAACGGGTAAGTGCGATTTTAGATTGGCTTTTGTGGCGCAATAGTGTCCATTGAGCATCAGTACATTAGATCAATTATTTCACCAATCAGAATGCTCAAATGCAGTCATAAGCGAACAAATGAAATAAAAGACCAGGAAAATCATAAGTGCGGATATCCACTGCAGCCTAATTTAGTTAATTTATGATAATGTATAAACCTGACTATAAAGATCGCTAATAAATATTTATGATTGATATAAAATGGGATGGAAAGTTTGCTGTTGGCCATGAACGGATAGACCAAGAGCACCAGATTTTTTTAGGGCTGATTAAATCAGTATCATCTGCTGCTGATGAGAGCGCATCAAAGGAAAAGATATTACGCATTTTGATGGAAATTAAAAAATATGCAGACTTTCACTTCTGTAGTGAAGAAAACCTTATGATAGATTCAGCGTCTCCTGAATATGATGAGCATAAAAAAGAACACCAATTGCTATTAGCAAGGTTAGATGGGCAAATTCATGACTATCGAGCGGGAGCCAGTAACTTAAATGATCTGGTTGAATTTACATTTCAATGGTTTGCTTTACATACCACAGGGATAGATAGAAGGCTCGCCACACATATCAATAAAATGTACTGAGTCTTGATTAAATCGGACAATACACTTATAAAAACAAGAGGTATTCAGCCAAGCCTGAGTTAGTCTGCTTTTGTGTTGCTGTATTTAAGTAAAGAGGCAAGGCAAATTTTGAAGGTTTCTGATTGCCACCTTTCTTAATTAAGGACTTAATTGATGCGGTAGAAAAATTACGGATCTAAATATCCAGCAAACCACTATATTGTGCAAAGCAGCCTGAGGTTGCGCAAACTTTACGCAAGGCATAAAAAAACCAGCATGGTAGCTGGCTTATTTATTAGAAAACTTAATGTTTTCAAAGGCTTTATTGGTGGGTCCTGCGAGATTCGAACTCGCGACCATCGCATTAAAAGTGCTTATCCAACTCATTAAAACAACCTGAAACACCATCCTAAACCTTTTGTATATAGAGTTTCAAGTAGTTTGGTGTAGTTACGATTTGTCCTGTTCTGTTTCAGTATAGTTTCAAATTTACGCCTTTTACTACGCCTAGCTAAAACCGCTATTGAATGCTCCTTATGTCATAATTGAGTCAGCACCATAAACTCCATCAAAACACTTTACATATAAAGTTGTTGCAGGAATATTTTTATGTTTCCGAAACAGGTTGTCTACGTTGCGATGTTGTATTTTAACATCGTGCAACCTGCAACCTCTGCAACCATATTTGGAAACAATTTTCCGCAACAAAATATTCCAGTACTTAAAACAATCGGCTCACTTCAACGATTTCTTTTATTCTGCTTCTGCACTTAAAATTTTGTATGTTCCATCATTATTTAATAGTAACTCAACATTTAAAAATGCAGCTCCACTATCAACAGTGACTCTGGGAAATGTGACAATGCCAGTTGATGTATCATAATTTGGATCACCTGCATTTGTAGCAGCTATTTTATTGAATTGTAAATTATCCAAATGTACAGAATCTTGGGCACTGGTTCCAGCAACAGTGACATAAGCAATATTTGCAGCACTGGTAGAGATTGAAAGAGCCACAGGCGTTCCAGAAATGGATGATGTGTCTGAGCCGATCTCTATGTTATTAGAGTCAAACGCGCGTAAAATACCACCATCAAATGAATCTTGGTTAATGATATCAATGGACACAAAGTCCGTCGACACATCAAAGTCAATTCGTAATATGGACCCTGTAGTTGATGGGAGATCATCAAAACCATTGCCTTCGAACCACACCAAATCGGAAATACTCCCATTACTTGTTTCGTTACCAAAGGTTCGTAAACCAGTGCTTGCTTGCCCATCTGTTTTGGAGATCACTATTCCTAGACTACTACCACCCGTGGTGCTAAGGGTAACACCTTCAAAGGTATTGCTAATATCAGTGCCATCGGCATACTCATCTGGATCAACAGAGGTGATTTCAGCAGATACTTTTAAAGACAGTAATAAACCGATAAAAAGAGTGAGAGTGATGTTTAATATGCTGTTTTTCATTTGGAGTACTCCTCGATATTTTAACTAACCTAAATTCAATTGAATTTAATTCTAAATGTAATGCTGTAGTTAACTATGATCCATATTAATAATTGTTACAAGAGCTGATAGTGAAAAGCACACACTCTATGTGTTTTGTCATCCAAACAAAGCGACAGAAATATTTTTTGAGGTTTTGAAAGCAGGTTGTCGACGTTGCATTTTGAAATCGTGCAACCTACAACCTCTGCAACCATATTTGGAAACTATTTTTGCAATAATCAACAATGCTGAAAATCTGGAGCGTTTTTCAGAGTACAGCAATCTGTTAGCTGAATAACCTTTTACATTTGTACTACAGAGAAGATAAAAATTGTTCCTTTTCTGTTTTAAATTCTTCAGAAGATAATAGTTTTACTTTTGCAGTTTTAAACTCATCGTCTGACAATGCATCCATTGAGTGAAGTTTTTCCAACTGCTCTAACTTGTCAAATATTGATACTACGGAAATTATTTGCGGATTGCTGCCTTTATCAGATAGCTCTTTAAGCCACTTGTTAGCTAAATCTGCAATAACAGCTACAGTTGCCTTTTGACAGTTATCAATAACCAGTAAACGACTTCCTAAATCAACCGATATTTTCCCCAATATAAAACCTTGAGAAGAAGATACGGCCTGCACTCGGTCGTGGCGTATGCTTTGAGAATCAACTGAGCTAGTCAGCATTGCACTATCA
>ENA-ORXI01003719-ORXI01003719.1-sediment-metagenome-genome-assembly--contig:-NODE-3719-length-10074-cov-3.135541_pt1 | contig 10074 bp, 10 predicted proteins | sample MGYA00237861_ERZ511468 | MGnify/ENA primary metagenome ERZ511468 (study PRJEB26299, sample SAMN06266213) | sediment metagenome | isolation source: Hudson Canyon methane seep mesocosm | place...
TAAATTGATGTGGAAGTTTTGTTTGATCAATTATTTTAACAACTTGATTTTGTTCATCAAACCAAATTGTACGATATTCTTTTCCTTCTATTTTCATTTAATTGCTCCAAACAACAGGAAACCAGTCCTCTCGCATTTTTGCACCATTTTTTAAATCTATATCTTTAAATGGAGGTGATGTTTCTTCGCCCCTATCAATATATTTCACATCATCACCTATAAAACGTATTGAAAAAGCTCTTCTAGGTATATTTTCTGAATTACCTGAAGAAGAATGCAATACTTTAAAATTAAAAAGTATTGCGTCGCCTAAATTCATTTTAGGTTTTAATATATTTTTTTCCATTGATTTAATATCTGGCATATCCATAAAATTATCATCGTTTTTATACCAAGGCTGATTGTTAGACCATTTATTAGGTCTAACTAATTTAGGAAGTTTATGAGAGCCTAATAATATTTGTAAAGAATTATCTTTTGATATTGGGTCAAGCGGTATCCAAAAGCTACCAGTGTCATTTCCATCTACACAATAATATGGCATATCTTGATGCCAAGGAGTTTCTTTGGCTGTTCCAGGATCTTTAACAAATATGTGTTCATGAAATAGCTGAATAGATTTTGACCCAGTTGCTTCAGCAACTATTTGAGCAGCTGGGGATTCTTCTGCACATTTTTTAAATTCGGGTATACGTTGCCAATTACAATAATCTTCAAAAAAACGGCCTTGTTCTTTTGTTTTTACATTTTCACGAGCATGAGGTCCTGGATTGGCTAAAACTTTATCAAAACCTTTTTGTAATGTTAATATCCAAGGTTCAAATACATTCTTTATGACAATAGCACCATAATTTTTATAACTAATTTTTTGTTCTTCAGTTAAAAAATTATTTTTCATTTATTTAACACTCTACCTGCTACCGTTTTTAATTTATCTTTTGTTTTTTGAGTTCTTTTTTCAGGAGCTGTTATGATTGCTACATCTAAACAATTGGTTGCTGGATCTTTTGGATCAATATGATTTTCAAAATTATCAATAATATTTTTAATCATACTTTTTGCCTTTTCGGCATTGCCTAATAAGACTTTAATTACTTTTTGAACATCCACATTTTCATGGTCTGGATGCCAACAATCATAATCGGTAACCATTGACACAGATGCATACCTAATTTCTGCTTCCCTTGCCAATTTAGCTTCGGGCATATTTGTCATTCCAATAACATCAGCTTTCCATGATCTATATAAATTAGATTCTGCTAATGTTGAAAATTGAGGACCCTCCATTACGACATAGGTTCCTCCTTTTTGATAATCTATTTTTTCTAGTATGGATTGTGTTTCAGACTTTTTAGAAGATTTTAGCAGTGAGTTTCAAAAAGTTGTCATGGTAAATCTAGGTGATTATGATATTAGTAATTTGCCTTTGAGAAAAGAAACTAATATAGGTGGAATTAGATTAGCTTTTCATAAAAAAGATTTAGATGAAGAGCAACAAGCTTGGATAAAAGATCAAATGAAAGAAACTAAAGCGCTAGAAGATTCAATTGCACTTGCGAAAGAACTTGGAAATGAAGCTATTGCTGCAGTCTCAGATGAAAATTCCCCTGAACTAGTTATGATAATGAAAGCTATGATAGAAAGAGAGTTCTAATGATATATTTAAGTATTAGTTTTACACATAAAAATACAGATATTCATACACGAGAAAAACTGGCTTTTGGAAATGATTTAGAAAAAGAGACTTTTTTAAAAAATATCTTAGAAGATGACAGCATCAGCGAAGCCGTACTTTTGTCTACGTGTAACAGAGTAGAAATTATTAGCTGTGTAACGGATGTGATGGCTTCTCAAAATTTTATTTTAAAAAAGCTTTCAGATTTCTCTACTCTTGATTTTGAAGAGCTGGTTAACAGAGCAGATGTTTTTGATAATAACTCTGCTATTCACCACCTTTTCTCAGTGGCTTCTTCGTTAGACAGTTTGGTTGTTGGTGAGACACAAATTGTAGGACAGTTAAAAGATGCGTTTAAATTCTCTATGGAGAAAGGGTACTGTAACAGAAAACTTGCCCGTGCATTTCATTACTCTTTTAAATGTGCCGCCAGTGTCAGAAATGCCACTTCTTTGGGTACGGGTTCGGTTTCAGTAGCAAGTACCGCTGTTGCAAAAGCAAAAGAAGTGTTCAAAGAAAAAAGTGACGTAAAAGCTTTGGTTATTGGTGCGGGAGAGATGAGTGAGCTGGCTATTAAACACTTGTTGAGCAGCAACTTTGAGGTGGTGCTTACAAGCCGGGATCTTAAAAAAGCACAACTTTTGGCTTCCACTTTTGATGCCAATATTGAAGTGCGTCCTTATGATGAGTTAAATGCACTGTTAAATTCTATGGAATTACTCATAACTGCAACCTCTGCACCTTATCCAATCATTACAGAAGAAATCGTTGAAGCCTGTAGTTTTGAGCGATACTGGTTTGATATCGCGGTACCTCGAGATATAGGTGATATAGATATTGATTTGTTGAATATTTATGCGGTTGATGATTTGCAAGATATTGTTGAAGAGAATATGGCTTTACGTGCAGATTCTGCTAAAAAAGCATACTCTATTGTGGGAAGTATGTCAAAAGAATTTTTTGAATGGTTACGAACATTGGGAGTTGAACCAGTGTTGAAACATCTTCATTTGACAAGTAATGACATCATTGAAGAGAAACTACAAAAAGCAATCAAAAAAGGTTTTATCGGCAGAGATAATGAAGAGAATATTAAAAAACTTTGTCAAACAGTTATGGCTGAGTTTTTACATATGCCTTCGGTGAAATTAAAAGAAGTTTCAAAATCAATGGAAGGTGATATTGTTCTTGGAACGGTACAAAATATTTTTGGACTTAAAGAAGATACCGCTATGTTAAATAAATACAAATGTGACCACGCAATGGAAAATACAAATAATTTAGGAAAATAAATGAAATTCAGTAATATGTTTATGCCAACAACTAAAGAAGCACCAAAAGATGCTACTTTACCTTCACATCAATATTTAGTAAGAGGTGGTTTTATCAATCAAACTGGTTCGGGTATTTATAATTTTATGCCATTGGGTAAAATTGTACTTGATAAAATCAGAGCAGTTGTTAAAGAAGAGATGGATAACTCTGGTGCAAACGAAGTACAGTTTGGTTTTGTCACCCCTCTGTCTTTCTGGGAACAATCTGGTCGAGCTTCAACCATGGGGCATGAGCTTTTAAAGTTTAAAGACAGAAAACAAACTGAATTTGTTTTATCTCCTACGAATGAAGAAACAGTTGTTGATATGGTAAAAAACAGAATTACTTCATACAAAAATTTACCTATAAATTTATATCAAATTTATACAAAATTCAGAGATGAAGCACGACCAAGATTTGGATTGATGAGATGTCGAGAATTCTTAATGAAAGATGCTTACTCTTTTCACGCCAGTCAAGAAGATTTGGTTCGAGAGTTCAACGTTATGGAAGAAACGTATAAAAAGATTTATACACGACTTGGATTGGAATTTAGAGTAGTAGCTGCTGATTCTGGTGCAATTGGTGGTAGTGGTTCAAAAGAGTTTATGGTGTTAGCAAATTCTGGGGAAGATACAATTGTTGTCTGTCCTGATTGTGAATACGGTGCCAATATTGAAGCAGCGAAGAGACAAAAGAAACAAAGAACTCCTTGGTTTGAAAATACTGCGTATGAAGCAACCATGGAAAAAGTTGAAACAAAGGGCATGAAAACCATTGAAGATGTTTCAAACTTTTTAAGCACATCACAAGCACAATCCATCAAAGCGGTCATTAAAAAAGCCATTTATGAAGAGAATGAAAAAGTGGTTGTTTTCTTTGTCCGAGGTGACGACGAACTTGAAGAGACAAAAGCTTGTAACGCAGTTGATGCTTTGGAATTAGAAGATGCAAGTGAAGAGAATATTGTTGATGCTGGTCTAATTGCAGGATATTGTGGACCATTTGGATTACCTGAAGGTATTACTTTTGTTATTGATGAAGAAATCAAAGATGAAGTTGGTTTGGTTTGTGGTGCAAATGAAGAAGACTATCACTATACAGGTACGGATTTATCGACATTAAAAGATGCCGCTTATTACGACTTAGTGGCTGTTCAAGAGGGTGATTCTTGCCCAAGCTGTGGTGGAAAACTGCACTACACTAAAGGAATTGAAGCCGGTCATATTTTTCAATTGGGTACAAAATACTCTGAAGCTATGGATGCTAAATTTTTGGATGCCAATGGAAAAGCACAGCCTTTTATCATGGGATGTTACGGGGTTGGAGTTTCAAGACTCGTTGCTGCTGTAATTGAACAAAATCATGATGCAAAAGGATGTATTTGGACTAAACCCACAGCACCTTTTATGGTGGATGTTATTGTATCAAATGCAAAAAAAGAAGAAGAACTCACTACTGGTACTAAAATCTATGAAGATTTAAAAGCTGTAGGGGTTGATGTTATACTTGATGACAGATTAAAAGAGAGATTTGGTTTCAAGATGGGTGATTTTGAACTTATTGGTTTCCCTTATGCTGTTGTAGTAGGTAAAAAACTTCAAGATGGACTGGTTGAAATCGTTGATAGAAAAACTTTGGAAAAAACAGAAGTACAACTGTGCAATGTGCAAGAAGAGTTATTAAAGATGATTAACGCATAATTCATATTTAACAACAAGATTAAAAAGGTTGCCAAGAGTTTCTCTAGGCAACCTTTTTTTATGTCTACAAATAACTATGATTGTTATAATCTTAAGACATTTATTGATATAATTTTCATCATAAATAAGTTGACAAATAAGCTGCCAAACAAGCAGATAAAAAAACAGGAGAAATAATGGAAACAAACAGTGTACAAACCGTCTCAGATATGATAGGACTTTATTCAACCAATATTGCAATTGCAATTGTAATCTTTTTTGTAGGTAAATGGGTGGCTGCAAAAATCACCAGTATTATTGTAAAAATAATGGAGAAACAAAAAAATATCGACAAAACACTGTCAAACTTTTTGGAGAATATTTTTTATTACTTATTGATGGCGGTTGTTATTTTAACCGCTTTAGATCAACTGGGAATAGAAACCACATCTTTCTTAGCTATTCTTGGAGCAGCTGGTTTGGCTATTGGGTTAGCCTTGAAAGACTCACTTTCAAACTTTGCTTCAGGGGTTATGATTATCATGTTTCGACCCTATAAAATAGGTGATGTGGTAACTGCTGGTGGCGTGACGGGGAAAGTGATTGAAATCCATCTTTTTAACACTGAATTTACAACACCCGATAATCAAAAGATTTTAGTACCCAATGGTGCAATTACTGCGGGGTCTATTACTAATATCAATGCCCATGATACAAGACGTGTTGATTTGGTTATAGGGATTGGGTATGATGATGATATTAAAAAAACAAAAGAGTTGTTGCATGAAATTGTTCAGGGACATGAAAAGATACTGTCTGAACCTGCTGTGACTATTGCCGTTTCAGAACTTGCAGACAGCAGTGTAAATTTTGTAGTGCGTCCTTGGGTGAATACTCCTGATTATTGGGATGTAAAGTTTGATTTGACTGAAACAATTAAAAACAGATTCGACCAAGAGGGTATTTCTATTCCTTATCCTCAAACAGATGTACATTTATATAAAATGAAAAAGGAACAGTAGCATTTTATTTATACCCCAAATACTCAATGAAATTTTAGAAGACTTAACCAATATAGGCGCCAAACCTGTATTAGTTGGTGGCTGTGTGCGGGATTTTTATCTTGAAATTCCCTGCAAAGATTATGACATTGAAATATACAATATCATCAGTTTAAATGATTTGGAAAACACTCTGTTCAAATATGGAAAAGTCGTGCAGGTTGGAAAAAGTTTTGGGGTTTTAAAACTCTCTTGCGAAAATTATGAATTTGATTTTGCCCTGCCAAGGTTGGAGCAAAAAGTATCAAAGGGACATCAAGGTTTTACCGTGCAAACCAACGGGGATTTGAGCTTTGAAGAAGCAGCCCTGCGGCGTGATTTTACCATCAATGCGTTGGGATATGATTTTGTGAGCAAAAAGATTTTAGACCCCTATGATGGACTAAATGATTTACAGCGTAAAACGCTTCGACATATTAAAGATGAAACATTTGTTGAAGATCCTTTGAGAGTCTACAGAGCGGTACAGTTTTGTGCACGTTTTGAGTTTGATTTGGATAAAAAAACATTTGAATTGTGCCAACAAATGGTTTATAATGGAGAGCTTGAAGAATTGGCCAAGGAACGTATTTTTGAAGAGCTAAAAAAATTGCTTTTAAAATCGAATAGACCTTCTTTTGGTTTTTTATTGATTAAAGAGTTGGGTATTTTAAAATATTTCCCACAACTGGAATCGCTCATTGGATGTGAACAAGATGATGAATATCATCCTGAGGGTGATGTTTGGATTCATACCCTGATGTGTTTAGATGAAATGGTTAAGTTAAAAACAAACGATGACTATAAAGATTTGTATTTGATGTTGGCAACACTGTGCCATGATTTGGGTAAACCGCTCACGAGTGAAATACGAAATGGAAGAATCACTTCTTACAGTCATGAAAAGATGGGAGTAGAACCCACCATTGAATTTTTACAGTTGTTAACCAATGAAAAAAAACTCATTGAAAAAGTCACTCCTTTGGTGCAACATCATTTGGCTCCATTCCAGTTGTTTTTTCATAATTCAAGTCTGAAAGCAGTCAAAAGATTGGCTGTGAAAGTCAACATTGAGGAGCTTTGTATTGTTGCTCTTGCAGATTGCAGAGGGCGAGATATCCCTGATAAAGACAAATGCGATGAAGCAGTACAATGGCTTTTAAAAAATGCGCAGGAACTCAATGTTCATAATGAAAAACTGCAACCTCTTGTACAAGGAAGAGACTTGATTGCTTTGGGATTTAACCCAAGCCCCATTTTTACAAAAATACTTGCATATGCTTATGAATTACAAATTGAAAATGAATCGTTTACAAAAAATGACATTCTAATCAAAATAGAAAAAGAGTATCAAACGACACTCTGATTTGGTATAATAGAAGTATGAAAATCGTATCTTTTTTTATAGCACTTTTATTAATGACCAAACTTTTTGCAGCTGACTTGGTTGTAACAACGGGTCTGTCCATCCCTCCTTATATTATTAAAGAGAGTAACTCTGGTATAGAGTTGGATATTGTAAGAGAAGCCTTAACATTACGAGGATATAAAATAAGCAATATTATATATGCTACAAATAGAAGAGTTAAAAGACTTCTGATAAACAAAGTTGTGGATATGGCAATAAATGTTCAGCCCAACTTAGAAGGAATATATTATTCTGACACCATCATTGAATTTAAAAATGTTGCAATAACCCTAAAAAACAAAAATATTACTCTTAAAAATATTGATGAACTTAAAGGTAAAAAAGTATTGGCATTTCAAAATGCAAATAAGTTTTTGGGTCCTGAGTTTTTTAATTATGCATCCAAGAGCCTAGATTACATTGAAATAATCAATCAAATTGCACAAGTTAATCACTTATATAAAAATAGAACAGATGTTGCCATCGCTGATAAATATGTATTCTTGTACTATAAAAATATATATGAGAAAAAGAATGATAAGAAATTTGAGGTTGATTTTTTTGATATTTTACCCTCTTCACCACGCAGAGCAGGGTTTTTAACCAAACAGATACGTGATGATTTTAATGCGGGTTTAAAGCAGTTAAAACGAAGCAGTCTCTTTGATACTTTAATCAAAAAATACAATTTTATGGATTGATGATTGCATTGGGGCTTCCATTTGCAGAACTGTAAATAAGCACGTTGTATTTTTTTGCATAATATTTTAGAAGAAGTTTTTGCAAGGTGGGTTCAATAGAGGGTGTAAACCAAGCATTGTTTGATGTGGCTATCATAAATTTTACGTCATTTATATTTTCAAAGATATCATCTGTAGTGGCTTCATAACAAATCGCATTTCTAAAAAGTTTTCCTTTGATATTAAAATCCGTAGGCTCAGCCGCTTTTTCATAATCTTTTGCGCCATCATAAAAAACATTGTTGATGAGATTTCTGATTTTTTCAGGAAAAGGTACGGCTTCTCCAAAAGGCACCAATACAACCTTATGAGCGACTTTTGTTTGGTTGTTTGAGATGTGATAGGTGCTGTTATAGAATAAATCATCTTTTTTGTATAAAGCTCCTGTGATGATGTCTATTTTTTTTGATTTTCTCTCCAAATAAGCCAATAAATTTTTATCGGCATTTAATATCGTAGGAAAAGAAGTTTCAGGCAAAATGATCAAATCATACCCCTCTTGAATACCTTGATCGATCCATGCAAGATTATTCTGAATCAACTCATTTTGATGTTCTTTTTTCCATTTCATTTTTTGTGCAACATTGAGTTGTGGCATAAATATTTTCAAATCATTTTGAATGGGTTTGTTTACAGGAGTTAAATAATAAGAGACAATCAAGGGAATAAAAAAAATGTATTTATATTTTTTCAATAAAATCATTGACAACAAAATCAGTGCAAAATCAAGTTTGTTAATACCAAAATATGAATCCACAAAAAGCAGTTCGGGTTTGACCCAATTGAAACCAAAAGGAGCAAAAAAGGTAAAAGCAAACAGTACCAGTGCTCTGGCATAAACGCTGTCATCCAAGATTGAGAATAGGTAAAAAAACAAACCATATGCCAACCCAAATCCCAATACAACCACGGGAACAAGAAAGGTCAAATCATAATGTTCGAAACTCAAAGCTACCCACCAGCACCAAAATATTCCACTGAAAAAGCCAGTATAAAAAAGTGCTTTTTTAGGAATAGTAAGGATTAAATAAATTGCGCTCAAACCCAAAATTGTATTTATAATTTTATTTTCAATTTCAAAATAAGATAAATAGATAAAAGAAGAAAACAATAAAGCCGTACACAAGCCACTTATTATGATATTTCTGTTAAAATTGTCGCGTTTTACTAAAAACATATAAACTCATTATTATAAAGGGATTCAAATGAATGCAGATCTAATTCAGTCACTACTACCTCTTGTTGCGTTATTTGGGATATTTTATTTCCTAATTATCAGACCACAACAAAAACAAGCTAAACAGCACAAAGAAATGATTGCAGAATTAAAAAAAGGTGATAAGATTGTAACCAATGGTGGCTTAATCGTAGAAATCATTAAAGTTGAAGAAGACCATCTTTTAGTTCAAAACAACGATAAAACTGAAATGAAATTGGTTAAAGAAGCTGTTCAAAGACACTTCGAAAACTAATTTATACGCACTAAACTAAAACATGCAAGATTTCTTGCATGTTTTTTTATTTTTTAAAACATTGTTAAGGATAAGATTTGAGAATCTTCAATTATAGACTTGTTATATTTATACTAAGTATTATTTTTGGTGTAGTTTTTGCTATGCCATCATTTTTGCAAACGGACAGTGGAAAAAAGATTTCACTTGGGCTTGATTTGCAAGGTGGGTTACATATGCTGTTGGGTGTCCAAACAGATGAAGCCGTAACTTCAAAAATCAAAACAATTGCAACTTCGATAAAATATTATGCAGAAGATGAAGAGATTTTAATTGAGAATTTAAGTTTCCAAGATGACAGTATCAGTTTTGATTTGTTGGACTCTGACGAGTTATCAAAAGTTGACGAGATGTTGGCAAAAATCAAAGGGTTGGATATCCAAAAGAGTGAAGACTTAACATTTACGCTTATGCTTCAACCTGGACAGATTGAGCTGACTAAAGATTTAGCTGTATCGCAAGCTGTTGAAACGATCAGAAACAGACTGGATCAATTTGGACTTGCTGAACCTACAGTTATCCGGCAAGGTGTTGCTGATATCGTGGTTGAATTACCAGGTATCAAAACAGCTGCAGATGAAAAAGCTGCACGAGAACTTATCTCAAAACCAGCCAATCTTGAAATGATGGCAGTTGATGAAGATAGAGCAGACCAAGTATATACCTTAAGCGATTCACAAGCAGCAGAGTATGGTGACATTATT
>ENA-ORXI01003722-ORXI01003722.1-sediment-metagenome-genome-assembly--contig:-NODE-3722-length-10069-cov-3.903022_pt1 | contig 10069 bp, 7 predicted proteins | sample MGYA00237861_ERZ511468 | MGnify/ENA primary metagenome ERZ511468 (study PRJEB26299, sample SAMN06266213) | sediment metagenome | isolation source: Hudson Canyon methane seep mesocosm | place: USA:Hudson...
ATTCAGCAGAAAAATCATCACCATTAGCCTGCGCAGTGAGGCCACTAAGAATAAGAAAATCTAAAACGAATTGCTGATATGAAGTGGTCTGTTCCCGGTTAACACCATCACTATCATTTTGTGAAAGCGATTCATGCATTAATGCCTGTTTTGCATCCGCCTGCCACTTAGAAAAAACCTTCCAATGTGGCCATGTTAGTGTGGCAATAAATAAGCCTGATAACTCACCCATTAAGTGATTATTAGCTGATGAATATTTTGAAAGATGACCTTTTATAAAGTGCGCATGTTGATAAATGCTGCAAAGCCATTGATCTCTGAATTTTGACCCTTCTAAACTTTTGAATAAAGGTGAGTCTAAGCCTCCAATTAGTTGCCAGATAAGGCTCCAGTTAATTAAACGAATGCCAAGTTCTAACGAACTACTCCAGTGAACGCCCATCATGTAGGGGCATTGATCAAACCATGAAGTTAATTGAGTTTTTAAAGCGGTAAGGTAGTTATGATCTTGGCTTACGGAATATGCTTGAGCCAGTGTCACTAATTGAAGATGACGGCTAGGCTCCCACATGTACTTTATATCCCCAACAATAGATTCATCACGGTAATTAAGTGTTTTACCGAATACTAATGGTGAGTTTTCGCCTGTTAATGGGTTCTTATTCCATTCGGGAGGGTGGCCTACAACCAAGTTGTTATGTGCAAATATTGATAAATAACCATCAATAATTTCATCTGCGGCCTTACAGTAATCTGAACTGAATTCTTTATTATTTGTAGTTAACCATTGTTTAGAAATAACAGAAAGGTCTGCAGTTGGTGCTGCTGGGGCTAAAAACCAACCGTGCTCTTCTAATATGGCACATAATATATTGTTAACCCGATAGCCAATTTCGCCTAAGGGCATACAGCTTAGCCGGTTCCAGTACCAAGTTAGCGATTGAGTTGATAATGCGGGCACTTATTCTCTCCTTAATATGAATATAGTCTAGTCTTCCCTTCTTTGTCATCCTCGCGAAGGCGGGGATCCAGTACATTAACGTAGTTCCTATACATGGATTCCCGCCTTCGCGGGAATGACAATTGCGGATTTACAAATTGACACAAACTAGCCCTCTATTACCTGAGCTGTAATATTCATATCCAGCAATGACTGTTTTATTTCTTCTGTATAAACAGGGTTCATCACAATCACCATTGTGGGCTGATACTCACGTAAAAATTCTGGCGATACCACTTTATGCCCGGTTCCAGGCACAAATTTACCCTGTTTATGGGGGTTTAAATCTACAATAAACCCGACCTCATCAGTAACACCCAGAATATTCAAAAAGGTAACCCCTTTTGAACCTGCGCCCCACACAACAACACGTTCGTTATTGTTTTTAGCGCTTTCAAGTCGCGCCTTCCACGCAGTTACTTTGTCATCATATTGTTTTGGAAATGCAGCTAAATATTGCTCTACCTGCTCATCATCTGCGGATATAGGTTCAGCATTAATTTCAGATAATGAAGAAGGTATTGCTTCAATCGTCAGATATTGATTACCGTATACATTGTCAAGCTTTTGTGGCATAAAACCGCTTAATTGAAAGGCTTTACTCAGTGAGTTTTTACAGAAATACCCGCAATGTTCATAAATAATATCCCATACACCCATTTCTTTAATGATGTAAAGCACACTTGGCATTTCAAAAAAGAGTATGCAATTGTTATTGCTACTTTCAGAACGTTCACCAATAGCACCCCAAATGGTTTTAAGAAATTCAGTGGGTGTTTCTATATGCTCCAATGCATGCCTGCAACATAATAAGTCTGCCTCTAAGTGAGAATATTTGTCGGAGTAATAGTCTCTTATAAAGGTGATATTTTGAGTTAATTCTTCATCCAGCCGCCCTTCTTCATAGCTGGGGTCGAAACCGATTCCTTTATTGTCTCCTAATTTACATAAACTACTTAAAAAATCCCCTTTACCACAGGCAATTTCAACAATGGTTTTGTTGAATATTTCATGTCTGTTAATAAGATCTTCAGATAGTGTTTTCGCATAAGCTTGAAAGCTCCCTGAGTAATGTAAGGAGCAATCATAGTCGCCAGAATAATCTAATAGAGAGGCATCAAATGTACGATTAAATACATGCTTACAATTGCTACATGAAGCAAGCTGTATATCACCTTTGGGGGCATTTAAAGCCTCAGTTTCTGTATTTAAGAAAACATTACAAAACACAGGGGCATTTATAATACTGATATGATCAACCAGCTTGTCTGAGTTGCATACAGGGCATTTTTCTAGTGGTTTAATCGCCATTATTACTATCCCTAATAAAATTACTACAAAGAAAGTATTTCAGGATAAAGCCCCATATCTGCAAGGCTTTTTCTCACTTCTTGCTCATAAATGGCATTCATTACAATGACCGTAGCAGGCTTGTAATCAATTAGAGCTTCAGGAGCGACTATCTGATGGCCAGTGCCTGCCATAAAGTAACCATGCTTGTAGGGATTAATATCAACCACCAGTTCAAGTTCATCATCAACCTCCAGAGTGGTTAAAAATGAAACGGCTTTAGAACCAGAGCCCCACAACACCAACTTCTTAGCTTCTGCTTTATGTGTAGAAAGAATATCTCTCCAATAGCTGATTTTATTTTCAAGGGCTTTTGGAAAGTTACTCACCAATGACTGCAAATTAGCAAGGTCTTCATCATAGTTAAAACTTGAACAAAGATTGGAACCTGATTTTTCAAGGGTGGGCTTGGCTTCAATGGTTAAATACTGATCATCATATTCTGTAGTTACATCCAATACATCAAATTGGCAGTGAGTGAACAACTTTGTCAGTGATGCCTTGGTAAAATAGGAACAGTGCTCATAATAAATATCTTCAAAAGCACATGACTCAATAATTCGCTCTGCATTAGGAATTTGAAAAAATATGGTGGTATTTATACGGTCTGCAATTGAACGCCTAACCGTTTTAATAAAATCAGCTGTTTGATGAATATGCTCTAAGGTCATTTTACAGCAGAGAAAATCTCCGTGATGATCTGTGTATTTTTCTGAGTAAAAATCTTTAATAAAGGTGATCTTGTTTTTAGTGGAAGGGTCAACCCGTTCTTCTGAAAATCCGGGATCAAAACCAATACCAGTATTTTGGCCTAACTCGCAAAGTAAAACTAAAAATTCACCTTTGCCACAGCCAATCTCAATAATTTTTTTATCCCTAAGCTCGTGCTTTTCAATGAGTCGTTCGGCCAACTGCTTATGAAACTGGTTAAACGTTTCAGAGAAACCCTGTGTTTCTTCATAACGACCTGAATACTCCGTTAACTTCTCATCAAATGAGGTATTTGAGATAAAACCACAGCAATCACAGTGCCCTAGAGATATGTTCCCTTTTGGATATTCAATAGCTTCTTCTTTTGTATCTAATAAAATACAACTATTGGTGGGTACGGAATTAGTCTCATGGAAGACCGTCATTGCACCAATTTCACAGTTTGGGCATAAGGTGGTTTGTATTGATTCATTCATAATCATCGTCGTATGTGTTTTTTCGTTCATGATGGCTACCTGGTAATCTATATCAATCCATTTGTCATCCTCGCGAAGGCGGGGATCCATAGGTTTTAGGCTTCGTTATATATGGATTCCCGCCTTCGCGGGAATGACAATCCTCGTTAAATTATTTTTGGCACAGGAATAGGAACAATAAACTTGCCCCCTTTCGCTATATATTCCTTCTGCTGACTAAGAATTTCATTAGTCACATTCCAAGGCAATATCAGCATAAAATTTGGCATTTTTTCTAAAATAACATCAGGGGAATAGATAGGGATGTGCTGCCCCGGCATAAACAAACCCTGTTTGTGCACGTTTTTATCAACCACAAAATCAATTAAGTCTGTGCCTATTCCAGATGTGTTAATTAAGGTGCTGCCTTTTGCTGCGGCACCATAGGCTGCAATGGTATTACCTTTAGATTTAAGGTCTTGTAAAAGTGATTTTAGTGTTTCTTTAATATGATTAACCCGCTGTGAAAAATCTTGATAGTAACTTTCCTTATCTACGCCAGATGACTTTTCAAGTTCAAGTAACTCTGTAACTGATTCTTCTACCTCTTTTTTCTTCCCTACAAATAGCCTTAATGACCCACCATGTAGAGAAAGCCTCACCACTCGGTTGAGTGACAAGTCATGTTGCTTAAACAGTTGATTTAAAGCGGTAACAGAGAAGTAGCATAAATGCTCATGATAAATCGTATCAAACTCACAGTGATCAACCAGATCTTTAACATAAGGCGCTTCGATAACGGCAACCCCATCATCCTTTAAGAGCTGTGCAATGCCTGATACAAAATCATTCAAATCTGCCACATGCGCTAATACATTATTGGCATGTATCACATCTGCTTTTTTGCCTTCTGCGACCAGTCTGTTTGAAAAAGCTTTTGAGAAGAAATCAATGACTGTAGGTACGCCAATTTTTTCGGCTTCTTTGGCTGGGCCTTCTGCTGGGTCAATACCGAGTACAGGGATGCCATGATTAACGTAATTTTTGAGTAAATAACCGTCGTTACTGGCTAGTTCAATAGCTAAGCTCTCTGATCCTAAATTTCTCTCTTTAATAATGCCTTCAACATTCTCTTTAGAGTGCTTTAACAGATAATCTGAAAATGATGAGTAATAGGGATAATCATCACAAAAGAGCACTGAGGGAGGAACCGTTTCCATTATTTGAAGCAGGCTACAGTTTGAGCAGAAGCCTACCTCTAACGGGAAACGTTGGTCTTGCTCTTCAAGTTGAGATTTCTTAACCAGACGGTCAGCAAGCGGTGTATGGCCTAGGTCGAGCACCGGGTGGATTTCAGAACTACCGCATATTCTGCATTCGCTTATTCTGCTCATTGTTTGGCTCCTCTTGTTCTATTTGGCTCCCCAGTCATCCCCGCGAAGGCGGGGATCCATTGTTTTAATATGCTTCGATCATGGATTCCCGCCTTCGCGGGAATGACAGTAAATTCTAAAAAACTGGCGGTGCTTTGTTAAACTATTTTAGTTAGCCGCTATTTTTTTATGCTCTGGTAATATCCATCGCAATGAACTATCCAGCTCACCCTCCTCTATTAACTGCTTGATATGAGCAATTCGCTTGTATTTAAATCCTTCAAATTCATCGAGAGTGAGCCCTACCTTTTTATATGCTTCAAACAATTGAACCACGCCACGTCGGGCTGTCCATTGAGGTTTAAAACCATGAAGTGTGGTAGCAATGTAGTCACAATCAACTCTATAGCAGCGTTTGTCTGGCCCTGCATCATCTGCAAAATCAACTTCACAACCGGGTACAACAGATTTAACAAGCTCAGCAAGCTCTCTCATTCGGTAGTTCTCAGTTGTTACTCCTACATTAAAAGCTTCGTTATGAACTGACTCTATTGGCGCTTTAATAGTGGCGATGTAAGCACGAGCAATATCTTCTACATGAACGAGAGGACGCCAGGGAGTACCATCACTTTTCAAATGCACCTTACCCGTTGTAAAAGCCCATGCGGTTAAGTTATTTAAAACAAGGTCGAACCTTAACCTGGGAGAGACCCCGTAAGCTGTAGAAGCACGTAGATAGGTAGGTGAAAAATTGTCGTCGGCCATTGTTAACAAGGCTCTTTCAACGGCAACCTTAGACTCCCCGTAAGGCGTAACAGGGTTAAATGCAGCCGTTTCAGTTAGGAAGTTATCACCAGAGGCTCCGTAATTACTGCATGAAGAAGCAAAAACAAAACGTTTAACACCCACTTTTTTTGCTAATCGAGCTAAGTGAATAGATGCTTTTTCATTTATTTCTTCTGTTAAAGAGGGTTGATAATCACCTAATGGATCATTGGATAAACCAGCTAAATGTATAATGGCGTCAATACCATCGAGGTCTGCTTCATTCACATCACGAACATCTTTTTCTATTTGAGAGATGAAAGGTACATCACCAATAAATGTGCACCGTCGATAAAGGTCTGAATCTAAACCTACAACATCAAAACCTTCTGCAATAAGCATAGGCACCAAAACAGACCCGATGTAACCGCAATTTCCTGTTACTAAAACTCTCATGGCTAGCTCCATGTTTTCCAAGGTGGGTTTGGTTTAGACCAAAGGCTTTCAAGTAGTTTTTTGTCTCTTACGGTATCCATGCATTGCCAGAATGACTCGTGGCGATAGGCCATAAGTTGGCCGTCTCGGGCTAAGCCTTCTAAAGGCTCTTTCTCCCATTGAGTATCGTCCCCTTCAATATAATCAAATATTTCAGGTTCAAGAACGAAGAAGGCGCCGTTAATCCAACCTTCCGCTGTTTGAGGTTTTTCTTGAAACTCACATACTTCATCGCCTTTAAAACTAAGGTGACCGAAACGTGCGGGAGGGCGCACTGCGGTTAGAGTTGCAAGCTTGCCATGGGATTTATGAAATTTAAGGAGTGCATCTAGGTCAACATCTGAAACGCCATCGCCCCAGGTAAGCATGAACGTTTCATTGCCTACCCATTGCTTGAGTCGTTTAATTCTGCCTCCTGTTGCGGTGCCCTGCCCTGTATCAACAAGGTCTACAATCCAATCGGGCGTATCGGGTGCATGTAATTCAACATCACCGGTTGCCATTCTTACAGTCATGTCTGAATTTAAAGGGCAGTAATCTGTCATCCACCGTTTTATAAATTCGCCACGATAGCCAAGAGCAATAACAAAGTCTTTGTGATTGTATTGATAAAAATGCTTCATGATGTGCCAGAGGATAGGCTGAGACCCAACAGTTACCATGGGCTTTGGTTTTAATTCAGTTTCTTCGCCTAAGCGAGTGCCTAATCCGCCGGCTAATATTGCAACTTTCATCTTTTTCTCCTCGTGTGCATCTATACAAAATCACACAGCATAATCATTCGTTTGCAACCAAAAGCCATCCATCACAGGAAGTGCTACTGCATGCAATTGATATAGAGCTATAGTCAAAGCTATGTTCAAAATATGCGGGAGTAAAAAAGATGTAAATTTCTTGAGAGCAATCCCTTTACTCTTTTTTATATTTTTTTTCCTTTCAGCTAAAAAATAGGTTTGAAACGACGATAGCGCCAGTTAATCGATGCTTATAATTTATACTTTTATTTTCTATAAAATAGGCTGTTAATTCCTAAGTGCGAATAAGCCTATAAAATCATTTAGTTAAAATGCTATTGAAAAAAATCAGTACAAATTGTCTAAAATTTGCGCAACTCAGAAATTAGACCTACCCTAATTTACATAGGTAATTTTTTGTAACTATTCTAATACTAATAATATAAACATCCATGAATAAGACAGGTACGGAAAATGAAACCAATTAACAATGGGTACGTGCGCTTTTTATTTGTATTATTTATTGCAATGATCATTAGCGGCTGCGTATCTCAGCAAGGCTCAACAGTTCAATCACCGGCTTCAAGCCAGCTCCCAGCCCCCACTCATAGCTCAACCTATCTTATTGGCGCTGAAGATGTGCTGAACATTTCAGTTTGGAAAGAGCCTGAGCTTAATCGCGAAGTAACCGTAAGGCCTGATGGCGGGGTTTCTTTTCCATTAGTGGGAGACATACAGGTTAAGGGAAAAACAGTTGATGAAGTAAAAACCATCGTTAGTAAAAAAATTAGTAAATATATTCCAAAGGCTGAAGTAACAGTGTCACTGATAAGAGCTTCTAGTTACAAAATATATGTACTCGGCAAGGTTAATAAGCCCGGTCAATATGTACTTGGAAGCTATGTCGATGTATTACAGTCACTTTCTTTAGCCAGCGGTCTTACACCTTATGCAAACTCAGATGAAATAAAAATCTTACGAAGAATAGACGGCAAGGAAATTGTGTTTCCTTTTCACTATTCAGAAGTGAGTAGCGGTGCAAGAATGAATCAGAACATTGTTCTTCAGAGCGGTGATGTCGTTCTTGTGCCTTAAGTCGTACTTGTAGATTACAAAAAGAGTATGAGGTGTGAGGGTGTTTAGATTTTATTTAGGCTGTTTAATATTGATATTTGCTTCGAGCCATACATGGGCTGCGGGTAATACAGTATTCACTCCGGAAGTCAGTGTTGGAACACTGCATGACGATAATATTCGTTTAGATGAAGAAGCAGATGAAGCATGGGAAACGGTCACCTCATTACGAGGTAAAGTGACTCACAAAACAGAAACAGGCTTAATGATAGGTGATTTACGGTGGGAGAATTTCAGTTATCAAGGGGGTGAAGGCCTTGATAATAGAAATGATTATAAGCTAAAACTTAAAGGTAGAACGAATAGAGAACGGAGTGTTTACCAACTAGATTTAACGGGTATACAAGATACAACAGCTAAAGATATAGCCATAGAGGATGACGATGATATTGGTGGTGATGTTGGGTTTGTAAGGGATGATATAAAAAGAAATCGATTCTATATTATGCCCTCTTGGGGATACAGTTTATCTGAGATAAGCGCGATAAATCTTCTCTACAAATACAGTGATTTACAATATGATGATAGCAAAGGAACTGGCTTAGTTGATGGTTTTAATCACAATGTTACGGGTAAATATAGTGTTAAAACCCAAGAAAATAATACAGTTGAGCCTAGTATTGGTATTAACCACTATGAGTCGGAAGGTGGAAAAAATTATGACTTTGTCATTGCCAAACTCAGTAACGAAAGAGTTTATGACCAATATTTTTCTTCCTATGCATCTGTGGGCTATTATTACATTGATGCAAAAACAGACAATATAAGTGATACAACCAACAGTGGCCTTTATGAAATAGGTGGGCTAGTTAAATCAGACAATATCAGTTTAAATTTTAAAGCAGAGCGTGTGCTTGCTCCAGGGGATTTTGGCAATGTTATAGCTAAAGACCAATATTCCATTGGTCTGTTAGGTGAAATAAACCCAATCTGGGATTATCAAGTAGGCGCACGGTACTATAGAAACAGACCTACAATAAAAGAAATATCAAATAATAATAGACGTTACTTATCATTTAAAGCGTCTTTACTCTGGCAGTTTACTGAATCATTCGACCTCGACTTCGGCTACCGTTATAGAGAAGAAAGAGATCAGAAAGAAGCAGATAATACACAAGCAAACAGTAATGCATTATTTATTACTGTGCGCTATATGAACGACTTAATTATGTAATAGCTAATTGAGGTGCCATTGTGAATGACAATGTAATACAGGGTGCATTCAACCTGGAAGAATACATGAACGCGTTCAAACGCCGTAAGTGGATTCTCATTAACACCACGGCGGTTATTTTTGCCATTGCGTTACTAGTAAGCACAACTATAACGCCTGTTTACCGTTCTGAAGCTTCAATACTTGTAGAGCAGCCTGATGTTCCTGCAGACTTACTTGAAAGTACCGTCACAGGCTATGTGATAGACCGAATTGAAGTATTCAAAAAACGCCTTCTAACTCAAGAAAACCTATGGGCTCTGGGTAAGAAGTTATCTATTGTTGATGAAGGTGCTGAAAAAATTGATCGTTCGGTCACATCTAAAATCAAGAATGCTATTTCCATTGATGTGGTTGATATCAAATCATCAACATCAAAAAGCAATCGCCCTCGTATAACCACTATTGCAATTACCGTTGGTTATTCCGCTGATACACCTGAGTTATCGCAATTAGGGGCTAATAAGTTAACGGACCTGATTCTGGAAACCCATAGCAGGGATCGCCGTGTTGATGCTGAAAAAGTGACTCGATTTCTCAGAGATGAATCAGAGAAACAAGCCGATAAAGTTTCGAATTTTGAAAATGAATTAGCTGAATTCAAACAAAAAAATATTACTGAACTACCTGACCGGGTTAGCATTAATCTTGCGTTATTTCAGAAAACAGATGCTCAAATTGATAATGAAGATGCACTAATCAGGTCACTTGAACTTAAGAAATCGGCATTGATTGGTCAGTTATCATCAATTCAATCATCCTTATCGTCAATTACAACACGAGGCACAACCGTTTCAGTGCTAGACCAGCTAAGCATATTGCGATCTGAAAAACTTCAT
>ENA-ORXI01003728-ORXI01003728.1-sediment-metagenome-genome-assembly--contig:-NODE-3728-length-10055-cov-2.784326_pt1 | contig 10055 bp, 4 predicted proteins | sample MGYA00237861_ERZ511468 | MGnify/ENA primary metagenome ERZ511468 (study PRJEB26299, sample SAMN06266213) | sediment metagenome | isolation source: Hudson Canyon methane seep mesocosm | place: USA:Hudson...
AATAGTGTGCTCAATTGCTGCCAAGGCATCTTCAAGCATTGACTTGATTTGCTCAATCGGTTGCAACATTTTTCCAGAAAAAGCTTCTTGCTGGTAGATTGTTTCACGGTAATGACTTGATGCTTGTCCTAATTCTGCCACGCATTGATAACGTTCATCATCGCTTATTGGTGCGTTGTTTAATAATGGGCGTACTTTTTTCAATGCCTTCGCCGTTTCTACAATCCAATGATTAACTTCTTTAGAAACAATCGTTGATTCTGATTCATTTGCTAATAACTTTTGTAAGAAACAAATATATCGACGTAGATAGTACAATGTAACTACTGAAACCCCTTGCCCCACTAAAGCATTATTAGCATCGTTCCATTCAGGTCTTTGGGTATTTAACCAAATCCCGCCATCTATCACTAAATTACCTAGTTTACATAGTAGCGGCACCATCAGTTTTTCAAGTAAGTTCACTTGGTAAACCTCACCACTTGCATCAAGCAGCAATTTGCCGTCTGAGCCAATTTTATTTACCCGTGCTTCTATACGTAAAGCTAAATCTTCGTCGTAAGTCACGGTACTTTTGGCATTTTCTACTAATGCATTAAAAGGTTTGATTCTATAAGGAACATTTGCGTAGCTAAATAGTGGTTGTCTTAATAATTCACTCAGTTTTTCTGGATGAAATTGATGAGAAAGCTCAAGCATCTTTTGCAAATAAATTATCTGATGATCACCCCAATAACCAATATAACTCCATGGGTCATCTGGCTCTTCTACTTCCCAATCAATACCTTCTTTGGTAATTCTATAAGGATTGTAACCATCCATCGTAGAAGCATTAACAAACTTAGCGATAACATTTTCAATAAATTGAGGATAACTATAAGTTAACGCTTCCCAATTTTGGAAGATATCTCGCCAGTTTCCTTGGTAAGTTAACAAACGATTGTTATTCTCATCAACCAATTTGATGGCAAACTGGTTCCAAGGACGACTTGGATCACCATGACGACGACCAAAAGAAATAGGTAAATATTCACCACTTAATCTCTCAAGTTGGCTATCACCAGAGGCTTTCATTGTTTCAAGTAATTCAGTGAAGTTTAATTTTGTCGGCAAATTAACTAAAAGCTGTTGATTACGCTGATAAACTTCTTGGTTAAATAATTCAATAGTGGTAGAAAAGTCTTGTGAGGATATCGTGTACTGCTCATCAAAAGCGCCACCACGTAATACGTTAAATAAAACATTGGCATAATGATGTTCAGATACACTCTCCTCACCCGTTAACTGAAAACCATCAGCGCCAGCCATAATACGAGCCAACTCATCTGAGCCTTTAGCTATCGAATTTTGTATATCGTTATCAAGTTTATCTTGGTTGCTCAGCTGACGACGCAAAGCAACAGACTGACTTTGACTTTGCTCCACATTAGCCACTAATTGCCACTTTTGAATGGCATGGGGCGCTAATTCAATGCTGGTATTGACTAAGAAAGCACCGCGAATACCACGTTTAGTCAACTCTTGTTCAACCTGTTGACCACTGCGAAAGCTGTCTAATTGTTCAGACGAGAGTAAGATATTGGCTTTTTCAAGGCCAAGACAGAAAACCGTATTCGCTTTTAATGACTCACAGGGCTCTGCTCTATCAGTAATGCCCGAAAACAAAGTAAAAAAGGCAAGCCCGGAGGTATCGTCTAACTCAGTCCATTTATAGGCATCAACTAAATTACTTGAATTCGTTTGAGTAAAACGAGGAGTTCCTGCAGGTAATATATTTTGTAAACCATCGATAAGTTCAACAGATAATGGCTTGTCAGACGTTTTACTAGATAGGTTTTCTAATTCACATTGACGAACAAAACCATATTGGTCACTGGTCGCCCAGGTATAACGAAATACCAGTTGTAGATCATGATTAATCTCTTCAAAGCAAAGCTTGTTACCTAAAACATTTTTATACAAATTTCTGGTAATACCGAAACGAAGCTCATGCTCACGATTGAAGGGTTCCCAGTCAACTTTTTTACCAGCACTATCAACTCTCAATAGAGTTTTACAGCCAGTGTGCAGATCACTTTCGTGAATTCTGTCTACGGTGATGTAAGGGAACAAGGCTGTTTCTGGAGACACTCTGCCAGCGGTCATGCCGCCAGTAGATGAAACAAACAACCAATGATCGCTATTTGAAATAACACTGACAAAAAATGGCGCCATCTTGTTAACATTATTGATAGCATAAAAGCGTTCATCACCCATAGTGACAAATTCACCGGTTACTTGATTGTTGTTTGTATTACATTTTTTCATTTTAATTCCTACCTAAACAAGAGGTATATTTACTGCTTTTAAATAGCAAAATTGAACGTCACAGATGAACTGCTTTATTCATCTGTATCAAACTTTACTGTGTTAATGGTTTAAAGATTCTCACGTAGTCAACTTCCATTGACACAGGGAATATGCTGTCGTCTATAGGGCCACCTGCTTACCACCAATATTAACGGCCCAAACGACATTGTTACTGCTAGGGTGTGAAATAGGCGTTTCTTGTAATTGACTTTTAGACGATTGAGGATAAGCCTGTGTACTTGTTTGCACTGTTTTTGTACTTTGTTCCGCAGTACAAGCACATAGAGTAAGCATGAGAGGTACCAATACTAAGGTGCTCTTTAACTGTTTAACCTGCATCGTTTTTTTCATGTTGTTTCTAGTCTCTAACAAGAGTAAATAGACAAAAATTTTATTATTTGGCTTTTTATACTTTCTCTAAACAATAAAGTAGCTTGAAATAATGACAATAAAAACGAGCTAAAACGGACTGAGGATGCGGTAAATACGAAAAACAGTTATTTTTAGCGAGAATATATGACCAAGTAATTAGCGTAACTAAGTCATTAAAAAAGCAACTATCTAGCACTTCAATTGAAATATTACCTAAAGCCTGTAGTTCACTTCAGCCCTTGCCTAGTCCACTTGAGCGTTTTTCACTATTATATTTTGACAAGACCTGCAATCTTACTTTGTTAATATCCTTCATAAATGTTGGATAAAAATGAATGGCTGTTAAATCCTTATTATTTAAAAAAAAGATAGCAACCTAACGCTTGGAGAACACATGAAATCTATTTCACCCCTTATCCCAATAGCATTATTACTGAGTGCATGTACTGGTGCCATAACAACAAGCGAGTCAGACACACAGCAAAGTGCAGTAAGCGGTTGGCACGTTGATTTTATCGATGACTTCGATACTTTCAACACCGAGAACTGGCAAGATCAACCGATTTGGGTTAATAATGAAACCCATTGTTATGTTCGAGACAACCAGTTTGGTACGCGTGAAGTGAGCAACGGTAGCATTAAGTTAAAAGTTGTAGATACTGGCAAGAAGCGTAGTTGTGATAATTTTGACAAGCAAGGCAAGCAACATCCAGATACCCAGTATGTTGCAGGTCGTATCGCCTCTAAAAACCTCAAGGAATTTGTCAAAGGCAAGTGGACCGCTCGCTTAAAAGTTGAAAACAGTGGTCAATCAGGCATGTTCCCTGCCTGGTGGCTGCTCGGTGCTCAAAATAATGAGCCTCCCGTACAAGAGACTGATGAGAACGTGTGTTGGCCGATGGTTGGCTCAGGCGAAATTGATATATTTGAACATCACAGTGATGGCGGCCCAGATCATTATGCAGCACGAGCCATTAAAAGTAATGGCAAGTGCGGAGATGGTGATTGGCAAGCCCTAATGTTAGTTCAAAAAGCCAAGTTAGACGAATACCATGATTACTCAGTGGAATGGGTTGGCGATGATGTTATTTTCCGCCTAGATGAAGTTGAAGTCTATCGACTCTCTGGTGAGTCAGATAAGCTTGCTGAACCCTTCTTCGCCATCTTGAATTTTGCCAAAATTAATGATTCAGCCATGACAGAAAACTGGGTTATGGAAGTCGACTGGGTGAAGCACGAAGTCTGGTATTAATAGCTGCATAGCAAGTATTAACCGTTAAAATGTTTAGTGTTACGATATGGCGATTAAGCTATCGATAGAGGTTAAAAATGGAACCACGTATCAGTATCATCACTTTATACCAAGACTATTAAGTTATTTCCCACTCAACGATAATTAAAAGGCTTCCTTCGACAAGCTCAGGACCGACGAAGGCAAGGCATTGATTGAAGAGAATGATTATTCAGGAGAATATGCTCCTGAATCCAAACTAAAAAACAATAAATCTTCGACAAAAAACTTCGAAGATGACGTTATCAATGAACTTCTGAGTAAAGTGCGTAGGCACACTTATTTCAAATTGCTAAAAGCAGTATCTAGCCAGTTCATCCGTTTTATATACCAATTCTTTAAATGTGCCACTTCTTCATCATAGGATTCGAATACGACAGGATTTGGCCACACATAAACACCTAGCGTATGCCATTTATCATCATTTTCCTGCTGTGCCCACTTAAGGGCCTCTGCGTGTTGATCAATTTTATTCAGAATATAATTTTGATTCTCTCTAAAATAGGCAAATCGTTCGTTAATTTTATTTACAAAGTTTGGATCTTGAAAAAGTTTTGTGTACCAAGGATGATCCTTGACCCAAAATCCTGCGGCGTATCGACTGTCAGCATAATCAACATTGCCAAAAGACAAATCAAAATCCCAGAGAGGACCCATTTTTATTTTTTCTCCAGGCATAACATTAAGGTAAATACTTGAGTAGAATTTCGAATCTACATTTTTAGTTATTTCACTGATCAGAAACCAGTCGATAAAACTATCAATATCGATAAATTTTGAATAACCTGAAACAGGATCTTTAAACTGGTCGCTATGTAAAGTAGCTTCAAACTCATTCAGCAGATCTTTCACATAATGAAATTCAGCACTGCCTAGATCCAATTTGGGCTCTTTTATGTTAATTAAAAAGTTTCCTGTATAAAAATAAACATCGTCATCGTCTAGCCTGTCGAGTTGATCGATTTCCAGTAGATACCCTGTATCACCCAATGCCACTCGGTTATCAGATTCTTCAACTTTTTGAGTAATATTATAAGTACCGTTATATTCGTCATTAAGATAGACTTCTGCAAACTTGCTTTGTGGCGTCCAATCAAGCTGGCTTATATAACCCATTTCAAATGCAATGGTGTTTCTGAGCATAGTTTTATCTGAATATTCAGCCAGAAACAGCCATTTTTTATCCGCTGGCATGCCGAGAAGTTCGGTTTTATCACCAAACTTCATTTGAAAAGGCTTTTTAGGATGTGTATACCAAGTTGAGTTGCCTCGCCCTCTAATTTTCATAGCAGTTTGTGACAAACTATGCTTATATCGACCACCATCTAATGAAACAGTACCTTCAACATAGTCTTCCTTGGAATCAATGACTGCGCCATCATTTGTTGAAAGGTACACTATGGGTAAGCCGGTAAGTATAGTAAGGTCAATCTGATAGTTTTCTTGAGAGCCATCACTTGTTTTAACGGTATAGGTAACAATATCGGTAAAATTATTAGCCGTTGAACCATTGTCTTGAACCACATCGTTAACGATAACTTCTGCGCCATCATGAGTAAATGTGGCAACCAGATCATCAACACTGATATTGCTATCAATTCTTCCGGTTATAAGCGTGCCATTAATGTCTAAATAAAGATCATTATTAAGGCTAGGGTTGTTCTTCGTCAAAAAAGAAAACTGGCTTAAATTTGTCCCTTCAATAATGGGAGGGGGATCTATAACTGGTTCAGTTTCTGAATTGCCACCACAACCCGTGATAAGAAGCACGTTTAGTAAAATCAATAAAAATATGATTGTTTTAATCATACGGGAAATCAGATTCGACTCCAAACATGGTATATTATTGATATTACAATAATTAAATCTATTCATTTCTATTCTCAGTAGTTAGTGTCGATATAAAGTAAATTTGAATTCTCATAAATAGTTGTCATATTCACGCTTGTTGTATTTCATTGAGATCACAATGGATTTGTTCTACCATTTTTTTATCAAGAACATACCAACGCATAACTAAAGCGACTAGTATTGAGCCAAGCGCAGGGTAAAGTGTAAAAGACAACAAGATCCCTTGTTGAGTCGCCTCAGTTTGCTCAACGTCTGCCTGATAGCCATAATAGGCAAGAAGCCAACCGGCAAAAGCGCCACCAAAAGCGACACCTAGCTTAATAAAAAACACTACGGCAGAATAAATCATCCCGGTAATGCGTATGCCCGTTTTCCAATGGCCATAATCAATGGTATCGGCCATTTTTGCCCATAATAACGGCGTAGCCATCTGTAAAAAGAAGCTCCAAAGGAAAAATAGGGTAAAAGCCAAAATGTCATACTCTTTAGGAACAAAGTAACTAATGATACAAATGAATGCTGCGATTAATTGAAGCGTTATATAGGCCTTGATTTTACATACTGCTTTGGCAAGCGGTTGAGCAAGAGCACACCCTAAAATGCTGCCAACCATACCTAGTGTAATAAACAGGGTAATATGCTGTTCAAGATCAAGAACATATTTGACATAGTAAATAGCCAACGTGGCTCTTAGTACTTGCCCAGTCAATAAAAACAGACCTGCTAGGCATAAAATTCGCCACTGATCATTTTGCCAAAGTGACTTTAAGTCATCAAAAAATGACGATTTCTGTTCAACAGGCGGGGTTACTCTTTCTTGAGTACCACTAAAACATAATAAAAATAACACCACACCTAAAAGGCTCATCGCCGTCATGGTTAACTGGTAACCTTTGGCCTTATCATCACCACCAAACCATTCAACTAACGGTAATGTGCCTGATGCAACAATTAACCCGCCTAACATACCTAAAACAAAACGATACGATTGAACCGATACGCGTTCAGATGGCTCTGCGGTTAACACCCCTCCCAAAGCTGAATACGGAATATTAATGGCCGTATAAGCCATCATAAGTAAAGTGTAAGTGACAAATGCATAAACAACTTTGCCATTATAGGAAAAATCTGGTGTGGTAAATGCCATGACTGAGATGATGCCAAAAGGTACAGCTAACCATAAAAGGTACGGCCTGAACTGTCCCCAGCGAGTTTTGGTTCTATCTGCCATCGCCCCCATTAATGGATCAGTAATCGCATCAAAAAGTCGAACTACTAAGAACAAAGTACCTACTAATGCAGGAGAAAGACCAACAACATCGGTATAGAAAATAAGTAAGAACATCATCACTGTTTGGAAAATAATATTACTGGCGGTATCACCTAAGCCATAGGCGATTTTTTCACGAATTGTTAGCATAAGAGCTCACTTTTATTTTTTTTGTATGATGGGAGTTGAATTAACGAATTCAGCACTTGGCAATATCACCATCATGCTTTTAATCGATAATTTACCGTAAGCTTCTCCTAGTACTTTCTGAGATTGGCCAACAGATAGAAAGGCGTGATGTGTCATATAAAAAATAGGCCCATATTTCAAAAATATAGGCCTATTGATTTCCACTATCTAAAGTACGGGTTACTTAAAGCTATAACGAACGCCTACCGAGTAACGAGGACCATATTCGCGAGCAAATAAGAACTGTCTTTCATAACGTCCAAAACCTTGCTCTGTTTCATTATTAAGGTTGATACCTTCAAAGAAAACAGTGAAATTGTCATCAATGTCATAGTTAACACTCATATCCACTTGACCAAATTCTTTAGCAAATTGTGGTGGGTTATCTGACGAGCCTTGGTCTTGACCAACACCAATCAGATATTCATCGCGCCATGCATAAGTCACTTTGACCGACAAGCCATCTTTCTCATAAAAGGCTTGGAAGTTAGCAGAATCACTTAAACCTGTTAACGGAGTTTGCTGGGCAAGATTATCAACATCAAATTCAACGTCACCATCAACAACAGTGGCATTAACGCCAATACCAAAGCCTGATTCACCAAAAACATGCTGAACAGCGACTTCAAAGCCATCTACCGTTTTCTCGTCAGACGCGTTAAACGGACGGTTGATATCCCAAGTCATTAATGGATCATCTGAGTTAGGCGTTAAATAGCCTTGTTCATTTAACGCAGAGCCATTAGCTTGAATTTGGGCGAAAACAGCATCATTTGTTGCTTGATCACCTCGGCCTTCAATATCACTAACTGCTTGCTGCCAACGTTGGCCTAAATAAATGTCATTAAATCCTTCAATGGTAGTTGATACGATTTGACTACCTATAAAGTTTTTAACATCTTTTCTATAATAACCCACAGATGCATAACTCGCTTCGTCATAATAATATTCAAAGCTTAAATCGAAGTTAGTTGATTCATAAGGCTGTAGATTAGTATTACCTTCGCCACCATTTCGAGAGCCTATTTTGGGGCTTCCTGAAAGAGCACGACCACCCGCCAAATCACCTAATGGTGCTCTCGCAATGGTTTTCCCCCATGAAACACGACCAACTATATCATCAGTGATATCAACCTTTAGGTCGATCATTGGCAAGAACACATCATGTTCACCGGTTAATTCAAGAAAGTTATTTTCGCCTGGTAAATATTGTGTATGCCATTCGCTTCCGCCTTTCCACCATACGGTTGTAGGTACAGGTTGCAAAACATTACTGGTGACATCTGTTTCTTCATAACGTACACCCACATTTAACTGTACAGGAAAATCAACAATATCAAATTCAAAAGCTGCTTGTACATAAAGACTCGTGGTATCTTCTTGTACTGAACCCGCTGATTGTGTACCTAATGGATGATAGGCTGTAGTCGCAAAGTAATCATCGCCACCTAACACTTCATTAGTTAAGAATGCTTCGGATCTTGCTACAACTTCATCAAAATCAAAAGTGTAAGAATAGTGAGGATTTAACGAACTACCACCACCATTAAACGCATCTAAAAAATCACTGGTATCATGGCGAGTAAACATGCCATCAGGAAACATTTCTGGCCATGACGGATTAAATAAGAAACCACCAATTAAACCACTCCAAGCATTAGAACCACTCATTTCTTGTTGGGTATAAGCAACACCAAATTTAATATCAACTAACGGAATATCAAAAAAGTTGTTGTCTAAGATGCCATCAAACTGAACTTGTTCTACTGTTGATTTACCTGGACTGTGAACAAATTGACTAAAGTGTGAATCAATTTCACTTGGCATTAACTCATTGCTGCCATTTTTCCATAATATTTCTGCATGTGGTACTTCACCAGTGCGGTAATCATAAATCTTGGTTTCAAGTTGATCTGAGCCCAAGACCAGAGAACCGTCACTACCTAGACCGTCATCTGCACCATTGTCAGTTTCACTGCTTGAATCATGGTAATCAAACGTTAAGAATAATGAATCATTCACTTGCCAATCGATGTTTAAACCAATTGATTGCTCTTCAACTTCGGTAGTTGAACGTGATGCGGTATATGAACCATCATTACCACTGATATCGGCATAAACTACCGTACCATTTGCATCAAGTTCATATGCATTGATGTTGCCGCCGTAATCATTCCACATCCCCCAACCAATAGAGTTAGTGCCGGTAACAGCTTTAGATGCAGTGTAATCAACAGTGAAAATAAGATCGTCAATGGGCGCATATTGAAAAACAACATAGCCATTGTTTCTTTCACGTTGCGTGTCAGAAATACCATAGTTCATATCACGAGGGAAAAAGTGGTTACCAATACGGTTTCCTTCCTCATCTAATGGCCTAGGATCAATAACATTGTCTGGGTCTAAGTTAGTTGGCAGTGCAACATTGGCTTGCCAACCTTGAATATTGGCACTTTGCTGTTGAAAGTCACGTTGATGATGATTGACTGAAAAAGCAAAACCGAAGCTGTCATCAAAAAAGCTATTGGAATATAACGCTGAAAACTCTGGCGTCACATCATCACCTTCTTCGTTAGAAGTATCATGAATGGCTTTAGCCGACAGTGACATTTTCTCACCTGGGCTTGAAAGCGGTTTACTCGTAACAATATTAACTGTTGCCCCTAAACCACCCGTTGGATTCTCTGCCCGAGCTGTTTTATATACTTCTAGCGCTGAAACTCCGTCTGATGA